>ENA-ORSK01002065-ORSK01002065.1-human-gut-metagenome-genome-assembly--contig:-NODE-2065-length-14077-cov-4.772358_pt1 | contig 14077 bp, 9 predicted proteins | sample MGYA00242192_ERZ509159 | MGnify/ENA primary metagenome ERZ509159 (study PRJEB26280, sample SAMEA2338663) | human gut metagenome | biome: human gut; feature: human-associated habitat; material: faeces...
AGCTCCCCCGATGGGGAGCCAAGAACGTTCTGCCGCTTAACTTAATAGCATTACCTTGATGGGGGAATGAAAGCTCTGCTCGAATAGGGCAAGGCGACATGAAAGACAGATGGAGAAAGCGTGAGTCCCTAGTCACCAGTCACTCCCAAACCTCACAGATCAAAATTCAGCGGAAGGTCGAGAGCATCCGCGATCTCTGCGATATCCTCGCCCTCTTCGTCCTGACGCAGGAGCTCCGGATCCCAGATCTCGATGATAGGTCCCGTCCCCACGATGCAGGCTTCCTTCTTCAGCTTTGCAAATTCACGAAGGTGGGCAGGGATCAGGATACGCCCCTGGCGGTCGCACTCCATCTCCGTCCCGCGGCCGATCAGATGACGCATGATCTTGCGGACATTACGGTTCGTGAAGGGCAGCTTCTGCAGCCGGGCGATCAAGGCATCCCAGCGCTCTTTTGGATAAATATTGAGGCAGGTATCCAGACTTGGAGCCAGCACAAAACGACTTCCCAGCTCTTCCCTGAATTTCGCCGGAAGGATCATGCGCCCCTTAGCGTCTATGGTATGAGAATATTCATTCATAAACATATCCTTCCACCTCCTCCACATTTACCCACATTCTACCACAATCCCCCACCCTGTGACAACGAAAATTTTTCAAACCGATCATTTTTTCGCCTGCTGCCCATGTATTGATTTTATCGATGTTTTCAGCACCTTCTGCCTGAAATCAAACCACTCCCCGCTATGATTTCTTCCGTTTTTTGAAAAACAGGCAAAATAAAAAATCCCCACTCGGGGGATTTTAGGAAGGGAATGAGAAATGGTAGAGCGGCACAAAACATTTATAAAGCGCCACCATTTTTAAGGGAAAGCGCCTGACAACCTTCGCCTTAGTACACATATCCCATCAATTCTTTTCATATAGAGCAAGGGATAGAGATTCCCTTCCTCATCCAGTTCCGTTCGCTTATACGTATGAAAGCCAAAACTTTCATAGAATACATTTGCTTCCGGATTCTGTTCATTCACCGTCAGCCAGCTGAGTGAATACCGTTCCATCCCATACTGCATCAGGGCGAAACCGATCCCTTTTCTCCTGCATGCATAGGAAATGAAGAGCATCTCTAACTTTTGTCCGGCCATGCCCATGAAGCCGAAAAAGCTTCCGTTTTTGCTTTCCGCAATAACCCGAACGGGGGACTTCTGCCTAAGCCTGTGGTACATACGTTTTAATCCGCTTCATGACCTCCGTTCCCATTCCTTTCATCAAAACACGTTCGTTAATGGCTTCCAGTTCTCATCTGCCATATCTTCGGCAAATTCCGTATTGTTGATATACAGACGCTGATCCTTATCCCGTACAAATCCCCAGTGGAGATGATGCACCCTGGCATATTCCTTGAATGCATCAAACTTATTGGCAATCTGAGGGTCAATGTTCTTATCCTGACCATGGCTTTCACCGCCTTTAGTCTCAATAATCCACACCTCACCATTTTTCTTTTTAACGATATAGTCCGCATAAAAGAGCCATTGCTTTTGCAGTGCATCCAGATAGACTATCGAAAAATATTGCTGCCCCGTATCTCCGTTTTTATACACCCAATCAATATCATCTCGTTTCTCACAATGCTGTTCAAAAAGCTGTTCCGACTGACTGCGAATCAGGCTGGTAGCAAATCCGGACGTATACTCCTGATACGCATTACTCAGATATTCCACTTCCTCTTTGACACCCGAATCATATTTAAAGAAATCCTGTTCCGGAATATGAAATACAGAAACCTTCGGGGTTATCAAGCCCATAGGTGCGTAGTGCATGGCGCCAGAAGCCACATTGCGGAAATCTTCACGCAATTTCTGTGCATTGTTGATGACAAACGCATAAAACGAGGGAGTATCCAGAGAGAGCAGCTTCCGTGCATCATTCCGTTTTCTTTTACGGAACAAACGCTCCAAAATGGTTTTCACATTCCCCGTCGGAATACCGATAGCCCTCTTAATCATATCCACGCTATGCAAAAGCTGCATACCATCCTGATGCGTGTCCACCCGCTTTCTCGTCGTCACAAACGAAGCGTCCTTATTCAGAATGGTTTCCGCCGAGACAAACTTCCCCTTCAAGGCCTTCCTGAGAATCCCTTTTTCAAAAACATATCCGCTGGCTTCCAGATGTTCCTCATTCTTTTTCTTATCATCCCCCAGACGATATGTCTCCGTCAGATAGTCCTGCACTTTATGTAGGATTTCGCGTTCCCCCAGACCATTCTTTTCCAAGTCGCGCGTCTGTTTTTCCAGCGCAAAAGTCTTGCACTTTGGCTTCAGGAAGAGCCGTCTGGTCTCATAGGCCTTGTCCATGGTCGCCAGCAAGCCCTCTTTCCACTTCTCATCAAAAGTATATACGTAGCAGAAATCCAGCAAATCATCATCATAGTGATGTGCCTCCGGCATCCGGCGAATCCGTCCGATGGTCTGTATCTCGAACTGTTCACTCATGCCTTCCCGCAGTTTTACCAGAATTTTAGCCCGAGGACAATCCCACCCCGTGCTAATAGCCTGTTTCATCAGAAGGAAAACTGGAATGCCGTCATTCGCAGTCAGATTTTCCGGCACATCTTTTTTGTCACCACTCATCCACTTGCTAACCATCCCATTTTCATAGGAATACCCCATAGCCTTCAGCTTTTCCTCCACAGCTTTTACAGCGTCCGGTTTGCCATTGGGAAACTGGATGAGTACCAGAGGACGGATATTCTTCCCGAGGGAATGGTAGCGATCCGCGACAGCTTTTCGCTTTTTATCCGATAAATGAAGCAGGTAGCCGTAGTCGTCGTCGATTTCCGCGTTATCTTCCATCCCTTCATTTACATACAGCGCCTTCGTAATCAGCCCTTCGTCAATGACGTCCAGCTCGTCAATCTCATAGAAAGCGTAGCGATTATTCTGCACCGCAGTCGCACTGACGCGGATGATATGCTTCGCGGAGAACGCATCAATAATCGCTCTCGCTTTCGCCGTATTATTGCTGTGCTCCTCATCGATGATGACCATGAAATCCAGTCCGCTCCGATGGGCTTCCGCAATCCGGTCAAACAGATTCTTCCTTTCCCCATCCCGAATGGCTGTGTTCCCCTTTTTCGTGACCAGCTCCCAGTTGATGAAGGTGGTACTTTCCGGCTCAAAGCCATTTTGCAGCGCATCGAACAAATTCTGCGTTTTCCGGCTCGGTGCGAACTTTTCCATCTTTTTCCGGCTCTGCTCTTCCAGATCCCCTTTCCCCGGACACAGCCAGATGAAAGCCGTCTGGCGATTGACTTTGCTCAGGTATTTGTCGACGAAATCGATGAGAATAACCGTCTTCCCCGCTCCCGTCGGGGCCTTCATGATGATCGTCTGCTTTTCCCGGCTGTCCGTCGTCATATCCATGAGTTTCAGTACCGCTTTTTCCTGAAAGGAAAACAAAGAGAGTGCGATTCCGCTTACCATGATTCCCCCACCTCCCGCAATTCAAAGTCGAAATAATGGTCTGGGATGATATACATCGCCACATGTTGAAACAGATTGTTCTGCTCCGCCGTCAGCAGTACATCACTGGAAATATATAGTGCCTTGACATCCGGATAGTCCTGCCAGTTCTTCGCCAGACGGTCTGCATCCTCATCACTTAATACCATGATGTATTGTTTCCCATCCAGTTTGACGCCGTGCTCCAACTGAATCATCTCGGCGATATGGGAAAGAAGAGCATCCGAAAGAAATTCTTCGTCTTTAGAAACGAAATCGGTACGATAATATTTCAGATTGGCGGGAATACCGTGCATTTTCTTGTGGATAGTAATGCCATACACGTAAAAATATCCATTTTTTATTTCGGTCACAAACTTGTCATATTTCCCTTGATTATCTTTTTTTATGCATTTAATTTCATCAGGAATATCAGTTTTACCAAAATCACTTACTTTAATCTTATGACTCCAAATAATCGTTCTCGATTGCTTACCATAATCATATGATTTTATAATTTGTTCGCATCGCGCATAAGTAATGTTTTCACAAATATCATTTTGGTTATTTGTGCAAAGAATAAAGCGACGTTTCCCTTCATCTTCTATGTTAAGTTCAAGAACTGCTTGTGCTGTAGTTCCACTTCCCGCAAAAAAATCTAAAACGACCGCATTTTTATTGAAATGATTCTTAATCAGTCGTTTAATCAGCTCTACCGGTTTTGAATAATCAAATTTATCTTGCAACCCAAAAACAGCCAAATCTTTTTTTGCATTATCATTTGAATATTGATTATCAGTCAGTTCAATAGAACTTAATGGTTTCGTCCTTCTCTTATATTGAATGGAATATTGATGATTCCCTAAATCAAGAATAGCCGCATTTAGATAAGTTTTCGTGTAAATTCTCGAGGTTCCATCTTTTTTCTTTTTAATAACCACAAAACCATTATTGTAACCCCATTCAAATAGTTTTAGATTCCACCGCCAAGCCCAATCTGCCCTTTTATGATTTCCTCTTTTACGTTCTTGCCAAGCACTTTTACTACCCCCAGGATAAAACGTTTCTCCTTCTACAGTGATGGGATAATCTAAGCTAGCGCTATATGATAGACTGTCATAATCTAATGTTTGATTTAATTTATAACGACCTCTAGTTGATACCCATTCATCTTCATACTTAAAATCGGGATCATCATGCTCTTCCATCACAAAAATATCTTTATTTTGCTTCGTATAGGCCAACACATAATCATGATTTTTTGAAAATGAACCCGTTGTTTTACCACTTTTCTTGGTTATTCGCGGAAGGGTTATAATAAAATTGCTATCAGAAAAAATTTCATCCATTAAACACTTCAAAACGGCCTGTTCGTTATCATCTATAGACACAAAAATCAATCCATTTTCTGATAAAAGAGAATAGGCAAGTTGCAACCTTTCTTTCATGAAAGATATCCATTTTGAATGTCTAAAGTAGTCATCATCTCCAATATACTTATCATCGTAAACAAAATCTTTGTTATTGGTATTGTAAGGCGGATCGATATAAATCACATCAATCTTTCCCCGATGCGTCTTTTCCAGCAGCTTCAGACTATGCAGATTATCCCCTTCGAGAAGGAAGTTGTACGGTTCTCCCGGCGCTGCCGTGATCTCTTTATCCTGATCTTCCGTGAAAACAGGGATATGCGTCCGCATCTTCACATCGACGGCCTCTTCATGTCGCTCCCATACCAGACCATATTTTTTCTCATTCAGAGCATTTTCGATTTCGTTGATCGCCATGAGTGTCTCGTCATCATTTCTGTTTTGTGCTTTCAGCTGATTCAGAAAAGACAGCATGCGCTGCCGCTTCTCTTGGGATAAATTGGCCATTCTGATACCTCCAACAATAGCTTTCTCTTCGGTGATTGTCTCTTCCTATGACATGTATTTTTTCCATTATATCATCCACCCCTGCTTCACGTAAGGCAAAAGAAAACATCTTCTTCCTAAAAGGTCATGCCAAAGAGGCCTTTTGTCATAAAAAAAAGATGCTTTCTCAAAGGTCATCTGGGAAACTACCTGATTGAGCCACTTCCCGCTTGCCCGCAGGTTCATGCCGAAGCGTCAAATACAAGAGAACCGCCGAATGTTTCCTTACCTCTTTATCCACCGCGTAGTCTCTTCCATGGTACACTGCTCCCCATGGATTCCCAGCCAAGGATCGGTTCTTAGAAGGTTTACAGTCTGCAAGTAAACCGGCACCCACGCCTCGTTCTCCGACATCTTGCCAATCCAGTCATCGGGCGAAGGCGTCTGGCAGCTTTCTTTTACAAACTCTTCCAGATGTTCTTTACAGTAGTTTTCAGAAACATACTTCGCGCAAAGCTGGCACTGTCTTTCCACGCTGGCATCGGAAAGCATATCTCTCATCGATGCCAGACAGAAATCAGCAAAAAGAAAGAAATAAAAGAATTTCCTCAAACAAGGCGATCCATCCGCATACAGGCCGCCACCGATTTCTTCTTACTATCAGTCTTTACTGGGGTCCGCCGTGGTCTGATATACGACTGACGGCTAAATATGGCATGTCACATTTGATATATTTTATTGCATTTATGCATAGATTTCATTGCACATTTTGTGCGCATTTCTTTCACAATTCGGAATTTCAACAAATCATTGTAGTTATTTGTAGTTTTTCCCTCTTGCTTTTTCTAGAATGACGTTGTACTATATAGTCATGAAGCCGGGCATGCCTGAACATGTTCCCTGACCGGACGGACCTTCCGATTTCCAGAATTCTCCAAGCGCTACGAGATCACAAGGAAGGATCGTTCCAAGGCAGGGCGGATCTGCAGGATGTCCCGGCGTCATCGGATGGGTCAGCCGGAAGCGTACAGCCTACTGACGGCGCCCATTTTAGGCTGAAAACTGTGAAAACCAAATATCCGGAAACCGATCAGGTTCTTCCGCTTCCCTGCCCCATGCGAGGCCGGGTCCCGACGATAGCACAGGTTCTCCCGCACTTCGGTGCCTATGGACGACCGTCACCGATTCTGGGCTCCGCCTGCCTCGGGTACAGGAGGAGAGCCTTCTCAGGGTGTTTTTTTATGCCATTTCTTCCTATATATAGTGTGTGAACAACTTATTCACATTATATCTTGATTTCCCGATTTCTTATGGGCCATAAGCCCGCATTTCCATAAGGAGATACGCTATGAATACGAATAACAAAGTGTTGGAACTGACATTTACTGTAGAAGGCAGCCGCAGCATGACGCTCTCGATCCCCTGCCCGAAGGATGACCTGACGCTCGAGACGGTGAAGGAGAAGGCAGCGCTCATCCTTCCAGTGCTGGAATCCTCTTCCGGCCATGCGGTCACGGCTTTCAAGCAGGCGAAGATCGTCGAAACCAGTGCGACCGTACTGGAATAACGAGGAACGGGACTGTCCGATGTCCGATGTCCCATCCTTCAGTCCTTCTATTTACTACCTATGATTACCATAAAGGAGAACACTATGTCTACCACGTCTAAAACCATCGATATGAAACTTCAGGTCCGTGTAGAGGATGCGTCCTCGGGGACTTCCAAGGTGAAGAATCTGAATTTCAGCAAGATCAAAGTATCAGCCACGGCTGATGAACTGTATGCCGCAGGAAACGCGATCGCATCGCTCCAGTCCCGCCCGCTTTCGGGCCTTCGCACGGTAGCGACCAGCGACCTCGCTGACGCAGGCTAGTCGGACAAACAAAAAGGCGAACCATTTCGGTTCGTCTTTTTGTGTTGTCGTATTTTGGATAAAACAGTCTTTCTTCCGTCATCCGCACTTATTTATGCGATGATAGAGTAACAATGCTTTGGCACTGCGGTTTCCAGAGAAACTGTTTTTCCGCTGTGCAAGGAAGATCCCTCGGCTTCGCTCGGGATGACGATACGGGGCGGCGCTCGTCCAACATGAGTTTTCATCCAGATTTGGAAGCCAACCTCCGCCCCTTCGGGGCACCTCCTTCCAGAGGAAGAAGGTAGAATGTCGCATTACCCCATATCATCAGCCTTCCTTTTCCACGTCCATCCCCTGCAGGACGAGCTGTTTCTCGTCTTTTCTCATATGGAAGAACCGATAGACATTGTGCGCGGCGCGCTTATTCATGCCCGCTACCTTAGCGAGCTCCTCTTCGCTCGCTTTTTTCATTTCATCGAGCGAGCGGAAGGCATGCCAGAGGGCGTTCCGGCGGTTTGGGCCGATGCCTTCGATGTGGTCAAGGACGGACTCCGTATTTCTTTTGTTCGTCCATTTCCGGTGATAGGTAATGACGAAGCGGTGGGCTTCGTCTCGGATGAACTGGAGAAGCTGGAGAGCAGGCTCATGGTGATCGAGGACGATCGGGATGTCGCTGCCTTCTACGTAGATCTCTTCGATACGCTTGGCGAGCCCGATGACGGGTGCGTTGCAGCCGGCCTCGCGTATCACGGGAATGGCCGCATGCATCTGCCCAAGACCGCCATCAAGGACGATGAGGTCGGGCTCGGGCCAGTCCTTTTCCTTCCCATAGCGGCGGCTCATGACTTCTGCCATGGATTTGAAGTCGTCCGCATGCCCCTGCGTGGTCTGCAGCTTGAATTTCCGGTATTCGCTCTTTGCCGGACGGCCATGCTCGAAGACGGCCATGGAGCCGGTGGTCTCTGCGCCTTGGTTGTGAGAAATATCGAAGCATTCCATGCGCTCGGGAAGGCGCGGCAGAGAGAGCAGCTCTTTCAGCTTCTGCACGGCGCCCTGCTCGCGGGCATCCTGATACTCCCACTGCAGCTTCTTGTCGGAGAGATACTTCGCTGCATTTGCCATCGCCATGTCTTTCAGGCGGCGCTTGAAGCCGCGCTCGGGGCGGATGAGCTTCACTTCGCTTCCGCGAAGTTTCGTCAGCCACGCCGAGAGGAGACCGGACTCTTCCGGCAGGAGCGGCAGGATGATCTCTTTCGGGACGGATGTCGGATTTCCTCCGTAGAAATCGCGAAGGAAAGTGGTGATGATCTCCTCATCCGTCTCGGAGGCGCTTTCGGGGATACTGAAATTCTCCTTCCCCACCATGCGGCCATAGCGGATATAGAAGATCTCCAGTCCGGTGTGACTGCCGTCGCGTGCCATGCCGAGCACGTCGAAGTCCCCTTCCGCAGATACGATGTGCTGGCGCTGCTGCACGCTCTGGATGGCGCGGATGTGGTCGCGCAGCTTGGCGGCTTTTTCGAAATCCATCGCTTCCGACGCCTCCATCATCTGCCGCGTGAGCTCCTTTTCCAGCGAGGTGCTCTTCCCTTCGAGCAGGTCGCAGATGGTCTTCACATCACGGTCATAGTCGATGTGATCGACGTGGCCGCCGCAGGGCGCACTGCAGAGGTGCATGTGGTACTGCAGACAGGGACGGGATACCTTCATGGAGCGGCAGGTGCGGATAGGATAGTAATGGCGAAGGAGGGACAGCGTCTGACGCAGGCTTCCCACGTCGGTGAAGGGACCGAAATACTTTGCCCCATCATCGCGGCGGATGTTCCTCGTGACGAAGATGCGCGGCCACTCATCATTCACCGTGATCTTCACATAGGGGTAGGACTTGTCATCACGCAGGGAGATATTGTACTTCGGGTGCAGTTCTTTGATGAGATTGCACTCCAGAATCAGCGCCTCCATCTCCGTCCCGGTCATCGTGATGTCGAGATCGTCCGCGTGACGGATCATCGCAGCGACTTTCGGGGAACGGTTCTTATCCTCTCGTACATAGGAGCGGACACGGTTCTTCAGGTTCTTCGCCTTGCCGACGTAGATGATCCGCCCGTCTTTGTCTTTCCAACGGTACACCCCGGGCGAGTCAGGAAGGGCTTCTACCTTGGCTTTGATTTTTTCATTGACATCGATCATAAAAGACTCCTGAGAAAAAGAATATGGGATTAGGGGTTCAGAGGGTTCAGAGGGTTAAACAGGTTCAGAGGGTTAAACGGGGGTGGTGCGGCGCATCATCATAGGGAAGCGCCGCGGAGTTTTAGAATATATGATATTCACGAAAGATGAAAAACCTGTGAACCTTTTGAACCTGTTTAACCTATGAGGATTCCTATAAAGGGAAGATGGTTATTTTCTGCTTTCAATCTTTTTGGGGTATCCCTTTCCCGTATCGTCTCGTCATCGAAAGCGCTTCCGATGATTCTTTCTTGCACTGCGGTCAGTATCACATAGGCACTGATACGGAAATGACGCCTCGGTACTGCGTATTTCTCCTTTCTCGCATCCTTCGTTTATCGGTCTGCAAGAAAGATTTCTCGCTTCGCTCGAAATGACGATACGGGGGCTGATGTCTTCTAGTCTCCTAGTCTAATCCCTAGTCCCTAATCCCCAGCCCCTAGTCACTTTAGCCCCATAAACTTTTTCGTCCGTTCGATGACCGGGCCGAGGTACTGCCCGGTGTAGGACGCTTCCACTTTCGCGACTTCTTCCGGCGTGCCGGTGGCTACGATCTCGCCGCCCTTGTCGCCGCCTTCGGGGCCGAGGTCAATGATGTAGTCGGCGGTCTTGACGACATCAAGATTGTGCTCGATGACGACGACAGTATTTCCCTGATCCACCAGCTTCTCGAGGACGATCAAAAGCTTCCGGATGTCTTCGCTGTGAAGGCCGGTGGTCGGTTCATCGAGGATGTATAGGGTATCTCCGGTGCCGCGGCGCATAAGCTCGGTCGCCAGTTTCACTCGCTGAGCTTCGCCGCCGGACATGGTGGTGGCCGGCTGTCCCAGATGGATGTAGCCGAGGCCGACCTCCTGCAGGGTCTTCAATTTCCGCAGGATCTTGTCGTGGTTTTCAAAGAAAGGCACTGCTTCATCAATGGTCATATTCAGCACATCGGAGATGTTCTTGCCCTTGTAGCGGACTTCGAGCGTCTCTCGGTTGTACCTCGCGCCGTGGCAGACTTCACAGGGGACGTAAACATCTGAGAGGAACTGCATCTCGATCTTGATGATGCCGTCACCGTGGCAGGCTTCACAGCGTCCGCCTTTCATATTGAAGCTGAAACGCCCCGGTTTGTAGCCGCGCATCTTGGCTTCGGAGGTCTGGCTGAAAAGCTCGCGGATGTCATTGAAAACGCCGGTATAGGTGGCCGGATTCGAGCGCGGCGTGCGCCCGATCGGCTGCTGGTCGATATCGATGATCTTATCCACATACTCTGCGCCGTCCATGGAGTCAAAAGCCCCTGCCCGGTAGGATGTATGGTTCTTGATATTCGACAGTCCCTGATAGAGGATCTCATTCACGAGCGTACTCTTGCCCGAGCCGGACTCCCCGGTGACGACGGTGAAGGCACCGAGCGGGATGGTCACGTCGATGTGCTTCAGATTGTGTTCGTGAGCGCCATGGATGGTGAGCGAGAGTCCGTTTCCTTTTCTTCTCTTTTCCGGCAACGGGATGTATTTCTCACCGCGCAGGTACTGCCCCGTGATGGAGTCCTTCACCTTCATCACGTCCTCAGGCGTACCCTCCGCGACGACGGAGCCGCCATTTTCCCCTGCGCCGGGGCCGATATCCACGACCCAGTCTGCGGTGCGGATGGTATCCTCATCATGCTCGACGACGATGAGCGTATTTCCCAGATCCCGCATGCCCTTCAGTGTCGCAAGGAGCTTGTCATTGTCACGCTGATGCAGACCGATGGACGGTTCATCCAGGATGTAGAGGACACCGACGAGGCCGGAGCCGATCTGCGTCGCCAGACGGATGCGCTGGGCTTCGCCGCCGGAGAGCGTCGAGGCGCCGCGGGAGAGTGTCAGGTAGTCGAGCCCGACATTCACGAGGAAGGAGAGACGGCTCTTCACCTCACGCAGGATCTGGTCTGCGATGATTTTTTCCTTTTCGGAAAGCGTGACATGGTCCATGAAGTCCAGAAGGTCAATGACGGCCATAGAGGAGATCTCTGCGATATTCTTCCCACCGACGCGGAAAGCGAGGCTCTCCGGCTTCAGGCGCGCCCCATGACAGACGGGGCAAGGCTTCTCGATGAGGTAGTTCGAGAGCGTTTCCTTCATCTTCTCTGTCCACGCCTCTTCATAGCGCCGCTTCGTCATCGGGACGATGCCTTCGAAGGGACGTTCATAGGACTTTGTGATGCCTTCGGGGCTGGTGTACTGGAAGGAGAGAAGCGCTGTACCGCCGATTTCAAACTCCACCTTCGCCTGATCCGGCAGGTCATCATAGCATGCATCCATGGTGAGGTCATAGGATCTCAGGAAGGCATCGAGCAGCTTGTAGAGCCATGTTTCCTTATTATAAGGAAATGGCTGGATCGCGCCCAGACGGAAAGGCATCGTGTGATCCGGCAGGATGCGATGGAAATCCGCCTCCAGCGAAGCGCCGAGGCCCATGCAGGCGGGGCAGGCGCCGAAGGGATTATTGAAGGAGAAAATGCGCGGCTCTGGCTTTGGCAGGGAAATGCCGCAGTCCGGGCAAGAGAAGTGTGTGGAAAAGACCATATCCTTCCCGCCGATGATGCTTCCCACCATCATCCCGTCCCCCAGCTTCAGCGCGGCCTCCACCGAGTCTGTCAGGCGGCGCACGATGCCCTCCTTCACGATGATGCGGTCCACCACCACCTCGATGGTATGCTTCTTATTTTTCGCGAGCTCGATGTCATCGGATAGGGAGAGGACGTCCCCATCCACGCGGACGCGGACATAGCCCTCCTTGCGGAGTTCTTCCAAGAGCTTTTTATGCGTCCCCTTCTTCGCGACAGCGACCGGCCCAAGGAGCATGAGCTTCGTCCGCTCGGGAAGGGCAAGGAGCGCATCGACGATCTGGTCCACCGTCTGCCGCTGGATCGGCTTGCCGCAGTGCGGGCAGAAGGCACGGCTCGCATGTGCATACAGCATACGAAGGTAGTCGTGGATTTCCGTCACTGTGCCGACCGTCGAGCGCGGGTTATGGCTGGTGGATTTCTGATCGATGGAGATCGCCGGCGAGAGCCCTGCGATCTTATCCACGTCCGGCTTATTCATCTGCCCTAAGAACTGCCGCGCATAGGCAGACAGGGACTCGACATATTTTCGCTGCCCTTCCGCATAGATGGTATCAAAAGCCAGCGACGATTTTCCCGAGCCGGACAGCCCGGTGAAAACGATGAGTTTATTTCGCGGCAGCGCCAGATCGATATTCTTCAGATTGTTCTGACGCGCGCCTTTTATGATGATTCCTTTTTCCATGGATGTCCTTTCGAAATTGGTTGATAGGGAAATGTAAAATGACGATGCGGGGTATCGTGTACACTCTCCCTCCGCCCCTTCCAAGGGAAGGAGGGAGAATGCCGCCGCACAGAACGAGAATGCCGCTCTCCCGCATTCGTCATTTCGAGCGAAAGCGAGAAATCTTTTTCGTTCGCGGGAAGGCAAAGGCTGTGGGAGGAGCGGGCAATGGGAAACACCCTGCTCCCGGAAAATCTGGATCACGGTGTTTCATGCAAACCGTTCCACGCAGGAAAAGGAACACGGCAAACGAAAAAGATCCCTCGGCTGCGCTCGGGATGACAATACGAGAATACCGCTCTCCCGCACGACTTTCATCCCTCTGCGATGCCAACCTCCGCCCCTTCGGGGCACCTCCTTCCAAGGGAAGGAGGGAGAATGCCGCTCCCCCGCATTCGTCGCTCATACCCGTTTCTTGATCGGCTTATAGATGCGTTTCTTCGCTGCAGCCTGACGCTTCAGCGCTTCTTCCGCCCGAGAACCGTAGCGATCGGTCCAGAGCTGGCGGAGCTTGGCGAGCTGGTCGCGGTAGCGGGCGGCCGCTTCGAATTCCAAATCCTTCGCTGCCTGTTTCATCAGCTTCTCGCAGTCCTTCATGCGAGCGTAGATCTCCTCATCAGAAAGCTCGCCCTCTTTTTTCTTGCCGCCGTAGGCAGCCGGCTTCTCTTCGATCTTCGTGAGGTCGATGAGGTCTTTGACCCGCTTTTGGACAGTGTGGGGGGTGATGTGATGCTCCTCATTATAGGCCTGCTGGATGGTGCGACGGCGATTCGTCTCATCGATGGCATACTTCATCGACTTCGTGATGCGGTCCGCATACATGATGACATGCCCGTGCTCATTTCTGGCTGCACGGCCGATGACCTGGATCATCGAAGTTTCCGAGCGCAGGAAGCCCTCCTTATCCGCATCGAGGATGGCCACGAGCGAGACCTCCGGCATATCGAGACCCTCACGCAAAAGATTGATGCCGACCAGCACATCGAAAACGCCCGCACGCAGGTCACGGATGATCTCCGCGCGCTCGATGGTCGCGACATCAGAGTGCAGATAGCGTACCTTCACGCCCGCTTCCGTCAGGAAATCGGTGAGATCCTCCGCCATTTTCTTCGTGAGCGTGGTGACAAGAACTCTCTCTCCTCTGGATGTGCGGTCGCGTATCTCTCCGAGAAGGTCGTCAACCTGCGTCTCTATCGGGCGAACCTCTATCTCGGGGTCAAGAAGTCCCGGCGGGCGGATAATCTGCTCAACCACCTGCTCCGAATGCTCTATCTCGTATTCCGCGGGAGTTGCCGATACAAGCACCAC
>ENA-ORSK01002078-ORSK01002078.1-human-gut-metagenome-genome-assembly--contig:-NODE-2078-length-14027-cov-8.894790_pt1 | contig 14027 bp, 15 predicted proteins | sample MGYA00242192_ERZ509159 | MGnify/ENA primary metagenome ERZ509159 (study PRJEB26280, sample SAMEA2338663) | human gut metagenome | biome: human gut; feature: human-associated habitat; material: faeces...
GCCAGTAATGGGTTAAGTGATAACAGGTGTCTGGAAATATAGGGGCAAATCCAATTCTGATGCTGACTATATTATTACGCATTCATATACATCCATGAGCAAATCAGAAGCATTGAGTACCATTAAACGTGCGGAAAAACAGTTAAAGAGTACAGAAGATGATGCGGTTACTCAATTGCAGGAACTGGAAAAGGCAAAAAATGATATTGTGTCCGGTGATATATCCTTTGGTTACTACCATTTCACGCTAATGGTAATGGCGGACAGTATCAGGGAGCTTGACGAATCTGTAAGTAAAATTACGGCAGACTTTACTGACCTGGGCATTATTCCGGCATTGTCAACCATGTCATTGCCAGCGGCATATTTTGCCCAGCTTCCGGCGGTTTTTCATTTAAGGCCACGTTTATCTCCGGTATCGAATGTAAATTTTGTCGAACTGGCATCATTCCATAATTTCTACCAGGGGAAACGCGATAAAAACTGCTGGACAGAAGCGGTTGCTATTCTCAAAACACCAAGCAAACAGGCGTATTATCTGAATTTACATAACTCAGTACTGTTTAAAGATGAAACAGGTGAAAAGAATCTTGCTAATACTAAAGTTATAGGAACGGCGGGTTCAGGTAAGACAATGTTTCTGTCATATCTTGCCTGTTCATTACAGAAATACAATAACCCCGAAACTTTTGCTGATTCTGCAAAAAATAAGAAGTTAACGTGTGTCTTTCTTGATAAGGACAGAGGGGCTGAATTATGTATCCGAATGCTTGGTGGGGAATATTACACCGTAAAAAGCGGTGAGCCGACAGGATGGAATCCTTTTGCTCTGGAGGCAACAAAACGTAACCGTATTTTTGTCAAGCAACTGATGGAGATTCTGTGTACCAGAAATGGTGAAAGATTATCGACAAGAGAAAGATTGCTTATTAGCGAAAGTGTTGATGCTGTGATGGATTTTCCTCCTGGCGAAATGCGGGAATATGGCATTACCAGAATGCTTGAGCATCTTATGCAGAGAGATGATCGGGATGAGCAGGAGAACGGGATTATCCTTCGGTTGTCCCAATGGGCTAATGGTCAGGCTCATGGCTGGGTTTTTGATAATGCTAAAGACACATTCAATATTCAGCATGTCAATAATTTTGGCATTGATGGCACCGAGTTTCTTGATGATCCGATGGTATGTGCACCAATTACTTTCTATCTGCTGTATCGCATTACGCAGCTTCTTGACGGTCGGCGTCTTGTTATCTTCCTGGATGAGTTCTGGAAATGGCTACAGGATGAAGCATTCAGCGACTTTGTCTATAACAAGCTGAAAACAATTCGTAAGCTGAACGGGCTGGTTATTCCGGCAACTCAGTCTCCGGATGAAATACTGAAGAATAAGATTTCACGGGCTGTGGTTGAAGTATGCAGCACCAGTATTTATCTGGCTAACCCTGATGCCGATTACAATGATTATGTGGAAGGGCTTAAGCTGACACCAGAAGAATTTAATATTGTTAAAAATCTTGATCCAATGTCGAGACAGTTCCTGATTAAAAAAAGCAGTCTTAAAAAGGGGGATGGTAAATCATTTTCAGCACTTGCGACACTTGATTTATCGGGACTTGGTGGATATCTGAAAATATTGTCTGCTAGTGCAGATAATCTGGAAATTTTTGAAAGTATTTATCATGAAGGAATGGAGCCTGATGACTGGGTTCCTGAATATCTCGAACGGGCAATCTGACAGGTGAATTTATGAAGCGTGTAAAAACATTTATGCTGATATCATTATTGACGGCTTCATTTTATAGTAGCGCAGGAATTCCGGTTGCTATTGATGCCAGTCCGGAATGGGCTGTTGAAGCCGCAAGATGGACAGAACGACTCAAACAATGGTCCGAAACTGCGCAACATTATCAGAGTCAGATTCAGGCATATAAAGACCAGTTAGCCACGGCAACAGGTATAAGGAATATTGCGGCATTCACAAATGAACTAAGTAATCTACAATCAGAACTGACAAATATTTATAAGCAGGGGAACAGTTATATTTCTGATTTTACCAGTAATCCCGAAGGTGCATTGAGCAGCCAGGCTAAAAATCTGTTCAGCAAGTATGGAGCCTTCGATATGTGTAATACGGGCTATGAACGTAATGATAATCTCTGTAAAGCACGGATTGTGTCAACGGCTGCCAGTATTGAACAGGGAAATGAGATCAATAAGCAGTTATCAAATGCAATGTCTCAGATTCAGAGTTTAAGTAGCCGAATTGAGGCTTCAAAGGATATCAAAGAATCCCAGGATTTGGCTAACGCATTACAGGCGCAGTCGTTAAAAATGCAGGCGATAAAAATGCAGTATGATGTCTGGAATAATAAAAATAAAGCAGATCATGAGATGTTGATCACACAAGAACAAGAGGCCTTTATTAAACAGCAGAAAGAAGCTGAACCATTAACTTTTGATTAAAAGGTGGATATATGGCTCAGGGGTTTTTCGTTAAATATAATTCTACCGTTATGGATTCGGTAGATAAAATCAGCTCCAGTTATCAAACACAATTTGCTAATGATATTATGTCGTTAGCGACGGTATCGGTTACGTTATATGTACTATGGAAAGGATATCAAATACTTGCCAGTAAAACTCAGACGCCCTTGCAGGATTTAGTATGGGATCTATCAAAATTTGCAATCATAATCATGTTTATAACTAATGCGGATGGGTATTTAACTGCGGCCACTGATGCGTTGCAAGGCATGAAAGATGGTTTTTCTGGAGGGGTGAGTGTCTGGCAAACTTTAGATAACTTATGGAAAAGTACGCAAAATCTTGGCGCGGAAATATACTCTTTAGATAAATCAACATATGTTAAAGATCAAGGTGTAGTTGGACAGTTTTTAATATGGACTGGCTCGCTTATTTTAATGGCTGTTAGTGTGGTTGTTTTTTTAACAGCAGATGTAACGATGAAACTCCTGATTATTACAGCACCGATATTTATCTTTTGTCTTATGTTTGGTTTTATTCGGAGCATGTTTAATAATTGGTTACAATCGTTATTCTCCAGTATTCTGACAGTTCTATTTGCCAGTTTAGTGATTCGGATAGCAATGGATTTTCAAGGGATGATCCTTTCCCATGCTATTCGTGCTGCACAAACAGGAAATGTAAATCTTGTATCTACAGGTGCTATGGGCTTTATGGCTGGGTTTTTGGGGGCTTTATTGGTTCTTATAGCTAAAGGTTTTGCTGTCCAGTTAGCAGGTGCAGGTGTTGAAGGTGCTGTTCAGGGCGCAGCCATGATGGGGCTGGGTGCTGCTGGTATGGCTACTGGTAAGTCTCTGATGCTTGGCGGTCGTGCTGGTTTAGGTTTTGGCTTAGGGATGGCCGGAAGAACGGGCATGAATTCTTTATCTGGGAAAGCAGGGAATCTGATGGGGCGTGGTGCGCGAACAGCCGCTGAATGGGCGGGTGAAAAGGGATATCAGGCGCTGGCTCCGACAGGTGCTTTGGGGATGAAGGCGAGAAGACTTGCATCCCTGGAAAAAGCACGAGCGAGGAATGCCGCATGAATATAATGAAACGTTTTTTTTATGTGATGTCCCTGAACTGGATACTGACGTTTGTTGATAAACATATCACCTCCGGATGGAGCAGGAAGAGAAAGCTAATAACCCAGCTTATTATTTTAATCACGGGAATTACCTTATTTAAGGTCTTAGGTGGAATCAGTCAGAGCTGGTTGTGACATGCTTCATTATTTTGTCATGATACTTTATTTTGTCCTAATCCTTCTTTTAGGAGTGTTTACCTGCTTCGCAGGAATAAGACTTGGTTTAGGGCTTGCGGGGAAATGGAGAAAGGGTATGGATCTTCGCTTTTTGCTTCTTATTGGTGGGATTCTTTTTCTTCATCTTGGCCTTTATCTCTTAAAGGTGTTCGTGAACGCTTAATAAGGTGAATTTATGCGATGTGTGATTCTTTTGTTTTTCCTGTTTCAGATTTCCGGATGTACCACAAGGAATACCCTTCCTTCTGATGTTTCCGGCGAACTGGAACCCATTAACCACAGCCAGGTAATCAGTTATGAGTGAAAAAATCGAAAAGAAGATTGAGACAGCTAAATCCTTCGAAAGACAACTCTATGCAGAAAATGAACGGTCTAAGAAAAATGCATGGCGTGTTGCAGTGGCAGCATCATTACTGTCCTTATGTCTTGGGGCTGCAATTTGTGTTCTTGTGCCATTAAAAGAAAAAGAGCTTGCTATTGTGGCTGTTGGCGAAAAAACAGGCCGTACAGAACTGATTACTCAGGTTAAACAGGAAAAGATCCTGCAATCTGAAGCGCTTGGGCGGTATTTTGTAAACACGTATATTACTTTACGTGAAGGTTATAATTATCCGTCTCTTCAGTATGATTATGAGACTGTACAGCTATATAGCTCGAATACAGTAAAGGACGATTATCTTCGTCTGTATAACAGCGATATGGCTCCTGATAAAATTTATCATAATAACGGTTCTTACGTTGCGGTTGAGGTCATCTCCAATATTATTTCTGACGCAACCGCGCCAGATAAACTGGCCTCTGTGCGTTTTAAAAAAACGACGAGAAACTTCACGACCGGACAGGTTTCAGTTTCATACTGGACGGCTCGTGTGACATATCGTTTTGAACCAGAAAAGTCGGTTAAAAGTTCCAGTCGTGAGCTTAATCCTCTCGGTTTTACGGTAACCAGTTACCAGACAGATCGGGAAGTCAGGGGGGAATGATGAAGAAATTATTTATTGCTACATGTTTATTGCTTCCTGGGCTTGTGTATTCAGCAGCGACTCCGTTACCTTCTGGATTTGATGCAAGGATGCAGACTGTGAGTTATAACGGTGCGAATACGACCGTTATCCGGTCAAAGACAGGATTTCTCACATCAGTTGTTTTTGATGAAGGTGAGGCTGTTATCAGTGCAAAGGCTGGTTTTCCTGCCGGATGGGAAATCACAACCGATGATAATGTTGTTTACATCAATCCGCGTCCCGTTGTTCAGGAACAGGAAGGCGATGAAGGCGAAAAACTGAAAAAGGTTTTCCAGCCAACAGAAAAGGAATGGGACACGAATCTTTTTGTCAGAACAACAAAGCGGATTTACAGTCTTGATCTAATCCTTCTGTCAGAAGAAAAACAAGCGCAACCTGCTTATGTTGTACAATTCCGCTATCCATCAGAAATAGCGAAAAAGAATGCAGAAGAAGTAAGGCTGGCAAAAGAAAAACAGGAAAAACTCAGACAGAAGAAACTGATTTCTGAAAGTTTTGAAAAAGCCGATGCGCCTAAAAACTGGGATTATTTCATGCGAGTCAATGAAAAATATGACAGTCGTCGTATCGCCCCTGATTTTGCTTATGATAATGGCATATTTACCTTTTTAGGTTTTAACTCAGGGAAAGTATTCCCAGCTCCATTTGCTGTAAGAGATGGTCAGGAACAGACACTTGCTTTTAATGTGGAAACAAAAGGCAAGTATAAAATCATGGTTATCCACAACGTTAATGACAAATTTGTTTTACGCTATGGAAACAGCGTTGTTGGTGTTGTGAATAAATCTTTCGGAAAAGTATTAACCGACCAGAGGAATACATCTTCTCCTGCGGTAGAACGTGTTGAGGTGAATAATGACTGATATGAAAAAAACAGATGATTTAGTTGATGATGCGAATCAGTCAAAGCTGGAAAGTAAACCCGTTCATGATATCGGTGATATCAGGAACAAAAATAATCGTATGCGTTCTGGCTTTCTGTTTGGTCTGATGGCTGTATTAGTTATTGGTATTTTTGCGCTGAAAACATATAAAAATTATTTTGCAGATGACCAGCAGAAAGCATCAGAATCAACAGGCGATACCAGCATTTCTCAGGTAAGTAAAATCCGTACTGGTCTTGGTCAGAATTTTGACCCTGTTGAGAACAAAGCAATTATCAATCCAGGCGCTACTGGTTCTGGTAATACTGTTTCTGACGGTCATAAAGAAGTGCCACAGGAGGGGTTCAGGAAATATTTGTCAATACCTGTTGCTGGTCAGGGAGGGAGTCAGACTGGCGCGAGTGGCAGCAGCAGGACATCGCAGACATCAGAGCCACAGGAAGAAAGGAAAGAATCAAAAGAAAATGTGCCTGGTAAATCAGGAATGAAAGTGACTGCGATTAATCTCGATCCTGATCTCTATATTGAGGAAAACAGGCTTATACCGTGTGCTTTAACCACACGCTTTGTTTCTGATGTTGCAGGTCGTATCAGTTGTGTTTTTACAGAAGATGTATGGAGTGCTAATCACCACACAAAATTACTGGAACAGGGAACTAAGGCTTTTGGTCGTTACCAGACCGGAACGCTGAATCATGGACAGGGCAGAATGTTCGTTATGTGGGAGCAGTTGCGGACGCCTGATAATAAACGAATCGATATGGTAAATACAGCAGCGGCTGGTCCCCTGGGGGAAGCAGGCATTGATGGATGGATCGATTCTCACTTCTGGGAGCGTTTTGGTGGTTCTCTTATGCTCAGTATGGTTCAGGATGTAGCGGCGGCGGCGGCGGATAATGCACCTGGTAAAGATCGTAATGTGGATTATACCGAAAACTCACGACAGGCAATGGCTGAAATGGCTAAAGTTGCACTTGAGAATTCGATAAATATTCCTCCAACAATGTATAAAAACCAAGGTGACATAATCACTATTATGGTCGGGGAAGACATTGATTTTTCTGATATCTATGAGTTAAAGGTAAAATAGTATGAGTGGCGTTATTCCTGTCAGCATTAGCAATAAATCGCTCGATTTTTATAAAAATCAAGTATTCCAGTCTTTTCTTGATATTGAAGGGCTAACAGAAATTGCTGTCAACCGTCCTGGTGAAATCTGGACGGAAATTAATGGTGACTGGACATTCCATAATAATGACGGTGTGACCTTTGATTTTTGTAAACGTTTTTCTCAGACGCTGGCATCATTTCGGGGAGATGAAATCGGCGATACCAAGCCATTACTTTCAGCAACACTGGAATCAGGAGAACGTGTACAGGTCGTTTTTCCTCCTGCATGTGAGAGAAATACTATTTCAATCACTATACGTAAACCATCGACACGGCAGATAACGCATAAAGAATATGTGGCGAACGGTTTTTATGATTATGTCCAGTCAGGAAAAAAACACAGGACATACGATGATGAGCTTCTTGATTTATTCAGAGCGAGAAATATCGCTGCTTTTATGGAGCTTGCCGTAGCAGCAGGGAAAACCATTGTATTTGCCGGAGCAACGGGTTCCGGTAAAACAACCTATATGAAGAGTCTTATCGATTTCATACCATTGAATACGCGGCTGATTACGATTGAAGATGCGGAGGAAATCAAATTTTTTATTCATAAAAATTATGTGCATCTTTTTTACCCTTCGGAATCCGGCAGTGATTCCGGCTCTATCATAACAGCAGCGAAATTAATCAAATCCTGTTTGAGAATGAAACCTGACAGAATTTTACTGGCGGAAATTAAAGGTGGCGATGCCTGGGATTTTGTGAAAGTTGCTGGTTCTGGTCACAGTGGAAGCATGACGTCCATTCACGCGGCCTCGGCAAAAGATGCCATCATTCAGATGGTGACAAAATGTTATCAGAACAGAGAATGTCAAAATCTTCCTTTTGATGTTCTTCGTAAAATCATTATGGACAGTATTGATATTGTTGTTCATGTAGGCAGGGATGGTGTTGTCAGGCATATGAGCGACATCTATTACAAAGGGGCTGAATGTGAAAACTTTTAATAAGTCGCAATCTGTTTTTATATTCGCTGTTATGCTTGTTGCGGCATGGTTTGCAGGTTCATTTATTTTCTTTGTGCTTTACTTCAGCCAGATAAAGAATCTGAAACCATTGAAGGCTGTGTTCAGATCCATTGATGCGTACAGGATGGATATTTTTACAGACAGCCTTACTTTATCTGTTGTGACTACGGATATCAGAGTTTTAGCCTTTGTTGCACTTGGAGCAGGATTTGTCGTGTCTCTTATTATCCCTGTTGCGGCGTTGATAAAACTGAACGAGAAGAAAGATAATATTTTTGGTGATGCGCGATTTGCGACAACTAATGATATTCGTGAGTCTAACAGTTTCACGCTTGACGGTGACGAAAAAGACGGGATTATCGTTGGTATAAAAGACAAGAAAATCATACGCTATGTGGGAGCAGCATTCAGTGCGATGGGAGCCGGAACAAGGGCTGGTAAAGGTGCAGGTATAGTCATCACTAATCTTATGAAGTACTGGTGGAGTGTTATTATTCTCGATCCAAAAAGGGAGTGTTTTAATATCACCAGTCTTATCAGGAAGGTGATTTTAGGTCATGAGGTTTATAAATTTGATCCCTTTAGTCCGGTAACGCACCGCTTTAACCCTTTGTATTATGTCAGCATGGGAACGAGTGAAGGTTTTAATCAGCTTGAAAATCTTGCGTTGATTATTTACCCCTATAAGACAGATGGTGCGGATGCTGGTAGCTATCTTAATAAGACGGCGGGGGGTGTTTTTAAATCTTATGCTGTCGCTTTATGGTTTATGATTAAGAATGATAAGGCTGGACTAAAAACGCTTGATATTGAGCCTGTCTTCTCAATGTCTAAAATTAATCAGCTTTTTGAGCGTGCAGAACCCGAACATCTTCTTTCATTCATGAATGATATTCGTTCAGAATTAAGGGGGAAAGACAAAACGCTTGCTGATATTGGTGTCGCTGGCCTTAAGGCATTCATTGAGATGGAGGATAAAACAAAAGCACAACTCAAAAGCAACTTTCTTAATGGATTATCACCGTTTGCTAACCCCAATGTGGCAAATGCTACTGATGGAAATGATTTTGATTTGCGGCAGGTGCGGAAAAAGCGGATGACAATTTATTTCTGTATTTCTGGTGATAATGCCAGGTTGGCTGAAAAAATAACAAATATTTTCTTTCAGCTTGCTATACAGGTGAATCTTGAAAAGATGCCAACGGATGATCCGGAAATAAAACATGACTGCCTTTTTCTACTGGATGAATTCCCGTCAATTGGTGCTGTAGATTACATCAAGAGTAAATCTGGACTCATTGCTGGTTACAAGCTGAAATTGTTGATTGTTTACCAGGTCGGCTCTCAGCTTGAGGAAATCTACAGTTATGCAGGCAGTAAAACATTACTGGCAAGTGCACCCTGTAAAATCGTTTATTCCGCTTCTGATGTTAAAGATGCGCGGGAGTTATCAGAAGCGATGGGAACACGAACAGTAACTATCGGTTCGAAAAGCAAAAGTCGTAGTCGTGGAGGAACATCGAGATCTGAATCAGAAAGCCTTATTGAGCGTCCACTGGTAACAACAAATGAACTACTTACACTGAAATTTAGTGAAGAAATCCTGGCAATGAAGGGAGAAAACCCGATTCGTTGTGAAAAGGCATTCTACTATCTCCATGAGTATTTCTTTGGTGATTTTGTGAAGGTTGCTCCGGAACTTGCAAACATTTTCCCCAGGAAGAAAGGAAAGTTGGTTATGCCTCCACAGAAAGTATTTGAAAATGAAATCGTCGCAAAAGGGTATCTGGCAGTAAAAGAAGTTCCTGATCTCGATAAAGCGGCATAAAGGAGAACATGATGAAGAAGTTAGTGTTTTTATTGATTTCTATCCTTGCTGGTTGTTCATCACCGCCAGAGCCAACACCCGTGCAGTTTGAAAAGGCAAATGAAGTGATCAATCCCTCATTGCCATATGTCCCCGATTTTCACGGTGTCATAAAGTCAGACGTTAGCGGTAAAGGATGGGTTTATGAGATCACTTCCTTATCCGGAGTACAGGCCAGAACGCCGACGTTTTATTACGCTCTGGCTCATGCGGACAGGATTGTAGTGACAACACATGATGCTGGGCTGTGGTTTCGAATCAGAGATCTGTTGAAGATGGAAGGGGCAACAGCAGTCGTGGAGTGGCGAAACGAGAAAAGTTTTTTACCTGAACAGGGAAAAATAGTTTTCATTAAAGCACAAAACGAGGTGAAAAATGACTGGAAAAAATAGAGTGGTTTTACCTGCCTTGCTGGCGTTAGGATTAATATCAACAAATGCTAATGCATCTGATCCTTGCGCTTCGGTACTTTGCTTATATGGAAAAGCAGTCGGGCAAGGTGGAGGGAGTGAGTGCAGAAGTGCTGAAAAGGATTTTTTTAATATTCTGAAAAAGAAAAAAGGAAGCATTCGCTGGAGTAAAACATCTGATGCCCGTAAAGCATTTCTGAATCAGTGTTCAACGGCTGATCCGGCTGCTATCTCAAAAATTATGAGTAAGTTCGGACGCGTTAAGGGCTGATTAAAACCTGATACCCGCGCCAACGGGTATCAGTGGACATACAGGAGAAAAATTATGAGCGAAATCCGATTTGTAACTCTGGAATCCGACTTTAACAATATTAAAGAAATTTATTCTGATGATGAGTTAAACCGTTTGCTGGAAGCTGTTAATCAGAATTGCCCGACCAGAATTGTGTTGGGTAGCGTGGAGAAGGGGAAAGAAACACCACTCAAGTGGTGTTTTAGAACAATACCAGAGCGTATTTCAATTGAGGAAATCGATGAAATAAAATTTATCCAGAATCCTTCTGAACAGGGATAAAGGTAAACGCCGCAGATTCCAGATTTTAATCTGGGATTTGCGGGGTTGAACAACCGAAGGGCGTTAGTTTCCCGTTATCCATGAGGTATATATGAAAGCAAGAAGTGTGAGAGTTGCCGGAATTGAAATTATCGATAGTGTTAAAACGGTCGCTTATGTTTTTACTGAGGCCTTACTGTTTATGGTCTGGTTTTCGGCAATTGTCTATGGGCTTTATCGTGTTGTTATCGTTTTATGGGATGATCCTTTAAAGCCGCAATCGCTCATGGAATTTCTTAATTTCATAGTTGAGTTGTATAGCTATGTACTTCCTTCGTTGGCTGTTATCGCAGTGGCTTTAATCGCCGTTTTATCCATTTGTAAAATACTCTCAGCAATATGGGAGGGAAGAAAGCAATGAGACATTTTCTTAAGGCTCTTTCCTTTGTTGTTTCCCTGTTACCAGCTACATTGTGTGCGGCTGAAATCCAGGGGAAAGTTATTCGCGTTCTCGATGGCGACACCATAGAAGTTAAAACACTACCCGCGAAAATTGTTGTGTATGAAGTTCCGATCAGGGTTCGATTGATAAATATCGATGCTCCTGAAAAGAAACAGGCTTTCGGGCACTGGTCAGCAAATCAGCTTAAAGCTCTGCTCGCAGGACAATCAGTTACCGTCTCTTATACGCAGACAGACCGCTACGGACGCATTATCGGTCGTGTGTTCACGACGAACGGCACGGATGCCAGCCGCTTTATGGTTCAGTCTGGCGCTGCATGGGTATATGAACGTTACAACACAGATAAATCATTACCGGCTTTGCAACGGGAAGTGCAGGAACAAAAGCGTGGTTTATGGGCTGACAGTAATCCGGTTCCACCGTGGGAATGGCGACATAAACAGAACTGACGCGCGTTGCTTGTCCAACCCCTCCACTACCTTAAATAAATTTCAGGCAGTGTCACGGTTTTAAATATACATGGTGCGCTTATGGGTAAATTAACTCTGGTAGAGCAGGCTTTACGGCTTCACAAAGAATATTACGGTGAAGATAATTTTGGAACTGTTGTAAAGGATTGTGATTACTATCCTAAAGTGGCAGAGATTTTTATAAACAGAAAGAACCGTAAAATTTATTCGAATCTGGATATCGAACCTGTTGCTTCAACCGTTGTTCATACGGGAAGTAACCCTGTTATGGCTAAAGCTGGGAGAATTAAAAAACTTATGTTCAAAGATGGTTCTGGTGCATACAGGATTCATCTTGGTCAAAATGAAGTTGTTCATATTATTCGCTTCATTCTTAACTCTAAAGTCAGGATGGAGTACGCCGTTGGGACTACTAAAAGTATGTCAATGCTCCACAATCTTTGCGAGGCAGGACGCGCTAAATTAAACCGCTCATTGCCACGTAAAGGTATCTGGAAACTTGGGTACTATGATGGTGTTTATTATCACGGTAAGGCAAGAAAGGAGGAAATTGAAAATGCTATGCGTTTCTCAGTTCATCCAAAATTTGACGAGCTGGAAAACGACTTTAATCAGTTCTTTTCTGATATTGATTTCTATACCCGGTATGGTCAGTCAGGTATGCGTAAAGTGCTCTTTACTGGCCCCCCTGGAACAGGCAAGACAACTATCGCAAAAGCTTTGGGGGCAAAGTATCAGGATAAGTATGTTTTTGTTTATGCCGATGATTACTTTAAAGATGTTTGCTACGCTGCTGCTCAGAAGAAAATACCCGTCATTATTATAGCTGAAGAGGTTGATGAACTTTATCGGGCTGATGCCGGAACGTTAAGTTTTCTTGATGGAGCTGATACACCGCGAAATGTCGCAGGTACATATGTGATCTTTTCTACAAACTATCCAAAACGCATCGACCCACGTATTAGGAAACGTCCAGGTCGAATTGACAGGATAATCTCTGTAGGTGCTTTCAGAACCAAAGCTGCTGCCGCTTGCGCCAAAATGTACTTACCAGAAGATGTAGAAATTGACCTTAAAGAGCTTGGCGCAGTGCTGGACAGAACGACTCCGGCTGAAATCAAGGAAATTATTAATATCGCAATCGGAATGATTCGCGGAACCAAAAATGAATTATCAGTGGATGTAATAAAAAATGCTCGTGCCTTTTTGAAAGGAACCCTTGATCTGAGCGTGCAGGAAGCAGATGAAGATATAGAGGAAAGGGAAGAGCTTTATAAAAAGAACGGGGCGCAACCTGACTATTTAAGTTACCTGGAGGATTAACACATGCAATATGCATTAGTTGATGCGCTGGAACGAAAATTTTTGCTGGATGCTCTTGAATTTGGTGTTCTGAAGGACTGGAAAGAAAATCCGGTAAAAGAACTTCCTGATATTGATGAATCTGTTCACCCCTTCCATATCTGTTATGGTGGATATTTATTAAACCCTGGTGTTTCAGATTCAGATATTAGCAGAAAAATAAAAGACCAGGCAGGATTCTGGCTGGCAGCTATTGATGATACCCGCATGGATTGTCATTCAATAGCTTATTATGATATTCACACACTCCCTCTGATTTCGTGTGGTCATCAAAAGATAGTTCCTTTTGCCGCGTTAATAAAAGCTGATGAATGCATCATTTCAAAAATTGCTTCGTATTCTGGTTTTGCTGTAACAGCCTTTTTGAGAATTAAAGAGTGGGATATTGCAACTAATATACTTAACCGTGAGGGAATTTTTGCCTTTAATGGCTGTGAGCGCAGATTCAGAGTAGTAAGTAAAGATAACTGGCAACATACAGTATCGGAAGAACGCGCTATCCGTTGTGCCAAAAGATTAATTCAATGTAAAGGATAACAAAATGAGACTTTTTATCGCAGAAAAACCCGCAGTAGCAAATGATATTGTTAAGGCACTTGGTGGCAATTTTACCCGCCATGATGGCTGGTTTGAAAGTGATAACGCCATTGTGACTAACTGTTTTGGTCATATTATCGAATCACAGCCGCCGGAAAACTATAATCCTGAATACAAAGCCTGGAAGGTTGAAACGCTTCCTTTACGTCTTTATCCCGTGAAGTATCAGCCTGTTGAAAGTGCAGCAAAACAGGTTAAAACGATTCTCGAGCTTATCAGACGTGGAGACGTGACTGAAATTGTTCACGCTGGCGATCCTGATGATGAGGGACAGCTACTTGTTGATGAAGTCCTGGAATATGCAGGAAACACAAAACCCGTAAAGCGCGTTCTGATTAACGACAACACGCTTCCGGCAGTGAAAAAGGCACTGGCAAATCTTAAAGATAATCGTGATTTCAAAGGGCTTTACCGGTGATGCTGCCAACTTACTGATTTAGTGTATGATGGTGTTTTTGAGGTGCT
>ENA-ORSK01002081-ORSK01002081.1-human-gut-metagenome-genome-assembly--contig:-NODE-2081-length-14014-cov-2.602264_pt1 | contig 14014 bp, 16 predicted proteins | sample MGYA00242192_ERZ509159 | MGnify/ENA primary metagenome ERZ509159 (study PRJEB26280, sample SAMEA2338663) | human gut metagenome | biome: human gut; feature: human-associated habitat; material: faeces...
ACTATGGAATCCGCGCCGAGATGACGGCCACGCCCGCGGAGTCATACCCGCGGTATTCCAGATGCGCGAGCCCGTCCAGCAGGATGGGGGCCGCCTGTTCCTGACCAATGAATCCAACGATTCCGCACATATGATAACATTCTCCTTTTGATGATTTTTGAAAAATGGGCAAAAATACCCCTTTGCGGCGCAAAGCCGCTTCTTCAAAAGGACAAATGCGCAGTCATTTGTCGCTTTTCCCGTGGTCACAGCCCCTTTGTTCTGCGGTCGCCCGCATGTTTGTCGGCTGTGTGCGCGCCCACGGGCACGGGGAAGCATCCGCCGAAATTTCGATTACTGTCATCCTCGTCAACCCGTAGGTTCTGGCGCTAATTAGAATTTACATCCTTTCTCAATTCTAATTTTATATTTTCATTATATTCTATTTTCTTGTTTTTGACAAACAAAAGTTCATAAATATTTCCTCACTTACAAGAAACACAAAAAAGCCACCGTTTAAAAGTGACTTTTCGACTACTGTTATGGTCCCGTCGGCCCTGTTGGTCCTGTCGCTCCAGTTGGTCCTGTTGCTCCTGCTGGTCCGGTCGGTCCGGTTGGTCCTGTAACAGTACTTGCCGCTCCGGTTGGCCCTGTTGCTCCGATCGGCCCTGTCGGTCCTGTTACTCCAGTTGGTCCCGTTGCTCCGGTAGCTCCAGATGCTCCAGTCGGTCCCGTTGCTCCAGTTGCTCCGGTAGCTCCGGTCGGTCCTGTTACTCCAGCAATTCCTGTTGCTCCGGTAGCTCCAGTCGGTCCAGTAATTCCGGCCGGAATTGTCAAATCCAATATAAAATTTGGAGCAGTTCCACTAATAGCTGCAGCTGCAGGTGTCCCCGGTGTTCCGGTTGTAACCGTTCCAATTGCTAACGTTGGTGTCGCACTTGCTCCAGTTGCACCAGTTGCTCCGGTGGCTCCAGTGGCTCCAGTCGGTCCCGTTGCTCCGGTTGGTCCTGTTGGCCCTGTTGCTCCGGTTGAACCTGTCGGTCCACCTGCTGGCCCAGTTGGCCCTGTTGGCCCCGTTGGCCCAGGAAAAACGAGATTTTTCTGACATTCTCTTCCTTCTTCGAGGATTCTACATATCTTCTCGTTCATTTTATCCCTCCTCAACTTAGTATATGAAATAAAACTTGATTGTTCTAATAAATTTGTGTATTTTTCATCAATTTCTTTCATTTTCTAAGTAAGGATTACAAAAGAAATAATTGATATATTTTAGACCCTAACACCTGTAACAGTGGCGATCGGTAGATTTTTTTCGGATGTTCAGCTTCAATTGCCTCTCTTATTTTTTTCACGATCGTATCCAATCGCTTCTTTTCAAGATAATGTTCAACCCAATATTCTCGTTTTTGTAATTGTGCTATCTGAGTATCAAAATATTTTTGAAATGACTTACGATCGTATTTATCCTCAAACATCAATTGATTAAATCCTGTATGATATAATCCTGGTTCTATCAAAATGACATCAATTTTACTTTTCCGTTCTTTCAATTCATAACGTAAACTAGTGCTAAGATGAATTAAACTAGCCTTAGTCGCACAATAACTTCCTAAAAAAGGAATTGGTACTAAGCCCGCCAAAGATGCCATCACGATTATTTTTCCTTTCTTTTTTTCTAACATTTGTTTTAATACTAATTGAACAAGTTCCACATTAGAAAACACATTCACTTCGAAGTTGTATCTTATTTCATCCACCGGTATTTCCAGAACACTTCCACCCTTTCCAATCGCTGCATTTGCCACTAACACATCAGTATCTAACTCTCGTACTTTTTCTCGATCCGTCTGTTTTGTAATATCGATAACGATGGATTTTATCCAATTATAATGCTCGTACTCCGCTTCTAATCTTCTCTTTTGGATTTCATTTTTCACTGCAGCATAAATAACATCACCTTGATTGTGTCTTTTAATAAAAGTATCGATCAGAGCATGTGCAATTCCACTTCGTGCACCTGTAATTAAAATATTCATAACATCACCATTATTAAAATATCCAACCAAGAAAAAAAGATACCGAGGTATCTTATATTTCTTTCTTCCAAAGACCATGTAAATTACAATATGCATAAACAGCCTTTGGCTTTTCATCATTTAATAAGAATGTTGCCATCGCATCTTCTCCTGGATTCAAATATTTTATTTGTCCACCGCGATTTGTCTCTAAATAGATCCACATAATATAGTGTTCTTCTTCCATAGGATGCATAACACTTCCTACACTTACCTCTACAGAATTACTTTTAATATCTACAACCGGTACGTGTTTTTCTACTGCAGCATCTGTACTTCCTGCAACAAGTTCAGTCATTTTTTCACCACAACACATCATAGGAACTTTTGAATCATGTACCATCATGACGATGTTTCCACAATGATTGCATCGATAAAATTTTACCATACTTCTATCTCCTTCAAAGAAAAAGGGATCATTCCCTTTTCTATTAATAATTTTCTTTTAAAATTTCAAAGTAAGCTCTTGGATGTGCACATACTGGACGTACTTCTGGAGCCTCTTCTCCGTAATGTACGTGTCCACAGTTTCTACAAATCCACATTTGTGGAGCTTCTTTCTTGAATACGTTTTCTTCTTTTACATTAGCAAGTAATGCTTTATATCTTTCCTCATGACGTTTTTCGATTGCTGCAACACCTTCAAATAGGAATGCGATATGATCGAATCCTTCTTCTTTTGCTTCTTTTGCCATCGTTGCATACATATCTGTCCACTCGTAGTTTTCTCCTTCAGCAGCAGCTTTTAAATTTTCTTCTGTTGATTTGATTGCTCCACCTTCTAATAATTTAAACCATAATTTAGCATGCTCTCTCTCGTTCCCAGCTGTCTCTGTAAAGATGGCTGCAATTTGTTCAAACCCTTCTTTTTTTGCTTTGCCTGCCCAGTAAGTATACTTGTTTGTTGCTTGGCTTTCTCCAGCAAACGCTGTCATTAAGTTTTGTTCTGTCTTAGATCCTTTTAATTCCATAACTCTTCTCCTTCTCTTTTCTTTTGACATTCATGACATATTCCGCGAAAGACGATATCGTAAGATAAAACGTGATATCCTGTCTCATCTTCGATCGTCCGATCAATTGCGTGAAGTGATTCATACGGCAAATCAAATAGCTGATTACATACTGTACAATGTACATGCGCATGATCCTCCATTTTATAATCGAATCGATCTCCACCTTGCATCGTTGCTATTTTTTTGATGATACCATGTTCTACCAACTGATTAAGATTACGATAGACTGTTCCTAGACTAATGTTCGGCACTTTCCGTTGAACGGATGCATAGATCATCTCAGCTGTCGGATGATCATGACGTTCCTTTACATCTTCTAAGATCGTCTGTCTTTGAACTGAATACTTCATATGTCACCCCTAAAGTAGTAACTATTACTACTTCCAACATAAGTATAACGAAGAATAAAAAGAAAGTCAATCACTTCGACTGACTTTCTACTTTTTTTCCTTCTTCGTTTTCTCTGTTTCTCCGATAATATAAATTGGTCTTTTCTTTACTTCTAAATATAGTTTAGATAAATACATACCGATAATTCCCAAGAAGAACAATTGCACTCCACTTACGAACATAATCATACATGCAAGACTTGGCCATCCACCAACAGGATCTCCAAAAATAATTGTTTTTCCAATGATGATAACAACCGCGATAAAAGCAATGAGACAGAAGATCAATCCGATCACTGCAGAAATCACAAGTGGCATCGTTGAAAAAGCTAAAATTCCCTCTAATGCATAGCGGAATAATTTCCAAAAGTTAAATTTTGAAGTTCCCGCTACTCTCTCAGGTGCTTCGTATACAATCCACTTTGTATGAAATCCAACAAAACTGAAAATTCCTTTCGAATAACGGTTATATTCCTTCATGTTGACGATCGCATCAACCATTTTTCGCTTCATCAATCGGAAATCTCTCGCACCTGGTACTTGTGGAGTTGAAGAGATTGCTCCAATTAGTTTATACCAACAATCGGTAAAGAACTTACGAACTTTACTATACCCTTTATGATTAGGACTACATAATGCTACACAATCGTATCCATCTTCTACGATATGGTGATACATCACATCGATCATGCTTGGTGGATCTTGTAAATCAGCATCCATGATAGCAACGTAATCTCCTGTCGCATTTTCTAATCCTGCGTACATTCCTGCTTCTTTTCCAAAGTTTCTAGAAAAGGAAATATATCTCACACGTTTATCTTTAGAAGAAAGTTCTCTTAAAATATCTAACGTTTGATCTTTACTCCCGTCGTTGACAAATAGAAATTCAAAATCGACCGACTTCATTTCCTTTGCAACTTTCGTAATTTCATCGTAAAAAATAGATAATGTTTGTTCCTCGTTATAGCAAGGAACAATGATTGAAATTTTATCTTTTTTCTTCAATGGTATCGCCCCGTTTCACATCCATATTATATAGAGAATCTCATTTCAAGTCAACAAAGGCTCCTTGAATATTCCTCCACATCGATACGAGCCAAACAACAAGTATCAGTAACTTCTGTAATCGTCGATTTGATAGACTGGTGAAGTAGACTCGCGTCCCCTTTTGCTTTAATCAATAAATAATTTCCAGTATGTCCAATCAATGTATCTCCTTTTAACATTTCTGGAATCCATTCGATCTCTCTATTTAAAAAGCGATGCATATATGCTTGTTCTAATTCTTTCGATATTGCCATCAAACGATGTACACGTTCTTTTTTTATTTTATCATCCACTTGTTCCATCAAATCAGCAGGAGTCCCCTCTCGTCTGGAATATGGAAAGACGTGAATTTTGGTAAACCCAATACGTTTGATCGTCTCGATCGTCTCCTCGAATTCCACTTCCGTTTCTCCTGGAAATCCGACGATGACATCTGTCGTAATCGACATTTCAGGTCGCACTTTTTTAATCGCATCGATCTTATCGATAAACTCTTTTTTATCATACTTACGATTCATCTTCTTTAAAATCGCATCACTTCCACTTTGTAATGGAATGTGCATATGATCTACTAAAACTGGATACTTCTCCATCAAATGTAAAACTTCATCCGTAATCTCGTTCATTTCAATCGAAGAAATTCTAAGACGTTTCACATCTGTCTTAGTTAAAATATCTCGCAATAAATCCGAAAAGTGATAGTCATCTAACTCGGTTCCGTAATGACCTGTATGAATTCCCGTTAAGACGATCTCTTGATGTCCGTCTGCAACCAGTGTATCGATCTCTCGAAGTACATCGAGAGGTTGTTTACTACGAACATTTCCTCTCGTATATGGAATAATACAGTAAGAACAAAAATTGTTACATCCATCTTGAATTTTAACAAATGCTCTCGTTCGATTAAAATGACGTAATGCCATCGTTTCAAATGGAACATTCTCAATCGATGGAACATCGACAATCTGTCGTGGTTGACGTCGATACTGCTCTACGTAGTCTAGAATCTTACTTTTTCCAATATTTCCTAACACGATGTCAACGCCATCGATCCTACGAACCATGTCACTTTTTACTTGCGTTAAACATCCAACGACAACGACGATCGCATCGGGATTTCGACGAACTGCTTGATGAATCATCTTAACAGACTTACGATCTGCTGTATTCGTTACTGTACATGTATTGATAATTGCAACATCCGCATTCTCTTTCACTTGTTCGTATCCATGACTTTCGAATAAATCGATGATCACGTTCGATTCGTAAGTATTTACCTTACATCCTAATGTATCAATACTAAATCTCATTTTATCACCTCTATATGAAAAATAAGCCATAGGCTTATTATAAATTATTTCTAAATTCTTTCAAGGATTGTAAGAATTCATCTAAATGACGATTCTCATCTTCTAACGCTTGCACGTTAATCTCAGGCTTATGTGCATCTCCATGAGAAGTCTCCTCATGATAAGTAGATACCTCTACTTGAGGTTTTGACGATACTGGTTTTACCGGATGAGATTCATCATCCATTAAACCATATACCGGTGAAATAAATTGTGTTCTTTTATATTCTCTATGATGTGGTGCCTCTTTTGGACGCATAAGAGCTTCTTTTACAGAAGTGGATTCTGCGATTGGAGAAACTTCCGCACGACGATTCAAAAGTTCTGAAGTTGTTACCAAAGGTGCTTCTTCATCGTCGATTACAAGTCCACGATCTTGTGCCAACTTTTTCAATTCTTGATAGCTAATGATCGAATTTTCTTCTTGTTGATTTTCAAAGTGATCGATCGCTTCTTGTTTTTGTGCCTCTAAATCCACTTTCATCTGATCGAGTAAATTCTCTATTTTTAGTGTTGCCTCGGTTGTCTTTTCGTCTTCTTGATGTTCGACTTCTTCTACTACTTGAGGCGTTTCTTCTTTATCTACTGGTTCCGTATTTGCTTTCATCTCGGCGATTAATTTCACTTTATAGTGTGACCACATCGCATAACAAATAAGAGATACAAAAATGATACTAAGGACAAATAAAGTTCCATAATATAACACGTTATTATTTACAAATTCATTTAATAAGTCCAACATAGTATCACTCCATATAATTATAATTTATAGCACTCAGCACATAAAGAGGGACCGTCTCTACCCGTAAAATTCGATTTCCAAGAGTAACAGATGAAAAACCAGCATCCACTAAAAATTTTTCCTCTTCTTCTTCTAGTCCACCTTCTGGGCCAACCACTATTACCAGTGTATCACAATCACCAACGGTTTGTAAAAGTTTTTTCAAGCTTTTTTCTTTTTCTCTCGTACTGCAAACGATCTTAACTCCATCCAGTAAAGCCACTTCGGACAGTGTCATTCGATCTCGTATAACAGGAATCATATTGCGCATCGACTGTTCGCTCGCTTCTTTGCAAATTTTCTGCCAACGTCCCTTTTTCTTTTGAAATTTTGCGTCATCTAGCTTGATAATACTACGATTTAAAACGGTTGGTACGATTTCACTCACGCCGAGTTCCGTCGCTTTTTGTAAGATATAATCCATCTTTTGTTCCTTCAAAAAAGGAATGCAAAAAATAACATGAGGAATTCGTTCTTTTTCTTGTTGGTATTCTTTTTTCATGCGAACCACGACCTCTTTGTTTACATTTTCTATACAACACAAATATACACTTTGATTGTAAACCACTTCGATTTCATCTCCAGGTTTCATACGCATGACTACTGTAATATGATACAAATCATCATCGTTCAATCGAAATGTCGTTTCTTGTTTTTCGCGCGCGAAATATCTTTGCATCTTATCACCAACTTCATTATACACAAATCGACAAAAATAATCTAGGTTGCAACGAAAAAAAACATGAAATTTTCATTTCCTGTTAATTTTCTTCCTCTTCTTCTTCAATTTCTTCCTTCGTTTTTTGTTCTGTTTTCTTCCATCCTATATTCGTAACACCAGGTTCCATACTAATGCGATTCACCAGTTGCTCGATCGTATGATTTGTTTCTCCTACGACGTGAACGGTCGCATAGATTTTAACAACTTCATTTTCGATCGTTCGGCTTTCCAAATTTGTAAGAGTAATATGTTCAGCATTAAATAGTTGTAATAACAATGCACGTAAAATTGCTTCTTTTTCTTCCACACAAACTATTTTTAAGGTATACTCTTCTTTCGTCACTTGCTTTTTCATCATCTTACGCCCAATAAAGCGGAGTGCGATATTCGATATCAAGATAAATACCGTTCCAATTGCTGCTTCTAACAATAATCCTGTTGCCGTCATAACTCCAATCGCCGCATTACACCAGAGTGTGGCAGCCGTATTGAGACCTTTGATATTCGCACCATCTCTTAAAATAACACCTGCGCCTAAAAATCCAATTCCCGATACAACTTGGGCTGGAATTCTCGTCACATCACCCGTGCGATCGATTCCTGTCGTGACAAACAAAAAGGCACCTATAGAAACAAGCACGTTCGTTCGAAGACCAATCGTTCGACGACGCCATTGTCTTTCTAAACCAATACAAAAGCTAAGCGCGAAACAAGTGATGATTCTCAATAAAAAATCTTGTTCGTTCATCTCGCCACCTCCTTTGATCGATAAAGCATCATTTTACCATACTTTTAACTTATGTCACGCAATTCATTTAATGCATTAAAAAAAGCGATTACGATCGCTTTGGCTGATAAAAATACGAGATCACTTTTGAACACTCATATAAAATCATATTTGCTTTTGCTATGGCAACTCCTTTCCCAAGTGCCTTTCCTCCTATTGTAAAAGCTGCAGTAAGTCCTGTTACTAACAAGGATAATATCACTTGCTCAACTCCGAATGATTCCGAAAGAGAGAGGGCTACCATGACACCTGCAGATCCGGAGATGATTCCACAAATATCTCCGATCACGTCGTTACAAAACGAACCTACTTTATCTGCATTCCGTTTTAAAGTAATCGCTACACGTGCTCCTCGTACCTTTTGTGCACTCATCGAATGAAATGGTTTTTCATCTGCTGCCGTCACCGCAACACCGATCATATCGAATAGTACTCCGATCAAGATAAACACGATTAAAACGATTACACCAATCAATACGGGAACATTCGGTAAAATACTCTCGGAGATAAAAGAGAATATAATCGAAATAAAAAATGCCATGATGGTAATTGCTAAAACCCATCCCATATTCGTAACCACTTTTTTCTTCTTATTCGATTTTAATCGTTTCACAAATTCTTTCTGTTTCTGATTCATACTTTCTCCTAAATTCAATTCAAAAAAAAACGGCAGTTAATATAGTAAACTTTGCGCCTTTAGGTCAAGTAGGATTTCCCCTATTTCTACTTTCCGTTACCAGAGAAGCGGTTCCCCTTGAAAGAAATAGATGTACCGTCACCGAATACATGACTTGATTGCCACTTAGTGCACACTGCAATCCTATATTAAGCTACACTCTAGGAGTTTTCCTCGACAATTATTTATTATTAATTCTTTTTTGCAAGTATCGTTTCAAATTGCGATGCCGAAGTAATTTTGGCCATAAACTATTTCGGTTGTCAATCATCCCCGATACTCACGCAAGACAAGCTACACTACTCGTAACGCTAGCCACATAGTAGGTTTCATCCTAAGTCGTCATCTGTCCATCAACAATCGCTGTGTGTAGGCAGATAACAAGATTAGGTCTCCACAGATATTGGGTCGGAACTGTATGCCATTACAGGCGCCCAATATCCTTTCCCACCAGCACTCACCCCAAACTGGGCGTATGAAGCAAGCACAAGAGGTTTCACAGATATGCTCTTTAGCGGATTTTTAGCCCCGCCTTCATAATAAATGAAATTGACTAGAATAATGCGCCATTTCATAAACAAGATAATTATATCAAAACCAAAAGAATTGTCAAATTCTACTATATCTTATGCATTTCTTTTGTTTTGTGAACTACGATACATGATTTTTCGATAATGCGTCTTAATATCATTTTCCTTTTTACGAGACATGTTCAAATGCGATGCAAAATAAGGAAGAACCTCCTGATAAAATCGCAATGTCTCTTTATCACAATGATCGATAGCTTGTTCTTTTAACAAATAAGAAGAAATCATCGAAATCGCATTTCTCATAGGATTCGTGACAGTAGCGTACTTTTGCAACTGTAACCCTTTATTTTCAAGAGATTGTGTAGAGACATAGAAACGATCCATCTCTCTTCGAACATTTGGTCGAACCGTTTTCGAACTATAAACATCTGTATTGTTTTGATAGAGACACGCTTTCATCAATTCTGCCGCTTTCGAATTAACATATACAGCAAACTCACGAATGAATTTTTGAGAAGGTAACTTTTCGCTTCTCGAAATCGAATATCTCTCCTGATAGATATTCCGCTCCTTATGTTTGCTCTCTAATTTTTCTGACAATGCCACTGCTTTTGTTAAAAGATCCTGATACTCTCCTCCATGTTCTAGTACATCTTCCGTATCATCTACAGTTAAATTTTTTGTAACTGTGATTTGTCTTCGATCGTATGTGACATCCTTTAAATTTGCATCTTGATCAAACGTAAATGTCGCACATAAAACATTTCTTTCTTTTCCTTCTCGTAGCGAAATATGTTCCTCGCAAAAGTCAACAGGTAGCAGTGGAAATACCAATTTATTTTGCCCACTCTGTAAATATATCGTGCGATTCCATTCTAAAGAATGTTTTAAAAGGCGATATGACTTTTTTAAATAAGGTGTTATATCAGCGATATAAACACGTAAAATCGTCTCTTTTTTATCGTTTGTTTCAAGTGCAAACGCATCGTCTAATAAAGATTCTCTATGAGCATCTACCGTAAGAATAATTGGTTCTTCTTGCGAAGGTAATACAGGAGCTTCAATCGACGAGAGATGATTCTCTAGCTCCTCTTGTTTCCAGCGTTCATAAAGTTGATAGTGCTCGATCATTTGAGGAAGCGATGTTAAATAGTCGCACGATTCTCGCACTTGTCGATAAAGTTCAAACATAGGTTCATTCTTCCCATTGATTCGAATTGTATTTCCTCTACGCTGATACCTTTTTTTAGCCGTCCATAAATCAGGCAAAAAGTGTCGCGGAACTTCCATGGTATAGTCTTCGAACAGTTCGACAAAAGTTTTGATCATCTGCTTTAAATGAAGATGCGCTAAATCTAAGTGGCCTCCTTTAATAGAAGTAATATACTCAACTATAATATGTTCTAAAAAAGTTTCTCCATCTTTTTGCATATACAACAAAGAAGGTTCCTTTTTCAAAAGAGAAATCAACTGTTTTCGTTCATGTTCACTCTTTACCATTTCGATCATATCATCCATCGTTAGAATGTGCCCATAATCTTGAAAAACTTTCCATCTTCTCTTTGCTTCTTCCAATCCGGGTTCAACCTCTTCAAACGAAATTTGTTGTAAATTTTCCCAATAGACCGGACACTCTTGAAAAGAACGATCTAAATCGTACTGTTCGAGAAAGAAAATTTCTTTTCCATAGGACAATATCGTCTCATAAGAAATAGGAGACTCCCGTAACAAATCCTCTAAACTTGAGAATTTTCGCTCGTTCATCCAATGCTTCCATCGATACATTTCATATACTTCATCCATGTGACTTCCCTACTTTCTCAGATTAACACTCACCAACTCCAACGTATCTGTTAACTGCTCTATTCTTTTCATAATGCGACGTGCCTTCACTTCATCAATCTTTTCTTTACTCACACTCAAATGTGCTTCCAATAACGATAAATCTAAATTGGAAGTGAAAAATGTAGGTAATTTTTCCTGCATTCGATATTGAAGTATCGTACACAAGATCTCATCTCTTCCCCATACCGTCGTACTTTCTGCTCCAATGTCATCGATCAGTAACAATGGTGCGGTTTGGACAATGTGAAATTTATCTTTAAAATCAGCTCCAAACGAACTCTTTAACTCTCTTAAAAATTCTGGCCAAAACACGATCGCACTCTTGACGTTTTGCTTTGCAAGTTCATGAAACATCGCGGCGATCAAATACGATTTACCACTACCAAAACTACCATGTAAGTAAAGTCCTTTTTGATGAGGATTCTTCTTATAATTTTTAATAAAGTGATTCATCCACTTCATGATAGGTAATCTATTCTTATCATCCCCATAGATATCTTTCATTTTGGCAGCACGAATATCACTAGAAATTCCAAACGTCTCGATATTTTTAAGGCATAGATCTTCTCTTCTTCTCTTTTCTTGAAAAGGGCAAGCCCGATAGTCGAATTCAAGAATTTCCCCTTTGACTTTAGGTAAATAACGATACCCTTCTACTTGGTTTTTGCACTCTATCAACCCCTTACATCCATCACAATTCCGACACTCTTTCGCACTATCTTCTAAGGAAGATGTATACTTCATAAGTACATGTGGATCCATCTTTAATGCTGTTACGAGCTTCTTAAAATATGGATCTTTACAGGCATTCTGAAATTCATTTAAAAGAACATTATCCATATTGCGAAATCCAGCACTCTTTAAACTTTCTTTTACTGTCTTCATACTTTCACCTACTTATACTGCATTAGAATTTCTTTCATCTCTTGTTCTTCTTCTGTACTCAAGTTTGACTTTTCAATCGTCTCATCGAACCATACCGGCTTTTCCGATACTTTCTTCGCACCAGTTTTCTTCTGATAAGATTTCTTGCTGCGTTGTTCTTTTTGTGCGATCGCCATCGCATCTTCTACCGTCTCAACATGACTACGCACCCACTGTGTTGCTATCGCGATCATAAAAGATTTCGTCAATTTATTCTGGTTAATCTTTAATACATAATCGACGAGTACATTGACGACTCCTGGTTTCAACCCCATATCGACCATTAAATATTCGAGCGTGGCTAAATCTGTCTTGCTTGGACGTGCTCCATGATTCTTACGACATAAGAAATCATATGGTGTTATCGTTTCAAATTGATAGATAATCTTTGCCTTGTTGGACGTATCACCAATCGGTTTTCGTAAATATTCAGGTTGTGTCTTATAGACGAAGCTTGGTAGCTTTCCATCGTTTTCAAATTGATAATATTTACGAGCATTCTTGCGAATTAACTGTTTATCGATCGTATGTTTTTCGCTGATCGAATTGCGAATCAGGTCACTCATCTCATCATCCGATAAATCATAGATAAAAGATAATTTATATAAAAGATCTTTTGTATCTTTTGTAATGCTTCGAGGATTCAACACCTCATCAGGAATCATAGATAGAATACTCGGTAAATCTATCTTAGCGATAAAATCTAAATTTCTCTTATTTCTCTTTTTAATATCCGATACTAAGTGATCCATCGGACTCGACGTGACAGATTCAAACACATCGCTAAATAAGTGTGTAACATCCTCATACTCTTTTAAATTAAGTTTAGGAACTTTAAAATATTCTACAATCTTATCATATTCTTTCATTCCTACATTATTGTATAATGTCGTACTTAAAATTGGGTTATTAAAAAATTCTGCAGGAGATAAAGGAGAATATAACTGATAGACATAATGATTCACAGAGTCTCTTTTCACATATGTCTTCAAAAGTCCAATCGCCTCTAACTTTTCCCTTGCTTCCATAATTTCAGAAAGACGACACCCCATATTTGTCATCAAATGATGGTGTGTCCATTCGCAGGAACAAATCTCCAACTTATCTAAATAAGACCACAATGTAAAATATAAACTAATAGCAGAGGTTCCAATAATGGGCTGATAAAGTGTAATGAGTAACTTCCGATCTTGATCGTTCAAAATCGTTTGATTCGCTACAATATACGTATCTGCAGGTAATAAACTCGTACTCGCCATAACTTCACCTCTTTAAATTATAGTTTACCACAAATAAAATAAATGAAAAAGACGAAATGTTATTTTTCGTCTTCTTTTAACTCTGCTTCTAAGAGTTCTTTTTGATCCTCATAGAATAAAGTATCTGGTCTTTTGTTAAATATGTCGGCAATCTTTACCGCCATACGATAAGAAAGCCTTCTTGTTCCATTTTCGATTTGACAGTAGAATGGTTTGCTAATTCCAAGTCTCTCTGCCATAATCTGTGTGGTATATTTTTTCTTTTTTCTTAATTCTTTTAATTTACGATACATAATACTACCTCCATCGCTACTGTCAGTATACCATCTTTTCAGACTTTCGTCCATAAGTTTTGTTCGAAAAACGAGAAATGGAAATTTTTACCATTTCTTATTTTTCTACATTATGATATACATGTTGTACATCCTCAATATCGTCTAATAAAGTAAGTAATTTATTAAAATCAGCCAAGTCGTCTCCTTGTAATACGACTTTATCTTTTGGCAACATTGCTATTTCATCTAAAGCAAACTCGATTCCTGGTTTCGCTTTCGTGATTGCCTCTTTAATGGCATATAAATCAGACGGATTTCCATAGATGATAATCTCATCGCCTTCTACCTCGATATCTTCAACATC
>ENA-ORSK01002086-ORSK01002086.1-human-gut-metagenome-genome-assembly--contig:-NODE-2086-length-13958-cov-2.740128_pt1 | contig 13958 bp, 14 predicted proteins | sample MGYA00242192_ERZ509159 | MGnify/ENA primary metagenome ERZ509159 (study PRJEB26280, sample SAMEA2338663) | human gut metagenome | biome: human gut; feature: human-associated habitat; material: faeces...
AAACAACACCAATATCTGTTGTAGCTTCGTATTTATCTTTAAAGTAATTTTCTGTTTCTAACACTTGTTTACGACTCAAAGAATCTTCTATTTTAATTGAATACGTCTCATCGTCAATTTGATCTGTTTCGATCACTTTATATCCTAATGACTCGATATCTTTTGCAAGTGCTTTCTCAGTCAATTTTTGACTACTTTGTACTGTAATCGAAGATCCGCCTTTAAAATCGATTCCAAGATGTAATCCATTGACTCCAAGAGATACGATTCCGATAACGATCATCAAACTTGAAGCTAAGAAGAACCATTTTCTCTTATTTACGAAATCCACATTTTTCCAATCTTCGTGAACGCGTTTTTCCTTTTTCTCGATCTTTGGAACTTCTTCTTCACGAACTCCAATAAAGGCACGTAACTTATCGTTAAAATATCCTGTTTTTACGAAAAGTCCGACAAGATATCTCGTAATAAATACCATAACTACCATCGTTACAATCGTACTGATGATTAACATTGTTGCAAATCCTTTGACACTGCTTTCTCCAAAGATAAATAAAATTATTGCAGAAATCAACGTCGTAATATTGGAATCAAAAATTGTCATAAATGAATTTTTATTTCCTAATTTAAAGGCCATATTTAATTTTGTACCATTGTATAATTCATCTTTGATACGAGAAAAACTAATAACTGTCGCATCGACCGCCATACCGATACCAATGACAAGCGCCGCGATTCCAGGTAAAGTGAGCACTCCACCGATCAACCAGAATACTAGGAAAGTAATTGCAGTATAAAATAACAACCCAATACTTGCAATAAATCCAGAGAAACGATAAAGCGCACACATAAGTAAAACAATTCCTGCGACTCCGACAACACCTGCAACAAATGTTTTAGATAATGAGTCAGCACCAAATGAAGCAACAACTGTTTTAGATGAAACTTCCGTCAGTTTCGTTGGCAAACTTCCAGAATTGATAAGTTCAACCAAACTATTTACTTCTTGTTCCGTAAAATTTCCCTGAATGATAACATCACTTGAGAATCCTTGCGAAACTGTCGCAACAGAAAGACATTTTGAATTAGAAAGCGATCCACAATTCGCCTGTTCCGTTTGAAAAGAATCGGTTTCCGGATCGAAATCTAACCAAATGACTAATCGGTTATCTGACATTTCACTTACTTTTTTCGTTGCTCTATAAAACTTAGAATTATCCGCAACTGATAGAGCAACTGCTGGTTTCCCGTAAGAATCTTGAGATACCCTTGCTCCGCCACTTTTTAGTACATCGCTTGACATGATCAAATTATCGCTCGTATCGCGGAAAGTCAAATTGGCAGCTTGGCTAATCAAATTACGAGCTTCTTCTGGATCTGTCACCCCAGCTAATTGTACACGAATGCGATCATCTCCCTCTACGACGATACTAGGTTCTGTTACACCTAATACGTCGATTCGTTTTTCGATCGTCTTATATGTACTTTTCATCATATCTGATGTTACTTTTTTACCGTCGATGCTCTCCACTTTATATAAAACTTCAAATCCTCCTTGTAAATCAAGGCCGAAATTCAAGTTTTGCATCAGTGGAACCAACGCACAACCAACTACGATTGCAACAACCAATACTCCAAACAATGGTTTTACAATCGACTTTTTTTGTTTCTTTTTTGTTTTCTCTTTTGCTTTCATAAAACTCCTCCTGTTAATCTATCTTTCTTTCTACATGCTTTAACCGGTCCAAAACATACTTTTGAATCGGGTCATTTTCCGCATTTAAAATATCGCTTACAAGTTGCGCTAAAGAAAGTCCCTCTGCCTGTCTCCACTTCGATTCCTTTAAGAAATTCCAAACATCTTCTTCTTTGATAAATGTATATCCTAAGCGTCGCATCTCTTCCGCTTTAGAACTAAGGGCAGGTCGAACTCTGCGATACAACTCTTGCTGCGTTTGAAAAACGTCTGCCATATTTCCTCCTTACCTCGATAAGCTCATATTTATTATAAACCAATTTCCTATGTTTTTAAAGTGTTATCGATACGTTTTTAAAAGAATTCACCTGCTATCGTATTTTTTGTCCTATCCTTTCATATGATGAATCAGGTGATCGTATGTACAAAAGTAAATTTATTCGTTCCACTATTATCTTGATGATCGGTGGCCTCATCACCAAAATCCTTGGAATGCTGATCAAAATTGTCATGACTCGTTTGATCGGAACAGAAGGAATTGGTATTTACATGCTTATGAATCCTACTTTCATGCTGTTGATTGCCCTAGCACAACTAGGTTTTCCAATCGCCATCTCCACACTCGTTGCCAAAGAACGAAACGATCATAAAAACTTAGTCTTCTCCATTTTACCGATCTCTCTTATTCTTAACCTTATCATTTTAATCGGACTTTTCTTCGGAGCTTCTTATCTTTCTACAAAACTCTTACACGAACCAAGATGCTTTTACGGAATCATTGCAATCGGTTTTGTCCTTCCATTTATCAGTATCTCTAGTATCTTGCGTGGGTATTTTTTCGGAAAACAACGCATGGTACCTCACGTCGTTTCCAACATTACGGAGGATATCGTAAGACTTGTGATTCTCGCCATCGGAATTCCTGTTTTTCTCGTCAAAGGAATCGAATATGCGGTCGCTTTTATCATTCTATCGAATATCGCAAGTGAACTTACTTCGATTCTCGTTCTCTTCTTCTTTTTACCGAAGAACTTTACAATTTCAAAACAAGATTTTAAACCGAAAAAGAAAAACATTAAAGAAATACTATCGATTAGTTTGCCTGCAACAGGAAGTAGACTGATCGGAAATATCGGATCTTTTTTCGAACCAATCCTCCTAACATACGTCCTACTAAAAATTGGATACTCTAATTCTTTCATCGTCAATCAGTATGGAATTCTAAATGGATACGTCCTCCCATTATTATTACTTCCATCTTTCTTTTCCATGGCAATCAGCCAAGCATTAATTCCTGTTGTGAGTCGTAACTATGAAAAGAAACGTTATACTTATACCAAAACAAAAATCCGACAAGCAATTGGATTTTCTTTGCTTATCGGAATTCCGATTACGATTCTATTTTGCTTATTTCCAGAAATTTTTCTGCATCTCATTTATCACACTAATCAAGGAATCGATTATTTAAGAGTTCTCGCTCCTATTTTTATCCTCCATTATATTCAAGCTCCTCTTACAAGTACTCTTCAGGCAACAGGAAAAGCGAAAACTGCCATGATGGGTACTCTGCAAGGAATGATTTTACGTACACTCATTCTGTTTGGAGCAAGCTACCTAAATATCGGTATGTGGGGACTCGTCATTGCAATGGCAAGTAACGTTATCTACGTAACGTTTCACCAATATGTTTCCGTACGAAAAATGTTTCATAATGCTTAATCTTCGACAAACGTAACAGTACAAGAAGAAAGTTGACCAGAATTCATCTTGTCAATTTTTTTCATCTTCCGTTCAAACCAGATCGTATTGACAAATTCCCAGATAGAAAACGTCCCTATGATCGACAGTATTTCACTGAAATAATTCATATGCTCTATATCACGTAAGAAAAACGATAAGGCAAGTACGAGACATCCGATCAAAAATAGATTGATCGACTTGACCGTATTATACCTGAGCTCTACCGACATATCGTGTGTAACAAGACCAAATTGGTCCGTGATCACATCGACGAGTGTGGCTTTTTCTTCCTCGGAAAAAGTCATCCCCTCGAACTCTAATACGATCGAATGTTGATATGGAATATAATAAGCGATCTGCTCGATATAAGAAACTAAATCTTCGTTTAAAACTCTGTTTTCTTTATCATATTGAGAATAAATATCCGAGAGAGCCTCCACGTGAATTGGGATTATAGCTTTTTCTCCTTTGATATAATGTTGATTCAAATGTAACTTAGAATCGTAAGACGCATTAAAATAGCGTTTCATATGTTCTCTGCGATTATGGCTCATGCCCTCACTCCTATTCTATTTTTATTATACTATATTTTTTCAAAAATTGAGTGTATAATATTCACCGGGTGAAAGTATGACAAAAATTTACGATTTTAAACAATCTATCAATAAAGAAGAATTACAAAAGACCGCACAAGTCTTGCGAGATGGCGGACTCGTAATCTTCCCGACAGAAACTGTATACGGTGTAGGTGCGAATGCATTAAAAGAAGACGCAGTCGACCATATTTTTGAAGCAAAAGGAAGAGCAAATGACAACCCTCTCATCGTCCATATTCACGACTTTAAACAATTAGACGAACTCGCTTGTGATATCAACGATATGGAAAAGAAACTAATCGATGCTTTTTTCCCAGGACCTTTTACTCTGATCTTAAAAAAGAAAGCGATCGTTCCAGATAACGTGTCTGCTCATTTAGATACCGTAGGAATCCGCATGCCTTCCAACAAAATTGCGCATGAAATTTTAAAGTGTGCAGATGTTCCAGTCGCTGCCCCGAGTGCAAATATATCTAGTAGACCAAGTGGAACTAACATCGAAGACATCAAAGAAGAATTTGAAGGAAAAGTAGATATCATCATCGATGGTGGGCCATCCGATATAGGAATCGAATCTACTGTCGTACGTGTTATAGATGAAATTCCAACCATTTTAAGACCTGGAAAAATCACACCAGAGGATATCAAAGAAGTCGTAGGAATCGTATCGATCGATAAACATATCTTCGAAAAAGCTGAAGGTGTTGTCAGAAGTCCGGGAATGAAATACAAACACTATGCACCTAAAAGTCCTTGTACACTCATTTATAGTGATGATGAAAAAACACAAATCGATCTCGTAAACGAAAACGTCACTGCTGGTACTGTTGTGATTGGATTCAAAGAACATGAAAATAAAATTCACTGCGACAAATTCGTCTCTCATGGAAGCATCCATAACTACGATGAAATTTCGCATAATATATTTACACTACTTAGAAAAGTCGACACTTATAAGCCAACACAAATTTTAATCGAAGGTGTAAAAAAAGAAGGTCTTGGAATCGCAATCATGAATCGTTTGATCCGCTCTAGTAACTATCATTACATCGAAAAATAAAATGTCCAAAAGGTATTTTATTTTTTATTCTAATTCATCCTGCGTAATAATAAACGTCTTTTTCTTCGTATAAAATGCATAAAATACATTTTCTAGTCGTACCTTTTTGCGATCCAAAAGCCTCATTAACCATCCTTTATCTTTTCCGATTTCACCTAAGACAACTTCGTCGATCACACCATCTAAAATAAGAGGCATAGGATATTCGTGTGTCCCTTCAAATACGGATAATGACCCATTATTCTCTAAGATTGCAAAACTTACCTCTTCGATACTTTGATATCCTTTTTCGCGTAGTTGTAAGATAAGATCATCTAAACTATATCTAATTTTTGACATCGCGCTAAAGTTCAATTTCCCATCTTTGATGATAATAGTTGGTCTTCCCTCTAAAATCGACCGAACTTTACTATCCTTCAAAGACCAATAACTAAGTGAGATTTGAATCAAAATTAACGTCGTAATCGGAACGATAGATTTTAATAAAGATTGTTCTGCACTCTCCAAGGAAAGTGCCGCAAGTTCCGCAATTAAAATGGATACGATCAAATCAATGACACTTAATTGACCTACTTCCTTTTTCCCCATAATGCGGAATCCTACCATAATAAAAAGATAGAGAAATATCGTTTTTAAAATGATTACAATATACATAGTATCACCCTATTTTGTTATGAACAAAACATATTTTTTTATACAAACACATAGATTATATTAGGTGAGATTATGAATTACAAAAAATATTTTGAAACTATGGGAATCTGTCTTGGGATTGGGCTATTGTCGATGTTAGTAACCAGTTTTCTTTTAACGATTCTAAATTATTTCAATCTTGTGACAGGTACGTTCTTTACCATCCTAAAGTTATTAATACCTTTTTTATCTCTATTAATCGCAGGTATTCTACTCGGTAAAAAAAGTAAATCAAAGGGATGGTTAGAAGGTTTAAAGCTAAGTCTAGGATTTATCATCATATTTACGCTCATCCAATTATTCTTCTTAGAGGATCCATTCCGTCTTACGAATATTTTGTATGATGCTATTTTAATGATGATCACAATATTTGGTAGTATGCTCGGAATCAATATGAGAGCAAATCAAAAATAAATACCATTGTTTTGGTATCTATGTTTTGATTCTATTATATTCGATACATTTTTCCTCCAACAATGTAAAATTACAGCATCTTTTAGCAATACTGTGATTTAATGTCCCATTAACGTATTTATTATATAACTTTTTAGATCTACCATATAATTTATCATCATCAAACTGTCTTAAATAATCACAATAATTATAATCCAATCTTACCAATATAAAATTTTTCATAAAATCACCTTCGAACATATTGCATTCTAATTAAAAAAATAGGACTAGAGTTTGCTCTCTAGTCCCTTTTTTAAGTTCACTGTTATGGCCGGAATCGCCGCTTTTTTAAGTTCCTGTCAAAGCCGGAATCGCTTCTTTTCAATTTCCTCTCATAGTGGGAATCACTAGCTTTTTTTGCAACAAGTTGCGTTATTATTATATGCAACAGTATACAGCATAATCACTTATGCACTAATAATATAGCAAAATATCACACGCTTGTCCAGTTGTCAGGAAAAAAGAGATAAATTTATATAATTGATGAATAAAACAATCTTCCTAATGTTATCAAAAGATCACTTCTTCAATAACTCTCTACAAATATGATATAAGCTATAGTCCAAAATTCCTTCTATTTTTTATAAAAATAAAAACATAGACTCTAAATAAAAGCATCTATATTTTTACTTGAATTTTTATATTATTTGGACTTTATATATTATTTTTCATACTTACAATCATTTATAACTTCATATTGCAATGAATCTTCTTGTAGTAAGCGTTTTGCTATAGATGGTAAGATAGAAGCTTTTTTTGCCTCATCATAACTAAGCCAATGTAGAGTCGTACCATCTTTGTCTTGCATTGTAAAAACTGTATCTTTGATAATGTTTGATTCCTCTGAAATATTTACCTTATAGATAAATAACAATGTTTGAACCTTATGAATAACTCCGTCTTCATCTTTATAATCAAAAAAATTTTCGGCAATCTCTGCAACGTGATAGTCATCATTCGTAATATCATAGCCGACTTCTTCTAAAACTTCTCTAAGTAAAGCCTCTTTTGTCGTCTCCATGAAACGAACTCTTCCTCCTACCAACGTATAATTCGTATCATTCGGCATTTTCTGAAATAAGTATTTCGAATTCGATTCAATTACTGCTGCCACCCTATAGTTAAATAAATCATTTCCATCTTTAAATTTAATATCTTTCATAAACTCTCTTTCCTTGCTACTTCATTGTATCTTTATTTGCAAATTGTGTCAATTATTTTCATTTGAATCCGATAACTTCCATTCGTTCTTTATCTTTTCAGCAACAAAATCCAAATGCATTTTGCGTGATCCTTTCACCAAAATAAAAGTATCTTCTAATTTCGCATAATCTAATGTTTTCACTAACTCTTCAACCGTATCAAAATGTGCGCATTTCTTTAACAGTTTTGGAAATTGCTTTGTTTCTTCTCCGATACAAAGGACTTCTAAATTGTGACATTTCCTTAATTTCTTCGCGATTTCTCGATGAATCTTTTTTCCAAACGTTCCTACTTCCAAAATATCTCCAAATATAAACAGTTTCTTTCCATGATAAAGATTCATATAATCAATGTCGGCAAGTACAGAATCTAAACTAGCATTATATGTATCGTCGATTAGAATGTTATTCCTTTTCAAAGAAATCTTTTCTAATCTTTTTTCAAAACACGGCATCTCTCTCACTGCTTTCTGAATCAGTTCGATAGGGACATCACATAAAATACCCATTTCAATGGCTAAAAGTAAGTTTGTAAGTAGATGTTTACCACCATAGGGATAAAAGAAGTGATATTTTTTATGATCTTCTAAAAGCTGAAATGATAAAGTGTCTAAAGTCGCATCAATGTCGCTTACTTTTGTCATCGCATTTCTATGGGTACCACAAAAACCTACCTGATAATCTTTCGTATCTCTTAACTTACTCAGTCTTTTATCATCTCCATTCACCAATAATATTCCATCATTTAATCCATCTGTAATTTCCATCTTCGCTTGCATAATACGTTCCATGGAACCTAAGAATCCAATATGAGCACTTCCTATTTTTGTAATCATTGCTACATGAGGTTCACACATACGTGAAAGTCTCGAAATTTCCCCTTCATGATTCATACCCAACTCAAGAACACAAATTTCATCCGTATCTTTTAATGATAGCAAAGTAAGAGGGATACCAATATGATTGTTATAATTTCCTGGGGACTTTGCCACACGATACTTTTGACTCAAAATATGGGCAACCATCTCTTTTGTCGTCGTTTTTCCAACACTACCAGTGATCGCAATCAAAAGTCCGTGAAAATGAGTGTTTTTATGGTGTTTAGCAAGTGCGAAAAGAGCTTCTGTCGTATCAGATACCAGTATGACTGGGACTGAAATATCTTCTATCTCCTGCGATACGATGATAACGCCTGCTTTCTTTTTCTCAGCTTCTTTCGCGTAGATATGTCCATCTTGCGTCTTTCCTATAATAGCAATAAATATATCTCCCTCACTCATCGTACGCGTATCGATAGAGACATGCTCCTGTATTTCTTTTTCATCACTTCCTGAAAGTATCTTCCCCTTCACAATGTGCGCTATTTGTTTTAGTTTCATTTTGGCCTCCTATCACTTGAAAAAATGCATCAAACAATTTCTTACTTACTTTATCATATGCAATCATAGACTCTGGATGCCACTGTACTCCAATATAAAATTTTTTATGTGCATCTTCGATGGCTTCAATTATTCCATCTTTACTATAAGAGCTAACAAAAAAATCTGTATCTAAAACATAATCATGATGACGAGAGTTCACAGGGATTTTCACTTCCTCTACAATTTCAAACAATTTTGTTCCTGGTTGAATCCAATTTTCATGCGCATACTTCACATCTTTTTGGTCATAATGATTTTTTATCTTCTCATCGTCCATTCGATCAAGCTTTCCACCTGCCATCGTCTGCATTCCTAAACAAATTCCCAACGTCGGGATATCATGTTCGTATAAATAAGAGCAAACATATCGATCATATCCATAGATTTCTGATCCGCCTTGTAATATAACACCACTACAATCTTTTAATTGTTCTTTTAATATATTACAATCTTCTTCATTCAATTCGTCATTTAAATGTATTGGATATATGAGATATGGTAAATAACCATACCCCATGATCACTTGTTTTATCTCTCCATTGATACACCAATACAATCTTTCATCGTGTTTTTCTGGACGCGCCAACACCCCTATTTTTTTCACTTTTTATTCCTCCTAAAATAAAAAGCAATGCTAGTCCATGTACTTAGTCATTGCTTTCATTGTTTGTTTTACTTGTTTTTGACTTGGAGTTCTCCCCATCTGCGACATCATCGCACGAATCATTTGTTCATTAATAGGTGGATTCTTCTTCATATATTTCTTCATATAATTACGAGCAATAAAGAATCCTGCGATTGCTCCTACGATAAAACCACCTAAAATTTGTAATAAATCTATCACAAATGCCATTTTTCATTCCTCCTTATATACTACATTTTACTAGATATTCCCTATCTTTTCAACTCCTATTTTATTATATGAGGTCTTTCGGATTTCATGATAGTGTTTTGAAAGCCAAAAATAATCTTGATTATAAAAATCGCAAACAAATAAATCTCGACTATAATAATAGAACGTACGAAAAATGGCCGGAAAGTTTGAATTTGTTCGTACGATACAACAAGATGACTGTATTTGGACTAAGTTTCCTTCCGGAAAATGAAAAACGCCATTTTGTGGTTGTAATTGAAATTTACCAGAAAGGTAGAAATTTAAAATCTCTTGATCAAAACGATGACAAACTTGATCGTAAAAAGAAATTCCATAACGTCCATAATGTTTTGGCATTAAAAATAAATGATGAAGAAGTTGATATAAATCTTTTGGCTTTTCCTTGTAATATGTAGTACATTCTCTTTTGATATGAAAAATATAGTAAGTTCGCATTCTATCACCTATTTTATTAAACCATAGGAAAAATAAATAATTTGTCGAAAAAAAGATGAAACAAGTCATCTTTTTACATCAATTTGGTATGCCTAGCATTTGAAGAGCACGAGTCAACCTGATAAATGCTGTATTTATTTCCTCCTCTGTTGCTCCTGAATCTTCCAATACCGATTTTGCTTGTTGCATTGCTGAGTTAAATTCTTGTTTAATCACATCCGCTACGTTCGATAAATCCTGCTGTAAGCCTTCATTATAAGCCATTTGTAGTTCATTCAAAATAGAAGTGGCTGTCGTCTGCTCATAATTTAATTCTATTTCTAACGTCTTTCCCATCGATGGTAGACTCGTCGCATCGGAATCAAAATCCACCCTTACCGTAAACTCTTTTGTTCCTCCTTTTTCTAATATTTCTCCTTTTGTTATTCCACTTATAGAATACTGTATCTCTGTTGGAACTTTTTGATTTGCTTCATCAATTCCTTGAATCTCTTTTAATTCTACATTAAAATTACTATCATTTTTAACAATCACTGTATATTCTGCATAACTGCCTGGTAATTCTAAACCGACATCAAAATTAGCAGTTAATTTATCTGCTCCTACACTTGTACTATTTGTTGTAGCACGATATACTTTCTTTTCTGTAATACTAGAGATATACACGTTAAAATTCGCACTAATCTGCGAAGTTCCTCGAATGTTTAACTGTGTTGCTAATAATGCATATCCCGTACTAAAAACAAACAATGCTGACAGCACTCCTATGATCATCCATTTTTGTTTTGATTTACTTCTTCCGCCTATTCTCCTCATACAACTCCCTCCACCACTTATATTCTACTAATTATAGTATAATCTATACATTTTAAAATTGCAAATAAAAAGGAAGTATTCTACTTCCCATTTATATCTATATCTTCCAAGAAATCATCGATCGTCATCATTCTCTCATCTATTTCTTTTAAAGAAACTTCTTGCACAGGAACATCGACCTTTGTATCTTGTTCCAATGTCTCTTGATCAATACAGTGTGATATTTCAAAAATATGATCGATTGTATCTTTTGTAAATGTCGTTCCTGTCGAATAACGATCAGCGATTGGAAATTCTGTAATTTTATGTGTTTGACATTCGTTTTTCACAATCATTCCTAATTCATCTTTCGTCGTGATCATAAACGTATTGCGAATATAGTATGGATTCGTTTTCACATCACGGACGATCTGAATTCCTCGACGTGCACGTGCCGTTTTATCAAATTCAGATAATTTAATGCGTTTTGCTGTATTTTTTTCCGTAAATACAGTGAGGTATTCTATACTTCCATCAAATAGATGAGCTCCTACGATTTCATCATTCTTAAGTGTCATTGCCTTGACTCCTCCAGCTTTGACTCCAGTAATTGGAACCTCGTCGATTCCATACCATAATGCATATCCAAACTTCGTCGTCAAGAAAATTTCTGAATGACTTGAATTACTTACAGCAACAAGTTCGTCTCCTGCTTTCAACTTCATACAAGTCATCGGTTTTGAATAACGTTGTACTTCAAAATCTTTTAATTCACTTCGTTTAATCATTCCATGTTTAGAAACTGTCGTGATTACTTGTGGTGCTTTAAAATCATAAACAGGAATACTTGCAATAATCGTTTCTTCTGAAGATAATTTAATGACATTACTAATATGTTTCCCGAGTTCTTTCCATTTTAAATCAGGAATTTCATGAACCGGAACAAATAAGTAATTTCCTAAATTTGTAAACAACAAGACCGTATTTAATGTATTCATCTGATATTTTCCGATGACATAATCGCCATCTTTTAATGTTGTCTCACCTTCTGCCATCGCATAACTGCGTTTTGAAACTCGTTTTACATATCCATCGTGAGTTACTACTACGACAACATCTTCTTTTGGAATCATCTCTTTCGTATCGAGTTTGATTTCAGTAATTTCCTCTTTGATCACTGTCTTACGAGGAGTCGCATATTCTTTTTTGATCTTTCTAAGTTCCTCTTTCATAACGCTTTTTAATTTTTCAGGATCCCCTAAAATTGCTTCTAGCCCCTTAATAATGAGTAACAACTTTTGTTGTTCTTCTAAGAGAGCTGTTACATCGGTATTTGTTAATTTATAGAGTTGTAACATTACAATTGCTTCTGCTTGCTCCTCTGTAAAAGCATATTCGATCACTAAGTTGTTTTTCGCATCTGCTTTATTTTTACTTTTACGAATGGTTGCAACAACTTCATCTAAAATAGAAATTGCTTTGACAAGCCCCTCTACAATATGAACTCTTTTTTTTGCCACACTCAAATCAAACTGAGTTCTTTTCGTGATGACTTCTTTTTGATGTTTGATATAGGCATCTAAGATCGGAATGATGCCAAGGGTCATCGGACGACGATTGACAATCGATACCATATTATAATTATAAGAAATCTGAAGTTCTGTATTTTTTAATAAATAATTGACGACAAATTCACGACTTGCATCTTTCTTAAGATCGATTACAATGCGTAGTCCATCTCGATCAGTCTCATCTCTTACTTCACTAATGCCTTCGATTTTTTTGTCAATTTTTAAATCTTCAATTTTCTTTACTAAATTCGCTTTATTTACATCGAATGGAATTTCTGTAATGACGATCTGTTCTTTTGATTTGTTTTTGACAAAATCAATCTTTGAGCGAATCATCACACGACCGCGACCTGTTTCAAATGCAGAACGGATTCCATCGATTCCTTCGACGATTCCTCCTGTTGGGAAATCTGGTCCTTGTACAATCTTCATAATCGTATCAAGTGTACAATTTGGACTGTCGATACGCTTGATCGTCGCATCGATCACTTCTCCTAAGTTATGAGGTGGAATATTCGTCGCATACCCCGCACTAATTCCAGTAGAACCATTTACCAATAAATTTGGATACTTTGCAGGAAGTACGGTTGGCTCTAAAAGAGAATCATCATAGTTTGGTGCCCATGTAACAGTTTCTTTTTCGATATCTTTTAATAATTCATTACTAATTTTAGAAAGACGTGCTTCTGTATAACGCATCGCAGCAGCACCATCTCCATCCATCGAACCATTGTTTCCATGCATGTCGATTAAAATGGCGTTCTGCTTCCACCACTGACTCATACGAACCATCGCTTCGTAAATACTAGAATCCCCATGCGGATGATAAAATCCCATAACATTTCCAACGGTTTTCGCACATTTACGATATGGTTTATCTACTGTATTGTGATCTTTATACATCGCATATAAAATTCTTCTTTGTACTGGTTTTAATCCATCCCTTACATCTGGAATTGCTCGATCCTGAATAATCGTCTTAGAATATCTTCCAAATCGCTCTCCCATAATTTCTTCTAAGGAGTATTCATATATCTTCTTGATTACTTCTTGCATGTTATCACCTCATTCATTATAGCAAAAAAAGAGCATTTTATCAAAGTTTCAAAAGAAATTCTTATTAGTTGCTTTTTCTCGTAAACTTATATATAATAAGGAACACAAAGGAATTGATAAATATGAAAAATTTTAAATTACATGGAAAAAAGAAGATTTTTGCAAAAATCGTTTTGGTTGGTAGTCTTACTTTTGGATCTGGAGTTGCTTATATGGCAGGAAGACACGCCCTCGACGATAAAGAAGACGCACTTGCTTATCATGGTGATCATTCCTTGTTTGAAAGAGCTTTCGACCGTTTCAGTACCCCACATAATTTTAGCATGATTGGAATAGATGACTGGA
>ENA-ORSK01002093-ORSK01002093.1-human-gut-metagenome-genome-assembly--contig:-NODE-2093-length-13927-cov-2.935121_pt1 | contig 13927 bp, 8 predicted proteins | sample MGYA00242192_ERZ509159 | MGnify/ENA primary metagenome ERZ509159 (study PRJEB26280, sample SAMEA2338663) | human gut metagenome | biome: human gut; feature: human-associated habitat; material: faeces...
ATTTTATTTACTGCCAGAGCCGTTTAGGCTGGGCTAATTTTTAACGAACTATTGAGCTTTATATAAACGACCTATATTATAATCCAAATTCTCAATTTGTGCATAATACCCCAACAAATCTTCTTTTGTTTTATTTTCAATACGTTTAATAGGTGGAACATTTTTTCGTAAAACAATTTTTTCTTTATCTCGCTTTTCCATATATGTTTGCGGGGCAACATATGGATCATGTGGAGGTTGAACTGATATGACTAAAAAAAATGGAGTATCTTTTGATATTCTATTAATAAAAGATATTGCCTTATCAATTAATGCATCCGTTTCATACCCTTTTAATTTTTCAGAATCTGCTATACTATCATTTCGCCCCCATAAATCATGTCCATGAACCCATGAATCATATTGTGAATTATTATTCTCATAAGCAACCCAAACATCAAATCTTCCTCTTTCTTCTTTTGGAACAAAAGCTCTATAATTATGTCCAAACAAATGCCATTTACCGAAATAAGCCGTAATATACCCTTCATCATTAAATACATCTGAAATTAAGGGTAAAGATACATCAAGATGTTGGGGAGTACGATAAACTGTATTATGAGGATACCGACCGGTTAACAAAGATCCTCTAAAAGGAGATGACCAAGGACAACCAGAATAAGCATTCATAAAAGTAACGCCTTCTGATGCTAATCTATTTAAATTGGGAGTTTTAAGATTTGTATCACCCATATATTCAATAGCCTGAGCACGATGTTGATCACTCACTACCCATATTACATTCTTTTTAGACGGAGTTTCCTCATTAACAGTTCTAATATTATTAGCTCTACTATAATTACTTCCAATAGCAAGGCCAGTCAATAAAAATATAGTTCTTTTTATCATAACATTACAATAAGAAAATAAATAGGACTAGAAAAATATTTATAACCTCCAGTCCTATTCCCTTCTATACATTAATATTTTATCAAATCCGTTAAAACTTTCTGAATATACCAAGGATCATCTATTTTCTTCAATTCTGCTCCTAGTTCAACACACAACCCTTTAACAATATCCCTGTTTTCTTCTATTGGCAGATTATTCAACTGATATGGATCCTTTTCATCATCAAACAAAAAAGTTTTCATCAATTCGTTCTTTTTATTAATATAAAATGCCAACGTGTATTTTTCGGTTTTTATCCCACGAGCTTCCGGGAAATAAGAGATAACATCTCCTGCCTCATTCTTCTTGCCTTCTACATTTCGAATATATAATGCACATGTAGGCCGTTCAATTAAAGAGCAATCTTTATCAAAAAACAAAGGAGCATAATTTTTTCCTTGAAGATTTCGTGGAATATAATCTGTCAGCCCTGAAAGGCCCAATAAAGTGGGCATAATATCAGGTGTTGACAATAACAAATTATCTACCCGGTGTTTAAGTTTTTGGGGATATCTAACCAAAAAAGGTATATTCATCGATTCTGTAAATGGAGAATTCTTTGGATCACCCACCCCTTGACTACACATTGTTTCACCATGATCTGAAGCAAAAACAACAATTGTATTATCTTTTAAACCCAATTCTTTTAAGGTTTCCAATATTTGTCCAAAAGCTCTATCAACGCCAGTTACTGCCGCAAAATAGTATTTTGCACTAGAAGTTTTTTTCATCTTAAAATCAACATTGGGTCTGACCAATAAACTCTCCAATGATTTGTCTTTATATAAATTAAAGTCCTCTTCCATACAATCTTCCAATGAATTATACGGATGATGAGGCGGATTCATTCCTACCATAATAAAAAACGGCTTACTCTCATCGCGTACATTCCCCTCATTCTTTAAATATGAGATAACTTGTGAAGCTTCATGTATAGGAGACCATTCATGAGGTTCGTGTTTAGTTCCATTATTATCCCAATAATGAGGATTCTTATGTACGTCAAAAACACCATAAGAATACCAGTAATTAAATCCGTGTCTTTTTTCTTTTGGAGTATAAGTATCCCATATAATAGAATCTGGTACTTCTTTAGATTTATCAGGACAATCCGCATGCCATTTACCAAAATAAGCACATTCATAACCTGCTTTATTATAAACATCACTTATACAAGTTAAGTCCTGACGTAATGAACTAATAATTCTCTGAGAATTGCAATTCAAAGAAATACCACTTTTATTAGGATACATACCCGTCAATAACATACCACGATGCGGACTACTAACTGGACAATTACTTTGAGCAGATGTCAACACAACTGACTCTTTAGCAAATCTATCCAAATTAGGTGTAATAACAGGATCACCTTGAAAATTAACATATTCACGAAATCCTTCAGAGGACCAAAATCCCAAAGCATGATTTCTATATTGGTCTGGGAATATATAAATCACATTTGGATGCTTAATTTCTTGTCTTTTAACATTGCTGCAAGAGCAAAAACACAATAATGGTAATGCGGATACTATTAATATTTTTTTATTCATCTTTTAATCTAACTTTATGATTCGTACTGCTGATAACATTGTTTCACCATTAACAGGAATAAAATTAATATTCAGGCCTGTGTTATCAAACACAGAAACTGGAATTCTGCAAATCATTGGACGTCTATTGCCTACTTCATTTTTCACATTTAATGCGTCAAAAATTCTATTACCATTTATATCGACATGAAACGATCTATCCAAAGCTTTTTCATCTTTAACTTTATCCCCTAATTGATAAGCAAGCGATTTAGATTTATTACCAGACAACTCAGTCCAATATAAATAAACAACGTATTCCCCATCTGGAACATCCGCTTTAAACGATTTCACTCCTCTTCTTTGTGTTTGAAACAAAGGATCTTGATCTGTTCCCAAAATATCCAATCCAGAAGCAGGAACAGTACCATAATTTGAAGGATTTCTAAAAGCCGATCCTCCTATGTATCCCCAGCCATCCTTACTATATTCTCTTTCTGGCATCCAGGTAAAATCAGCATCTCTATCCTCAAAAAACCTATTAGAACCCATCATCACATTCAATTCTCTAAAACCACTATATAATTTAGGTTTATCCGGAACCAAATTCATTGAAACAGTCAACAGGTCTCTTACTGTATGACCATCTTTTTCTATTACAGCCTCAAGAACATTCTTTCCATTTCTAAAAGGTATATCAAACTCCGCTGCCCCATTATTAACCGCCGCATCGCCTATTCTTTCACCATTAACATACATTATTACTTGGGAGGCATTTGAATAGACAAGAACGGGATACTTACATACACCAATAGAATCAGATATTCCAGTTCTGTATACCCAATCTTTACCACTAATTGCTACGTATGGCTTATTCAATAACATTGCTTGATAATAAAGATATGGATCTTTAGGAATACGATCCAAGCTAACCAAGCCTTTACAATTTATATGAGGCAAAGCATTTGATCTTCCTTCTGAATGAAAATCATTTAAATTCCATACAGCTGATGCAACAACATATTTACGTTTAATTATTTCCGGTAAATAATGTCTATGATACAAGACCCCATATTCAACAGAATAATCGAATCTTTCAGGAGAATATGAATGAACTCTATTATCCATATCAGCACCATACTCACTAACAATCAATGGAGTATTAGGATACTTCTCATGTATTCTTTCAAGTCCTTTCTCAAATCCATCAAACGTTCCAATATACCATCCATTATAAAGATTAAAGCCCAAAATCTGTGGTAATTTTGTTAAATTTGCTTTTTCATATAATTCTAATTCATTATGGCAAGGTAACATTGTATATCTATATGGATCAATCTTACGAGCTGTATTTTCAATTTTTTCCGCTATATCATAAACATATTTACAATATTCTTTTTCATCAATAGATTTATCAGAAACGTAAGGAGGACGCAACATGACTTCATTCATGTATGTCCAAATACATACAGAAGGAGAATTAAAATTCTGATAAATCATTTCTTTCATCATGTTTACACAACAATTAGAAAAATCTTCACTCATAGTAATTTTATCAATTACCGGAATCTCTACAGAAGTAACGATACCCATTCTATCACAAGCTGCCAGAACCATCTCATCTTGAGGATAATGAGCTATACGTAAAAAGTTTCCTCCCATCTGTTGCAACAAACGAACATCTCGGACATGCATTTCATCCCTTAAGGCATTACCTTTTTCTTTATAACACTGATGTCTATTGGTTCCTATCAATTTTATCTGCTTTCCATTTAACACGAAGCCCTCATCAACACTGAATGAAAATGTCCTAATACCAAAGCTAGTTGATAATTCATCCAATTTAACTCCTTTCTTATCATATAAACAAGTCTTCAATCTATATTGACTTGGACTATCAATATCCCATAAACTTGGATTTTCAACCACTAAACCATCCTCTATAAACTCTTGATTATCTTTATTTTCAATCAGTCTAATTTTCTTCTTGTGAGAAGCAACAATTTTTCCTGTAGGAGAATAAACATAACTCTCAAGATAAACAGTCTCACTATTAGCCAAAGAGTTTGTCAACATATATTTAACACTGACAAGCGCTTTTTTTCATCTACCTTTGGCGTAGTAATGTAAACCCCTTTAGATGCATAATGAGTTAAAGACAAATGAATTGGAGACGTGGATATCAAAGATACATCACGATAAATACCTCCAAAAAAAGTAAAATCTGCAGACAAAGGAGGAATATTAACATCATGAGAATTATCTACACATACAATAAATTCATTCTTACCTTCTTTGACATATTTAGAAATGTCAAAACTAAAAAAAGTATAACCACCTAAATGCTCACCAACCTTATCTCCGTTAATAAATAATTCTGTACGTTGATTAGCGCCTTCAAAAAAAATATACAAAGGTGCTTTCGACATTTCAGAACTAATTTCTATTGTCTTTTTGTACCAACCTTTACCTCGTGCATATCTTGGGGTATCATCTAAACAATCCTTATCATTCCAAGTATGAGGAATAGACACTATACTCCATCCTGTATTATCAGATATTGAACCTCCAAACTTGAAGTTCCATGAATCATTTATGCTTCTGACAACTCTAGAATATCCCAAATTACTCAATAAAAAACAAAAAATCAATAAAAAAAATCGTACGAACTTTATCATAAAATAAATACTATTAATATTAAAAGTACAAAATCAAGGTGTTACCACCTTGATTTTGCTAATAACTATTTTTCTGCAGGAGTATCCGATACCGTTGACCAATATGGGTTCTGATATAAAGGAGACTGCTCTATAGATGAACCATCAGGAGATGTCACCATAAACTGCTTTATCATAACAGGTTTTAAATAGTGAGCTAAGCGCCAAGTCAATCCATTATAACAAACTTGTTTGGAATTTTTTCTATAAGGTCTATAATATTCACTTTCATCTGGTGAAGACACATTTGATTTAGAAGTTCCGTCAGCAACCAGCTTATCACCATACCAATCTTGTATTGGAGTATTCCACAAATGAAAACCCTCAACGATATAAGGCTTAGTTATAAGTTGATCCATAGCTCTCCATCTACAAAGATCCATAAACCTTAATCCTTCTGCAATCATCTCACAACGTCTTTCGCGTCTTATATTATACAACATTTTATCATCAAGAAGATTTCCTGCCGAATAAGCTGCCCAGTCATTTTTTGCCTCCTCAATCATATCTGTTGCAGCAACAGTTGCTTCAATTGTACCTGTAATACCTGCTCTAGTACGTAATTTTTCCCAATATGTTCTAGCCTTTGAGTCTAAAGTTTTATGTCTCTCGTAATACGCCTCAATATAATTTAATAGAGCCTCAGACGCTCTATAACATACAGCCCCAGTATACCCTTTTCCATTAGCATAATATTTCTGGTCAAATGAGCCACCTTTACGCAATAAGAATCCAGTACTAGCTCCATTTGTATCCATATTTAAAATATTTGGATATACTTCTACGGCATTACCATGGGTTCCTTCTACATTCTCTATAAGAATATTCTTTTGACCTGGTTCTTTTAAAAACAGTGTTAATCTTGTATCTCTATTCTGTCTCAAGTCATGCAATGTTCTATCACCCATATAATAATTATCTCCATCCGCATAAGTACCATGAGTGTACACAGGTGTTCCATCATCCATCAAGAAATTATTTACAAAACCTCTTGTTAAACCTACTCCGTTATTACCAGTAGATGCAGCCACATTAACATTATGTGTAATTATACCACGAGCATACTGACGCCATAACAGCACCTCATCAAAAGTAGATAAATCTTCGGATGCAAACATATCATAATATTCGTTGGCAGGTTCACTCAAGGACTGCTGCAAATAACCTGTATTTTCTGCCAACTTAGATAAATAACTATCCGCAATCAATTCTGATGCTTTTATCGCCTCATCTAAGAAAAAGTTGATTTCTTCGTCTATGGAACCTGATTTGAATTCATAATTTGAATTATAATCTTTTGATTTACCAGGCCATCCTTCACCATTGGGAACAAAAGCAGTTCCTTTAAAATATTTCAACCATGTACCTTCAAAAAGCGCTACCCTCGATTTCAATAAAAGAGCCACATCCTTATTAATTCTAGTTGTAGACATTTCTTTAGCTTTCAAATAATTATAAGCTAAATCGAGATCTGATAAAATAAATCTTGCGACTTCATTTCTAGGAGAACGCTTATTTGCCTCAATCAAACTTTGAGTATCTTCCTTCAATGTCTTTGTAATTATCGGAAAATCCCCAAACATCATATATCGCTTAAAATATTCGCTAGCTCTTAAAAAATAAGCCTCACCAATATAATGTTTAATAGTATTAAGATCACCTGAAATTATATTTTTACTACCTTCTATATCGTCACCGTATTTCTGTAATACTGATTCCAGAAAATAATTACAACGATATATTAACTCAAAATTCCAGTTATCTTTTTCGTCATGAGGTACTTTATGCAAATCATCCGTATACATATTATGTGCCACATGGTAAATTTGATTATCAGTATCAACATCTTTCCCAAATATACCATAACTATATTGTATGTCATGGGATGGAAGAATAGGAGTATACAAATTATCCAAATAACTTTGCAACTGAGTTGCATTAACAAAATATTTATCTGGAGCGATGAAAGACAGTGGTTCCCTGTCTAAAAAATCATCGCAAGAAGTCGTGGTAAATGTCATGAAACCACATAAAAAGAACTTAAATATATCTTTTGTTGTCATAATCATCAATAAATTATAAAGTTAAACTCAAACCAAACGACCATGTAGATGACAAAGGATAAGTATTACCTCTTCCTTCAGCACCCGTAATTGTTTCAGGATCAAACAAATCAGACAACTTTGTTCCTGTCCATAGATTTTCACCTGAAACAAAGAATCTACAAGAAGAAAGACCTATTTTTGATACATATTTCGCAGGAATCGTATAACCGATTTGCAAATTCTTCAGTCTGATATATGAAGCATTTTGCAAATATCTTGTTTGAACTTCATGATTTTTTGAGCCATATTTGAATATTGGTCTAGGATAATAAGCATCCAAATTAGCTGGTATTTCATTATTTAAACCAATTGGTTCTGCTCTAAAATAATCTCCATGCTCAGCCAATCCCATTGACCACCATTTATTATCTTCAACACCCCAAAACATATTGCTTCCCTGCCATACATCACGTTTCAGAACACCTTGGAAAAAACATCTAAAATCAAATCCCTTCCAATCAGCAGACAAGTCTATACCAAACTGATATCTAGGAGTATTGTTTCCTATTACTTTCAAATCACCATGATCATCTACAGTTTGTGCCCCTTTTGTAATACCTGGCTTACCATCCAAATCAGCATACATTATATCACCTGCAGCCCAATTACTACCCAAGGAAGTCTGTCCACCTACTTTTTCCAGATGTTCATTCATTTCCTCGTCAGATTTGGCAATACCAACAGTCTCAAATCCCCAGATTTCACCAACTTCTCTACCTTCTACATATGTATCAATAGAATTGGTAACATTACCCGGATAACGATCAATATATGTTCTCGCATCAGACAACATTAATTTAGCTGAATAACCTAATCCATTATTCAAACGATCATTCCATCCAATCTGTAGTTCCCAACCAACTGTACGCAAGTCACAGTTATTAACCTTAGACGGTTCAAGACCTAAAACATAAGGTAATTCTGGTGCCGGTCCTACCATATTATCTGTATATCGAGTATACAGGTCAAAAGAACCAGTCAGTCTATTATTAAACAAACCATAATCAAAACCTATATTCCAAGTCCTGATAGTTTCCCAAGTTAAAGATTCACTAATCAAGTCTCCTATCAAAGATGTATTAGGCATTTTTCCATCTTGCAACCACTTTCCATTATAGGCTCCCATATTAATCGCTCTATAAGTTGGATAGAAAGAAGTGGTATTTTGATTTCCTAACTCACCATAAGAAAAACGCACCTTAAATAAGTTAACATAATCTTCAATAGGCTTCCAGAATCCCTCTCTTGCCATATTCCAACCTAAAGAGAATGATGGATATAGACTCCATCTATTACCTCTTCTAAAACGAGAAGATCCATCATACCTCATATTAACTTCAGCCAGATATTTTCCCTCATAATCATAATTTATTCGACCAAAAAATCCTGCTGTAGCCCATTCCTGTTTGTATCCTGCTACCTCTGTCAATTTTTCCTTTCCAACCCCATCCAATCCAGTTGTTAAATCAAAAACAGGCATATCATCCATCATTAAACCATACTTCTTAGTACTATTAAAATCCATAGATGATTCTTCGCACTGAAATCCCAACATGGTTTTTAAATTATGTTTATCCACAAATGAATGAGAATATTCACTAAAAACATTTAAATTAATATATTTGTCTTTTTGAAAGCTTCTTAAAAGACTTGATGTACCATTCGTATTAAGAACTTTTCCGTCAACATCATGATTATAGCATGGTAATGAAACCTCATCAACATCTGTATCATAAGTTCTATAATTAAATTCAACATGGGTTATCCAGTTCTTTATTGGCTCAATCAGCAATGCTGCCTGATGATACATCTGAACTTTATTCTGATTTCTATCTCCACCTTCAGCAAGTAATATAGCCGGCGAACCATCGGCACTCATATAATAAAATCCATTCGGGTCATAGACTGGTAAGTTTGGCCATGTTTGACGACCGATAGTACCATATAAATCATCTGTAAATTCCGTTGGCTTATAAATATCAGTATTAGTATATCTCATCGTATAATTAAACTTAAGCCAATCGGTAATCCTACTATTTATTTTAGCTGTAACATTATACCTTTTCAATCCATCTTCGCCATGTCTCAACAAGCCACTCTGACTTAAATAATTAAATGAGGCATAATAAGTTAATTTTTCGTTACCACCACTCAAACTTACATTATGTTCTTGTGAAAAAACATTTTTCTTATAAAGTTCTGCAAACCAATCCACATTTGCATATCCATTATCAAATATAGGATAATCAGGCGCTCCCCATTGCCCATTAGCTGAAGCATCTACACCACCTGAAATTTTTCCACTTTGATAATCTAACATTTTTTGCAAAGTTTCATTTTTAAATACAGGAGAAGCTCCTTGATTCATCGAAGCCTGATTAAAGAAATTTGCAAATGTATAAGAATCCATCATCTCTGGTAAATTCATTGGACTAGAGACTCTAAAACTATTATTATAATTAATAGAAGTTTTTCCAGATTTACCTTTTTTAGTTGTCACTAAAATTACACCAAAAGGAGCTCTTGAACCATATATAGAAGAAGCTGCAGCATCTTTAAGAACTGATACAGTCTCTATATCTTGAGGATTAACTGTATTCAAATCCCCTTCCATTCCATCGATTAGAACAAGAGGAGAGCCGCTCGATCCCTGACCAATGGTTCCTGTTCCTCGTATATTAAGATTCATGTCTTTATCTATTTCCCCTGTATTTGTCGAAATTTGCAAACCAGGAACCAGCCCTTGTAAAGCCTGAGTAGCACTTGATACTGGACGCGATTCAAGCACTTTCGCGTCTGCAACACCTACAGAACCGGTCAAATTTACTTTTTTTTGTGTTCCAAATCCGACAACAACTACTTCATCAAGAACTTCCGTATCTTCAACCAATTCTATGGTGAGACTCCTTCCTGAAACGGCTTTCACTTCCTGAGGTTTATAGCCAATATAAGAAACAACAAGAATTTCCCTCTCTGAAGCGTCAAGAGAAAATTTTCCATCAAAATCAGTTACAGTACCATTTGTTGTTCCTTTTACAATCACCGTAGCTCCTATAACAGGTTCTCCCGATGCATCTTTCACAGTTCCTTCTATTTTTTTCACTGTACCTTTCCGAAGTGGGGTAATCACAATATATCCATCACTGATTTCGTAGGTACAACCCGTTCCTGAAAGAATCACATCAAGTACCTTAAGCACATCTACATTCTTCTGATTAAGAACAACAGTCTTATTTACATCAAGCTGAGTCGTATTATATGCAATCTTATATTTAGACACCGACTCTATTTTCTCAAAAGCCTGCTTCAAGGACATTTGTTCTCCATTGAAAGTAACTTTTTGAGCATTGGCTGTGATATTTCCTGCCAATATCAGGCTAATTCCAAAGGTTAATGCTTTGTTGAATTTCATTTTCATTTCATATTAGATTAGAAAATAATTAATAATATGTTTTTCTTGTACGTACATGAGGAAGACAGAAATAAAATACAATACACCCAAAGAAGAATAATTAATAAAAGTTAATAGCGCATAAACATGAAAATTCAATCATGCTTATGCGCTATTCCTTGAAAATACCACCCCCAAACTATTCTATATAAATAATATTACCTGACAATTTATATTCTAACTCTGGAATCATTATCTTAAGAATATGAAATATATTTTCAAGTGATTCATTTTTATTATAATGTACATATATTTTCTGATTATTGTACACAGAAGTACGAATATGAATTTTTACTCCATAAGTGCGTTCTATTACCCTCATAGCCTGCTCAAAACTTATATTATCAAAAAAAAGTCCTTTCATACGCCAATCAGAATAATCAGAAGCTTTAACTTGATAATTCTCTATCTTATTAATTGAAGGCGTATAAACCAATTGACAATTAGGTTTCAGATAGTAATATTTCGTAGTATCATTTTGAAGATTCACTTTCAAAGCCCCAGTTTCAAGAGTCGTTTTTACCTGAATATCTTCAGGATAAGCAGAAACGTTGAATGTCGTACCTAAAACCTGCATCTTAAGATAACGTGTATTGACCACAAACGGATGTACGGAATCTTTTGCAACATCAAAAAAACCTTCTCCCATAAGATAGACAGATCTTTCTGATGACATAAAAGTGGAAGGATAAAGAAGTGTACTTCCTGAATTAAGCCAAACTATACTTCCATCCGGTAATATCACTTGCTCTCGTTCACCTAATCCTGCATAATGCTGCACATAAGACACTGAAGGTATTTTTACATTCTCTACCTTACTACCGCTAAAATAAAAATATCCTGACAAACAAAGCATTACAAACGGAATAAACCATACAGAAGCTACTTTCATCCAATATATCCAAGGCCTGAAAGGCCTAATCTTATCATCCTTATGTATAATAGACTCGACTTCCCTATATGCATCCTCCCAATTAACAGACTGATTACTTTCCGTTTCATCCCATAATTGTTTCAATACTTCGTCCAATTTATCATCTTTCTGTGAATGAATCAACCTATTATAAACACGTGACTTTAAATCTTCAGAAACATCGTGCTTAAAAAAATAATTCAATATTTGTTTTATATAGCTCATATTAATCTTTTTACAGGCCCTTTTTATAGATTAAAGACAGATACATACCATATTTACCCCTATTTCATTAACATTATATACAATATCAATACCATGCTAATAACATTCCTTAATTCTTTAAGTGCCAGATTCAAATGATTCTCAACAGTTTTTTTCTGAATACCTAATCTTTCTGCTATTTCATCATTTGTTAATCCCTGCTGTCTGCTAAGCTGATATATTTGTTTCCGCTGTGCTGGCATTCCATTTACAGTAAGGTCAATAAGCAACTGCAAATCTTCTGCAACAAGTTCATCATAAGGAGTAATCGTATCCGAACTCTCAGGAACATCTTCTATAGTTATAGGGACAACATGACGTGCCTCTATATAATTGAATATAGTATATTTTGAAAGCGTAAATAAATAGGAATCGAAATTCTTGACAAATGTAAAAAGTTCCCTTTTCTCCCACAGCTTGATAAAAATCATTTGAGCCAATTCATCGGCTTCATCCTTATCTTTTAAAAAGCCATAAGAAAAGGCTCTGACTTTTGAATAATACAGTTTAAATATATATCTGAAAGCATTACTATCCCCTCTCGATAATTTAAACAATATTTCTTTTTCTTGCTCCATTCAATTTATGCAAACCTGCCGGTAAAGTTAAAAAGATAAAATGCTAATACAGAAATAATATATTTGATTGGTTTTCAATAGATTAGAACCACCAATTTCTATATACATTTTTATATTAAATGCAATATTCGTAAAATTTCTCAATATTTACAAATAAACGAAAGCAAACTTTACAAATAAATACGGTAATCTACATTTGATTTTTCTTTTTGACACGTCATTATCCTTAAATTGAAAATTCCCTGCATATTCTTGCTATTTTCCTTGTTCGTTTTCTACGTTTTCCTACTGCAAGACCTATGTTTCCCGTCGCAAAAACGTAGGGTTCACGAACGGAAAACATACGGTTCCGCGACGGGAAACATAAAAAAAGCTGAAAAGTTTCCGAATAAACTCACCCCAATTTAGAAAAAAGCAGAGCCATCACATAAAAGCCAAATTATCCGCCTTTTCTGCCAGTAGAATCTCCCGCATTTTATTCGTTTTCTTCGGGATTTTTTGTAAGTTTGGAGAAACTCTTATTCAACTGTATTATGGAAACATATCTATTCTGGCTGGTCCCGGCGGCATCGCTGCTGGCATTGGCACTTGCCGGATACTTCTACCGGCAAATGAAGCAGGAAAGTGAAGGTACACCTACCATGGCACGCATAGCATCGTATGTCCGGAAAGGAGCCATGTCTTACCTGAAACAGCAATATAAAATAGTTACCCTTGTATTTATCGGACTGGCTGCCTTGTTTGCCATCATGGCCTATGGATTCAACTTGCAAAACCATTGGGTACCCGTGGCATTCCTCACAGGAGGTTTCTTCTCTGGTCTGTCGGGGTATTTAGGTATGAAAACCGCTACGTATGCCTCTGCACGTACGGCAAATGCCGCACGCAACTCACTGAACAAAGGATTGAAGGTGGCATTTCGCAGTGGAGCGGTTATGGGACTTGTGGTCGTAGGACTGGGATTGTTTGACATTTCTTTCTGGTACCTGCTGTTGGATTTCTGTATTCCGGAAGATGCACTGAATCCCACCGCCAAGTTATGCGTCATCACCACCACCATGCTGACTTTCGGAATGGGAGCCTCCACCCAGGCTTTGTTTGCTCGTGTAGGAGGAGGTATTTATACCAAGGCGGCCGATGTGGGAGCTGACCTGGTGGGAAAAGTAGAAGCGGGCATTCCGGAAGACGACCCACGTAACCCGGCTACGATTGCCGACAATGTAGGCGATAACGTAGGTGATGTGGCCGGAATGGGAGCCGACTTGTATGAATCGTACTGCGGTTCTATACTGGCAACCGCCGCTTTGGGTGCCGCAGCTTTTATTGGAACTGGTGATGTGGAAATGCAAATGAAAGCTGTTATTGCTCCTATGCTGATTGCTGCAGTAGGAATAGTTCTGTCTATAATAGGAATCTTTGCAGGAAAGACTAATGAAAATG
>ENA-ORSK01002097-ORSK01002097.1-human-gut-metagenome-genome-assembly--contig:-NODE-2097-length-13923-cov-2.324055_pt1 | contig 13923 bp, 15 predicted proteins | sample MGYA00242192_ERZ509159 | MGnify/ENA primary metagenome ERZ509159 (study PRJEB26280, sample SAMEA2338663) | human gut metagenome | biome: human gut; feature: human-associated habitat; material: faeces...
GGCACCGCCGAGTATCTCGCGGATCATCTCGTTGCGACGCCTGGCGTCGGTGGGGCAGAGGCGGTTGTACTCCCAGCACTTGTCCTGGCAGGCATGCAACTCCCTGAGGAGCGAGGGATCCGTGGCGAGATAGACCTCGCCACGCTGCATTTTCTCATATTCTGTCATCTTTGTTCTTCTGCTTGCTCTTGTGCTAATCGAAACTTATCTATTGAGGCTCTTAGCGCTCACACCTTGTAGCGGACGATGGTGGCGCCATAGCCCTGGGTGTGGAGCGTGATCTCTCCGTCGCGATCCCAGCGGTCCGTGCGGCACTGGCCCGTCAGGAGGTCAAGCCCCTCGTATTCGCCTTCGCCGATATGGAAGAAGTCGAAGGCGTGGGCAGGTATCCGGATCTGCGTCGTCCGTTGGTCTGCCGAGAAATTGACGTTGACGATCAGCAGTTCGTCGTCCTTCTTGCGCAGGAAGGCATACTGCCGCTGCGGGTCGAAGCAGGGCGACGGAGCGTTGGCGTACATCAAGTCGAACAACTCGCCCTCACGCAGCGCCTTCTCCTCGTTGGCAAGTCGCAGAATCTGCTGATAGTCAGCCTCCAACTGCCGCTGGCCTTCACCAAGGCTCGAACGGTCGAAATAGCCCTGATAGACGGCCTGCACGGTCCAGTAGTCGAAAATCGTACTGCGTCCATCGACACCCGAGAAACCCTCGTGGTCCATGCCGCGCTCGCCCCACTCCTGTCCGGCATAGACCATCACGGGATTGGTGCGCAGCCAGGCGCTCACCATCATTGCGGGCAGGGCCTTGTGGGCGTCGCCACAGAAGAAGTCGGAGGCGATGCGCTGCTCGTCGTGGTTCTCCAGGAAGTAGAGCATGCGGTCGCGGATGTCGTCCGTGGCCTGCCACTGGGCCGTGATCTCGCTGGCCGCGCGCTGCTGGCAGACCACACCCCGCAGGCAGTCATACATGCCCACCTTGTCGTAGAGGTAGTCGAAGCCGCTGGCGATGTAGGCGCGATAGAGGGCGGGATTATAGACCTCGCCGATGAGGATGGCCTCGGGATGGGCGGCCTTGAGCCGCTGGGAGGCGTAGGACCAAAAGGCCGTCAGCACCATCTCTGCCATGTCGCAGCGGAAACCGTCCACGCCTTCGGCTGCCCAGAAGAGCAGGATATCGACCATCTTGGTCCACGTCGAGGGGATCGGGTCGAAATGGTGGCTGCCTCCTCCGGTGTAATCGACGCCATAGTTGAGCTTCACGGTCTCATACCAGTCATTGACCCCTGGGTAAGGATGGAAGCAGTCGTTGCCCGTGCAGCGGGCAGGCCGCTCCTCATAGTCTTCGAGGTCGAAGGCGGGCTCCAGCGAAGCTCCGGGACAATAGTAGAAGTTGTTCTGCGGGTCGAAGTGCTTGGAGGTGTCGTCGTCCTGTCCAAGGTCACGCACGCCCTGGGGTTTGCAGATGCTCCTGTACTCGCGGGCCACATGGTTGGGCACGAAGTCGATGATGACCTTCAGTCCTGCCTCGTGGGTACGCCTCACCAGAGCACGAAACTCCTCCATGCGGCGCGCCACGTCTTCGGCCAGGTCGGGGTCGATGTCATAATAGTCGGCGATGGCGTAGGGCGACCCTGCACGTCCCTTCACGACCGACGGATGCTGGCGGGGAATAGCGTAGGCAGTGTAATCGGTGGCGGTGGCGTGGCGGATGACTCCTGTGTACCAAATATGCGTAATGCCCAGGCCGCGCACTTGGCGCAGCACCTGGGCATTGATGTCGTTCATCTTCCCCGCACCGTTCTCATCATAAGTTCCACCCTTCTTCCGGGTGAGGTTCTTATTGCCAAAGGTGCGGGTGAAGACTTGGTATATGAAGAGTCGCTTACTCGTTGACTCCATGAGCTTTCACCGTCTTGTCGATGCGGCCGATCATACCGCGGAGCGTCTTGCCCGGGCCACACTCGATAAACTCGTCGGCGCCGGCGGCAATCATGTTCTGCACGCTCTCCGTCCATCTCACAGAGCTGGTGAGCTGGGCGATCAGGTTGGCCTTGATCTCCTCGGGGTTGGTGTGGGCCTTGGCATCGACATTCTGGAAGACCGGACACTTCGGGGCAGAGAAGTGCATGTTCTCAATGGCCTCGGCCAACTCGTCCTTGGCGGGCTGCATGAGCGGAGAGTGGAAAGCACCACCCACATTGAGCACCAGGGCGCGCTTTGCACCGGCGGCCTTCATCTTCTCGCAGGCCTCGTTGACACCATCGATCGATCCAGAGATGACCAGCTGGGCAGGGCAGTTGTAGTTGGCGGGGACGACCACCTTGCCGCCCTTCGTCACCTCTTCGCAAATCTCCTCCACCTTGGCGTCCTCCAAGCCGATGATGGCGGCCATGGTGCCAGGATTCTGCTCGCAAGCCTTCTGCATGGCATTGGCACGGGCGGCCACCAGCTTCAGACCGTCCTCGAAAGCCAAGGCACCCGAGACAACGAGGGCCGAGAACTCACCGAGGGAGTGGCCGGCCATCATGCTCTTCTTGAAGTCCTCGTCGAGGCAGGAGGCAGCGATCACGCTGTCGAGGAAGACGGCGGGCTGCGTCACCTTGGTCTCCTTCAGCTGCTCGTCGGTGCCAGCGAACATGATGGAAGTGATATCGAAACCTAATACCTCATTGGCCTGACGGAAAAGAAGACCTGCAAGATTGCTCTGGGCGTTGAGCTCCTTACCCATGCCCACATACTGTGAACCCTGACCGGGAAATACAAATGCTTTCATTACTCTGATTTTATCTTAATTACCTTAAATTTTTATATAAGGCGCAAAGTTATAGATTTTTTGTCAGAAAACGGTCATCCGACATGAAAAAAAATTCAAAAATTATATTTTCCAATCATAAATCAAGTGAGAAACGTCCACGGGAAATGGAAAGACGGACTTGGAAAGATGATTTTTATACCATAATAATATCGTGTATTCGAAAATAATGTGGTATCTTTGTCCCCACGAATGATCAAAGTTGAGCCCAAATATCTCTTCCTGGCACGACGGAGGATCCTGCGCCGCGTCCTCCTCCCGCTCTTCGCCGTCCTGCCGACGGTGGCTGGGCTCGTGGGCTGTGGGGAGCAAGCTACGCAGGAGGCCGACCACTACAACGACCTGGCCTACTACTACCACTACCGCAGCCTCGACAGCACCACGGCCTATGCGCGCCGCGCACTTCAGGTGGCCCGTGGCGACGACGGCGTGATCGGCGAGTCGCTCAACAACCTGGCCTTCGTGGCCATCATGCGGATGGACTTCCCGCGCGCCAAGCAGCTCTGCGACTCCGTCAACACCATCACCGGCGACCAGATCGAACTGCTCGTGAGCGACATCCTGCAGATGCGTATCTGCCAGCGAGAGTCACGCAACAAGGACTTCTACGACTCCTACCAGCAGGCGGCCCAACGGCTGCGCCGCATCGACGAGACCTCCCTGGAGCTCACCCCGCGCCAGCAACGGAGAATGGTCTATGCGCGGAGCGAATACCGCATCGTGGCCTCGGCCTATTTCTATTATGTGGGCCTCGACCGCCAGTCGGCACAGGCCATCAGCGGGATGGGGGAGGAGGACCTTGCCTCCGACACGGCCCAGCTCATCAACTACTGGTACTGCTACGGAGCGGGTGGACTGCTCACCAAGGGGTCGAGGGAGGAGATCTACCAGCAGGAGTTCGACTGCCTGATGCGTGCCTACCGCCTCGCCATGGAGTCGCGCTCCACATTTTGGATCGCCAACACGCTCCAGGCTCTCAGCGAGCATCTGCTGCAGCGCCCTGACGGACCGCGCCTCATGGCCGACAACCCGCGCGACATCCGGCTCATCAACACCGACGCCATGCCCGACAGCCTTTTGGCGGGCAATCTGGCGGAGCGGTCGCTCCACCTGTTCAGGCAGTTTGGCGACATCTACCAGAAGGCGGGATCGCTGCGAACGCTCGCCAACTGCTATTGGCAGATAGACGACTACCACTCGGCGCTGATCTGCCTGGAGAAGGCGCTCGAAGAGGACACCGTCATCAACCGCGCCCCCGACCTCGTGGCCTCGATACGCGAGCAGCTCTGCATCGTCTATTCGGCCGTCGATGACAAGCAGGCCAGCGACTACAACCGCAACCTCTACCTCGACCTGCAGGACCAGACACGCCAGGACCGCTACTACGAGGCGCGCGCCGACCAGCTCGACCGCACCTCGCATACGCTCAACCTCATGTTGGCCGCCGTGGGCTTCATGATCCTCCTCATGGCGGGCCTCCTCGGCCTCTTCGCCTATCTGCGCAGCAGGGGAGGAGGAGAGGGAACGATCGCCCCGCTGCAGGCTTCGCTCAAGCGGTGGAAGGAGCGCGACGAGGAGCACCAGCGGGCGCTGGACGAACAGTATGAGGAGGTGGCGGAGCAGCTGGCTCCACGTCGAGGCCAACAAGCAGCGCCACCTGGAGCAGCGGGCCAAGGTGTCGCTGGTCAACAGTGTGCTGCCGCTCATCGACCGCATGCTGATGGAGATAAGACGGCTGGTGGAGGACCACGAGCCAGCCACGCTGCGGGCAGAACGGATGGCTTATCTCGACGAACTGCTCCAGCAGATCAACAGTTCCAACGCCATGCTCACGGAGTGGATACAACTGCGGCAGGGCAAACTCTCCGTCCGCGTCGAGAGTTTTCCGCTCCAGCCGCTCTTCGACCTCGTGGCCAAGGGTCAACCGGAGTTTCGGATGAAGGCGATCCGCCTCAGCGTCGATCCTACTGGCGCCTGGGTGAAGGCCGACCGCGTGCTGACGCTCTTCATGGTCAACACCCTGATGGACAACGCGCGCAAATATACTGACGAGGGGGGCACGGTGAGGGTCTCGGCCCAGGAAGCCAGCGACTACGTGGAGGTGAGCGTGGAGGACACGGGCTGCGGAATGTCGGAGGACCAGGTGGCCCACCTCTTCGAATATAAGCCCATCAGCGACGAGCAGGTCTCGGCCCAAGCCGTCGCCTCGGCGCGCCGATCCCATGGTTTCGGCCTCATGAACTGCCAGGGCATCATCAACCATTACCGCAAACTCAGCCAGCTCTTCGCCGTCTGCACGCTCCAGGCCGAGAGCACGCCGGGCAAGGGGAGCCGCCTCTTCTTCCGCCTGCCCAAGGGGGTGGTACGACATCTGATCCTCCTGCTGCCGGTCCTCGCCTGTTGCCCGTCGGCTTCGGCCACGAAGCTCTCGACGTCGCAGCAAGCGCTGCTGCGCCAGGCCGGCCTCTACGCCGACTCGGTCTATCATAGCAACATCGCCGGCACCTACCGCAAGACGATCCGCCACGCCGACAGCTGCTGCGCCGTCCTCAACCGCTTCTACCGCACGGTGCGCCCCTATGGCTATCCGCTACTCTCGCTCTCGGCGCAGGGCAAGGTGGAGGTGCCGGAAGTGAAATGGCTCCACGAGGGCATCCCGGTCAACTACGACGTGATCCTCTCCATGCGCAACGAGGTGGCCGTGGCGGCCCTGGCGCTCCACGAGTGGGAAATGTACCAATATAATAACAAGGCCTACACCCAGCTCTTCAAGGAGTCGTCGGCCGACCAGTCGCTGCCAAGCTACTGCACGATGATGCAGCGGTCGGAGGCCAACAAGCATGTGGCCATCGCGCTGCTCGTGCTCCTGTTGCTGATCATAGGGCCGGCCTACTACTTCATGTACTACCGCCACCGGATCAGTTTTCTGCTGAGCGCCGACCTGGTGCGCCGACTGACGGAGACGCTTCTCTCCGACGCTCCGGCCCTGGAGAAACTCAAGGCTGCCGAGACCGTGGCCGCTGCTAGCCGCGCTGCAGACGCTGGTGGAGGAGATCCGCACGACGCTGAAGACTTCCGCCGAGATGGAGCTTGTCGGCAAGGAACGCATCAGGCTGCTGGAGGAGCAACTGGGGCGGTCCGAACTGGAGGACGAGCGGCTCCATCTGAGCAACAGTACGCTCGACAACAGTCTCTCGACCCTGAAGCATGAGACGATGTACTATCCCTCGCGCATGGCGCTCCTTCTCGAAGAGGGCGAAGGGAGGCTGCACGACATCGAGGAACTGGCGGCCTACTACCGCGACCTCTACCAGCTGCTCTGCCTGCAGGCCATGGGGCAACTGGCTCTCGTACCGCTTGCGGGGCGCGCCGTCAGTCTGGGTGAGGTTCTGCCCGCGTCGACGAGGGTGGGCGACTGGCCAGGTGGATCGCAGGCACAAGGGCGCAACGAGCGACTGGTAGGCGACGCAGAGATGCTGCGCTATCTCTTCGAACTGCTGCGCAAGGAGAATGGAGGGCGGCCGCTGGAGGTGGAGTTGGCGCGCAAGGGCGACGACTACCTCTTGCTGCGTGTGGCCATCGAGGGACTGGAGGCGAGAGCAGAGGGGGCGGCGAGCCTGTTCACGCCCAGCATGAAGAATCTCCCCTACCTGCTCAGCTCACAGATCGTGCGCGACAATGGAGAACTCACCAACCGCCGGGGCTGCGGCATCGTGGCCACGCGGCAAGACAATAAGACCTATTTAACAATTACATTGGCAAGATGGAAAAATTCAAAGTCATCATCGTAGAGGATGTGCCCCTGGAACTGAAAGGCACGGAGGGCATCCTGCGCAACGATATTCCCGAGGCGGAGATCATCGGTACGGCTGCCAGCGAGCAGGCCTACTGGCGCCTCATCAAGGACCACCAACCCGACCTCGTCCTCCTCGACCTCGGACTGGGCGGATCCACAACCGTCGGCGTGGAGATCTGCCGGCAGACCAAGCAGCAGTTTCCCGCCATGAAGGTGCTGATCTTCACAGGAGAGGTGCTCAACGAGAAACTATGGGTCGATGCGCTCGACGCAGGGGCCGACGGCATCTCGCTCAAGAGTGGCGAACTGCTCACCCACGACGACGTGATGAGCGTCATGGGGGGCAAGCGGCTCGTCTTCAACCCAGCCGATACTGAAGCGCATCGTGGACCGCTTCAAAGAGAGCGTGGGCAAGCAACTGGCGCACCAAGAGGCCCTCGTGGGCTACGAGATCGACGAGTATGACGAGCGCTTCCTGCGCCACCTCGCCCTCGGCTATACGAAGGACCAAATAGCGCAGCTTCGCGGAATGCCCTTCGGCGTGAAGAGCCTGGAGAAGCGACAGAACGAACTCGTGCAGAAACTCTTCCCCGAGGGTGGCCGCGGAAGCGGAATCAACGCCACGCGCCTCGTGGTCCGCGCCCTCGAACTCCGCATCCTCGACATCGACAATCTCTATCCCGATGAGTGAGACGCCTTCTGCCGAACGCCATAGCAGGGCGAAGGCTATCTATGGCCTCGCCGTCTTCCTACTCGTGACGGCCCACGGCCTCGTCCTCTTTCTCTCGTGGCTGATCAAGGCCGTCAGACCCGACTGGCCGCTGCGGCCGCTGCTCTCCGAGGAGGGGGTGCGCTGGCTCTTCGGCCATTTCACGGACAACCTCCTCTCGCCGCTGCTCGTCTGGCTGCTACTGGGCCTCTGCGCCGTCTCCGCGCTCCGTGGCAGCCATCTGCCAGGAGCCATCCGCCGACTGAGGTCGTGGCCGACGATGGCCTACCGCGAGCGGCTCGCACTGAGAAGCGTACTCTTCGAAGTGGTCCTTGTGGCGGCAGTTCTGATCCTGCTGACCGTGCCCTCCCACGCCATCTTGCTCAACGTCAGCGGCAGCCTCTATCCAAGCAGCTTCTCGGCAAGCATCTTCGCCGTCGGCTGCCTCACGGTCATCACGGCCTCGCTGACCTACGCCATCATCGGGGCCGACGGCAAGAAGTCGGGCAGCATCTTCCACATCCTCACCGACCATGCCGACGGACTTTGGCTGCTGCCGATCTACATCCTCACGCGCCAGCTCTGGTGCATGATCGCCTACGTCCTGGGATGAGACCTGTGCTGACACAGGGAGAATGGTCCGAAGTTTGCAAGGAAACATCGGTAGACATCTTTTAGCTTTTCTCTCGCAGAAGCATCTAAATGCTACAAGTATTTGAGTTTCAGCAGAAAAGTTAATTAAAATATTGTATTCCGAGAAATAATTTGTGATAAAATACTGAAATCCGAGAAATAAATAGAAGAAGGCCGCGCAAGCTTGCGTCAAGAATTGCCATCGGCAACTTCGTTTCGGTTTGTATGTTTTTCTTCTTTTCTCATATTTTTTTTATAAAAAATTTGGTTGGGTCGATGAATATCGTTAAATTTGCAATCGGAAATATAAATCAGTTTAAACAAAAGAACGAAGCCTATCGAAGCAGCATTACTTCATAACAAATAAAATTGGATCATGGAGAATCTGAACTTGATGACCGACGAAGAGTTGGCCATTATGTATATAGATGGTGACAACAAGGCTTTCGATCTTTTGCTTAGCCGCAATCAAGAGAAGTTGTTTACCTATATATTGTTTGTCGTCCGCGACCGCGAGATGGCGAACGACATGTTCCAAGAGACCTTCTTCAAGGTAGTCTCCCGTCTGCAACAGGGCAAGTACATCGCCAACGGCAAGTTTAGTGCCTGGCTGATGCGCATTGCCCACAACGTGATCATGGACTGGTATCGCCAGCAGCGCGCACAGAACATTGTCGATGCGCCGAAGGAGAACGACCTCTCCAACGTGGGCTCCACGCTCCTGGAGAGTTCGCGCGAGGGAGAGTTGGTCAACAACCAGGTCATGGAGGACGTGAGGCGGATGATGAGCCATCTGCCTGCCTCTCAGCGCGAAGTGGTGTTCATGCGCTTCTACCAGCAGATGTCATTCAAGGAGATAGCCGAGGCTACGGGGGTCAGCATCAACACGGCCCTCGGACGGATGCGCTATGCCATCCTCAATCTTCGCCGCATGACGCGCGAGCATCAGCTCACGCTGCAGATGGCGTAGCCTTTCTCTTATTGAGAGCCGTTATTATAGAGAAAATCGTGTAGTCGATTTTATAGGAGAAAAGGCGTAGCCGCGCCCATCCAAATACACATCGCCGCTCCCCACAACCTCTCTTTCGAGGCGCAGGGAGCGGCGTTATGTTTATTGCTGGCGAGTATTGCTGGCGAATCAGATCGTAGCGGGGTGGGGACTACTTAGCCGATCAGAGCACCTTGAGGTCGTGGATGGTCTTGATGGGGTCGGCCGACTTGAAGACGTAGCTTCCGCTGACCAGCACGTCGGAACCAGCCTCAACCAGTCGCGGAGCCGTCTCGCCCTGCACGCCACCATCGATTTCTATGAGCGCCTGGCTGCCCGACTGGGCAATCATCTCGCGAAGGCGTCCCACCTTGCCGATGGTGTTCTCGATAAACTTCTGTCCGCCGAAGCCGGGATTGACGCTCATCAGGAGCACCAGGTCCACATCGTTGATGATGTCTTCGAGCACGCTGACGGGCGTCGAGGGATTGAGGGCCACGCCAGCCTTCATTCCGGCGGCATGGATCTCCTGCACCGTTCTGTGGAGGTGTCTGACGGCCTCGTAGTGGACCGTCATGAGCATGGCGCCGCTGTCGGCAGTCTGGCGGATGTAGTTCTCCGGATGCTCGATCATGTAGTGGACATCAAGCGGCTTCTTGAGCACCTTGACCACGGCGTTGAGTACGGGAAATCCAAACGAGATGTTGGGCACGAAGATGCCGTCCATCACGTCGATGTGGAGCCAATCGGCCTCGCTGACATTGATCATTTCGGCCTCGCGCTGGAGGTTGAGGAAATCAGCGGAAAGGAGTGAGGGGGATATTAATACAGACATTTTGATGATGAAATATCACGGTGACAGGTTTATTTTTTGCCACCGTGATGAGGTTAGACATTTTCATGGATAGCCCAGCTGACGTCTACTTGCGCCATCAGTTGAGCGTGAAGGGGATGGCGCGACCATCGATGCGGGCCACGCGGCACGTGTAGGCCATTTGGCGGATCAGACGGAGCGTAAACTCCGTGGGCTTGTTTTCTTCTGATGTAAAGATGGTCATAGGCAGCTTTTTTTGATAGTTTCTATGATTTAAACGAAACAAAGGTGTTATTATTATGTGCCGACACGACTTTTTTCATGGTAAATATGTAACTTTGTGGCCAAATCTCACAAATGACAGATATGATCATCGCTATTGACGGCTTTTCTGAGGCCGACAACATCAAGGAAATCTCACGTCTGGGCATCGACTGGATCGGTCTCGACTTCGTGGCCGACAGTCCGCGGAGGGTGCGCCAACTGGCTTCTCTCTCCGGCATGCTGCCCGACAGTCCGCTGCTGGAGTGCGCCGGCCTGGCTCCTGGGTCGCGGCTGATGGGTGTCTTCCGCGACGAGATGCCCCAAACCATCGTCACCAGCATCTACAATTTCCATCTCGACCTCGTGCGCCTCGAAGGCGAGGAATCGACCGTCCTCATAGACAACCTGCGGCGCACGGTCGATCCCGACATCCGCCGCGGACTGCAGATCGTCAAGACCTTGCGCATCGAGCGACGCGAAGACCTGCTGCGCGCCGCCGACTATGCGGGCCACGCCGACTACCTGCTCCTCGACCCTGTAGAGGCCGCCCAAGAGTGGTTGACGGACTGGGAAGCCCCCGTGCCCTTCCTCCTCCGTAGAGGAAAGAAGGAGGCCGAGGAATCGTCGCTGCCCGACTTCCACCATCCGCGCCTCGCTGGCTACTGCCTGGGCGAGGAGATGGAACAGGCGCCAGGGCGCATCGACGCCACCAAGGTCCAACGACTGCTAGACAACCTTTGATCGCATATAGGCACGCACCACGCATATAGGCACGCAATAGGCACACGCCGTATAGATTTAGGCACGCGCCATGTAGATTTAGGAAGGCCCCGCGCAGATATAAGCCGCGCCACGCAGATTATAGGCAGGCGAAAAGCCCACCAAGCACGCATGGCGCAGGCCCGTCTGCGCTATTTGATGAATTTGGCTTTGCAGAACGGACAATTGTCGTACTTCTGCAGTTCCTCGTAGTTCATGGAGAAGCTGTGGCTGCAGTTGGGGCAGGAGTAGTCGTGGCGAAACTTGTCGTTGATCTTCTTCTGCTCGATGGGCACGCGCGAGGCGTCTCTCCAGCGCTTGATGAAGATGAGGAGGACGAACACGGCGGCTATGCAGTACAAGGAATTTCTGATGATCCCGTCGCCTCCAAACACAAAGGTATAGACCATGGCGCCGAGGGTAAAAAGACCCATACTCGACGCGATGGCTACAAACCGTGCGCTTTTGATCTTTTGGTTGAGGATATACTCCTCGTGGTCCTCCCACACCTTCGACAGCGGGCGGATGTCTGCCGTCTTCGGTACCGCCTTGTCGATGGCCGCGAAGACCGCCTTCGTATCGACCTGGTAGCGGTCCGTGCCCAGCGCCAGGGAGTCTTCCCGCCGCATGGACTTTTTCTCCACGCCTACATTATTTATATAGGTGATGTTGGCCGCCTTGAGGTTTTCTACGAGATAGGTGCCGCCCTCCGTCACCGTGATGCGGCAGTGTTGGCGCGAGACAGTCTGCGGCACGCTGCCCGGCGCACCCAGGCGCAGCGTCTGCTGTCCGATGATGACATTTAGTTGCGAGGTCTTGGCGTCGCGTCCGATGATGATTTGCATGGCTTTTTATTTCTTTTCAGTAGATAGTGTGATGAGCGCCTTGAGTTGCTTGAGCGCGTCGCGCGAGATAGGTAGCTGGAAGGTGAAGCGGTCGTAGTCGGTGATGACTAGTCGCTGCTTGGGAATGTTCACCTTGCAGATATAGCGCTTGTTGACGATAAATCGCTTGCCGATACGGATGAAGGTTGTGGCCTCGTTGCCCAGCTGCTTGTCGAGGGCATGTTCGAGGTTGGTGAGGTTCATGCCGATCGGACTGCGCAGTTTGTTGGCCGTGACCACGTTGCAGTAGTTGCCATCGCTCTCAAAGTAGCGATTTCGGTGATGCGGAGCCTGAGCAGCTCGTCGCGTGAGTTGAAATAGATGTACTCCATCATGCTGATTCGTCTATAGTCGTGTCCGAGTTCCCCGGTTGTGGGCACGCTCTTGGAAGAAATTCTGTGTGCGGCAGGGTGGTGTGGGGAAGTGTGCTGCCCGCCGTTGGCTTGGCTGGTTCGTCGGTTTTCGCGCCGCGTCCAGCATCGTGCCACGAATGATTTGGTGTGTGCCGAAAGAGGATGGGGCCGTGTCCATAAACCAATAATCTTCGCATTCGACAGGGCAAAGTTACAAAAAAATACTCAGTTTTCATTCTTTTATACCGTTTTTTTAGGTCAAAATCGTCTTTACCCTCCCTAAATTCACCATTTTCACATCTCTTTTCCTCCTTTTTTCGCATTTCGTACCCCAAAACCCACCTTTTGTGTAAAAAGAAGCGAATAATTTGTCCATGTGGCAACAAAATCCGAAATTTGCAACGTAAAACAGAAATAAACAACCATTAATTCATACGATTATGATGACAAGCGACGACACCCAGTTGTTGGGTAAGAACACCCAGGTAGAGAATCCGCAGAACGAGCAGACTGCTCCTGTGGCAGAAGAGACCTCTGAGAAGCAAAGCGCCACATGGAAGAAGGTGGCCATCGGTGGCACCTCCGGCATTCTGCTCGGTGCCGGTGCGCTCTATGCCGTCAACGCGATGGCTGGCGAGACCCAGGCCGACGCCGCCGATCCCGCTACGGCTTCTCCCCAGGCTGCTGGCAGCGCCGTGGCGACAGTGGAGGACGACATGACCTTTGCCGAGGCCTTCCAGTCGGCCCGTGCCAAGGTGGGCCCCGGTGGTGTCTTTGAGTGGCACGGTGGCGTCTATGGCACCTACACCGCCGACGAGTGGAACGCCATGTCGGCCGAGGACAAGGCCGCCTTCACCCAGACCGCCATGTCCAACGTCCATCCCCACAGCTATCAGCCCACCGCCCACACGGCCGTCCATCAGACCGACGTGGAGGTTCACCGCGAGGTGGTCTATGAGCGCGAGACCGTCAAGGAGCCCGAGCATGGCCATTCGGGCCGTACCGCCGAGGATGGCGGCCACGTGCGCACCGCCACCCCCGCCACCCCCGCGAGCCATGAGGAGCCCTTCGTCCAGGAGACGGAAGACGTACACATCGTCGGCCAGACCAAGTTCCAGGGCCACCAGGCCGTCGTCCTCGACCTTGACGGCGATGCCCAGCCCGACGTGGCCGTCATCGACGTCAACGACAACAACCAGCTCGACGACCAGGACGTCCTGATCTTCCGCGACGGCACCACCATGACGCGTGGCGAGCTCGCACAGAGCATGTCCGAGGACGAGACGGGCGACGTCACCCCGCAGACGGAGCACCAGCCCGACCACACCGAGGGCTATATGCAGACGGCCTATGAGGGCGCAGAGCCCGATGGCACAACCGACGGCTACGATGGCATGACCGACGGCTACGACGGCGCGCAGGAGGATCCCTACCTCCACCAGGCTTCCTACTCTGAGGATATCAATACGGCCAACGACGAGGGCATGATGGATCCCAACCTCCAACAGGCTTCCTACTCCGAGGATCCCGCGATGGGCTACGACGACCCCAACCTCGGCGTGGACGGCGTGGACGGCGTGGACGACGCTGGTACTGACATGCAATATATCTAAATAAACGGCTATGGAAGTAAAGCGCGTAAAATGCTCCAATTGTGGCATCATCCTCGAAGTGAAGAACTCGAAGAATGAGGCTGTCAAACTGATCACGTGCCCGCAGTGCAAAGCACCGCTGCGGGTGCGCTTTCAGCCGCAGCAACCCCTGGAGGGGGAGACCATCTTGCCCGGGCGTCAGCAGCGCGTGGCACCACAGAACGACGGCGAGACGCTGCTGGGAGGGCGCCAGGACAGCGAGCGGACCATCCTCGGACAGGGACGCCAGCAGGGCGCGGCCACGGCTTGCCTCGTTCGGGCCG
>ENA-ORSK01002099-ORSK01002099.1-human-gut-metagenome-genome-assembly--contig:-NODE-2099-length-13920-cov-4.671691_pt1 | contig 13920 bp, 8 predicted proteins | sample MGYA00242192_ERZ509159 | MGnify/ENA primary metagenome ERZ509159 (study PRJEB26280, sample SAMEA2338663) | human gut metagenome | biome: human gut; feature: human-associated habitat; material: faeces...
CAAAGCCCTCAAATACAAGACCACATTCAAATCCTGCTTTTACTTCTTTTACATCGTCCTTGAAACGTTTTAAGGATGCAAGCTGACCCTCGAAGATCTGCTCGCCTTCTCTTGTGATACGAACCTTGCAGTTTCTCTCGAAACGTCCGTCCAGCACGTAAGAACCGGCAATATTGCCGACTGCGGATGCCTTGAAGATCTGTCTGACTTCCGCATGACCGATCACCTGTTCCTCGAATACCGGATCCAGCATACCCTTCATGGCAGCTTCCACATCTTCGATTGCCTGATAAATAACCTTATACAGACGGACATCAACGCCTTCTCTCTCTGCTGTTGCCTTTGCCTGTGCATCCGGTCTGACATTAAAGCCAATGATGATCGCGGAGGATGCACTTGCCAAAATGACATCGGATTCGTTGATCGCACCAACACCGCCATGGATACATTTGACAACAACTTCTTCATTGGACAGCTTTAAGAGACTCTGCTTCACTGCTTCCACACTACCCTGTACATCAGCCTTGATGATCAGGTTCAGTTCCTTCAGATTGCCTTCCTGGATCTTGGTAAACAGATCATCAAGCGACATCTTGGATTTTGTTTCTTCCAGCTTCTTTACTTTGTTCTGTGCTACGAAGGTTTCCGCAAACTGCTTTGCCGTCTTATCATTTTCATGTGCGATCAGAATCTCACCTGCGTTTGGCACATCAGAAAGACCTAAGATCTCAACCGGTGTGGAAGGACCTGCTTCTTTCACTCTGCGTCCCTTATCATCTACCATGGCTCTTACCTTACCATGTGCTGCACCTGCTGATACAAAGTCACCGACATGCAGTGTACCCTTCTGTACCAGAACAGTTGCAACGGAACCGCGTCCCTTATCCAGCTCGGCTTCGATAACAAGACCTCTTGCCTGTCTGTTCGGATTTGCTTTCAGCTCCAGAATCTCGGCTGTCAGAATGATCGTCTCAAGTAAGGTATCGATTCCTTCACCGGATTTTGCGGAAACCGGTACAAATTCTGTTGTTCCGCCCCAGTCTACCGGGATCAGTTCATATTCTGTCAGTTCCTGCTTTACACGATCGATATTGGCATTTGGTTTATCGATCTTGTTGACAGCAACGATAATTTCAATACCTGCGGCTTTTGCATGATTGATCGCTTCTACGGTCTGTGGCATAACACCGTCATCTGCCGCAACAACAAGAATTGCGATATCTGTTGAGTTTGCACCACGCATACGCATTGCAGTGAAAGCTTCATGTCCCGGTGTATCCAGGAACGTGATCTTTTCACCCTTTACATTAACTGTATAAGCACCGATATGCTGTGTGATACCACCGGCCTCGCGGTCTGTGACATTTGTCTTACGGATCGCATCCAGAAGGGATGTTTTACCATGATCGACATGACCCATAACACAGATAACAGGCGGTCTCTTTACCATGTCCTTTTCGTCTTCATCGTCCTCTTTCAGCAGTTCTTCGATCACATCGACCTGTACTTCCTTCTCACAGATGATGTCGTAATCGATCGCAATGTTTTCAGCCGTCTCAAAATCAACTTCCTGGTTGACTGTGACGATCTGTCCCTGCATGAAGAGTTTCTTCACGATAGCGGAAGGCTGCAGTTTCATCTTATCTGCCAGATCCTTGATCGTGATTGTTTCAGGAATTGTGATCACCTTGATCTGTTCTTCTACAACTTCCTCTTTCTTTTCAGGCTTGATAAATCTGCCTGCTTTATTTTTGTTTTTCAGCATTGCTGCATTGTCATCTTCGTAGATATGATCCTTTTTGCTTCTCTTATCTCTTTCCTGACTCATGCGCCTCTTTTCATCATCACGATGCTTTTCAGGCTCATTCATCGGTGCTTCCGGAACATATCCTTTACCCGGCTGATTTTTGCCGAATCGATTCTGCGGTCTGCCATCGCCTCTGTTAGGGCGGTCATTACCTGCAAAAGGTCTGTTACCACCCTGACGATTCTGAGCATTGCCATTACCCTGGCTACCGCGATTATAACCGCCGTTACGGTCTCTGTCATTTCTCTGTCCGTTTGCTCCGCTGCCGCCGTTTTGTGGTCTTCTGTCGCCATAACGCTTCTGTCCGTCTCCATTATTGTTATAAGCTCTTCTTTCTGTATTCTGCGTTGCACCTGTCTGATTATTTCTGCTGCGGTTATCAGCCTGCTGCTGGTTTGTCTGTACCTGTTGCTCCTGCTGCCTTACCTCTGTTTTTGGCTTCGGCTGCTGATTTGCCGGCTGTGGCTTTGGTGTCGGTGTGATCGCTACCGGTTTGATCACAGGCTTTGGCAGAGGACGATACGTCTGCGCTGTCTGTGTCACACGGCTTCCGCGTACACTGCCACGGTCATTGCCATAGCCCTGCTGTCTGCCACCGCCATTATTATTTCTGTTCTGTGCATTTCCTGTCGCATTTCCGTTTCCACCCTGGTTTCTTTTTCCTGCCATGTTGCTGTTGTGCGGATTGCTGACAAAGATAATATTTTTCTTTTTCTTCGGTGCTTCTTCTGTCTTTGCTTCCGGCTTAGCTGCCTCTGGCTTACTTTCTGCCTTCGGCTGTGGCTTTACTTCTGCCTTTGGTGCTTCCGGCTTACTTTCTGCCTTTGGCGCCTCTGCCTTTTTAAAGTTTGCCCTGACTGCTGCAACCGCTTCTTCATCCAGGCTGGAATCACTTCTTTTTACTTCCACACCCTTGGATGCCAGAAAGCTCTTTACATCGTCATTTGATATGTTTAACTCTTCTGCTAATTCACGCACTTTCAATTTTGCCATCTATTTCACTACCTCCGTCTAATTAAGTAAATTTATAATCGCATCTGCAAATCCCTCGTCTGTCACCGCCAGAGATGCACGCACTTCCTTACCCATCGCATGTGCCAGTTCCTCTTTTGTACCGCATACATAGCATGGCACCTCGTAAAAGCTGCATTTATCCTGAAACAGCTTTTTTGTGTTATCCGATGCGTCCTCTGCCACAATGACAAGACAGGCTTTAAAGCTCTTTACCGCTTTTTCCGTTGCGAACTCACCACTGACTGTTTTTCTGGCTCTCGTTGCCAGACCGATCAGGGAAAAAATCTTTTTCTTATTTTTCACTGTTTTCGTCATACTCCTTTTGCAGGCTCTCATAAACCGACTGATCTATACTCATTTTGAAAGAGCGCTCCAATCCTTTGTTCTTCATAGCCATCTTTAAGCATTCTTCCTGTTTGCAAAGATAAGCACCTCTCCCATTTTTTCTACCGGTTACATCTAAGACAATATCGCCTTCCGCAGTCTTAATGACACGCATCATTTCTTTTTTGCTCTTCATCTGCCCGCATCCGACGCATTGTCTGAGTGGAACTTTTTTACTCATAAAACTCCTCTGTTTCTTTTATTCTTCCATATTGTCTGCAGGCTCTTCTGTTTCGGAAACAGTTTCTGTATCCATCACATCCTCTGCAGCTTCATCTTCATACTCATCATCGATATAATCTTCATAACGGAAGCCCGGAGCATCCTTTGCCTGTGTCTCGGACTTGATATCGATCTTATATCCTGTCAGTCTTGCTGCCAGTCTTGCATTCTGTCCTTCTTTACCGATTGCAAGAGATAACTGGTAATCCGGTACAACAACCTTGGCTGTCTTTTCATCCGGATCCGCAAATACTGCTACGATCTTCGCCGGTGATAATGCATTCTGGATCAGGTTACCCGGGTTCTCATCCCAGTTGATGATATCGATCTTCTCGCCGCGCAGCTCATTTACGATGGAATTGACTCTGCTGCCGTTCATACCAACGCAGGCACCGACCGGATCCACATTCGGATTGTCGCTCCATACAGCCATCTTTGTACGGCTTCCTGCTTCACGGGCAATCGCTTTGATCTCAACTGTTCCGTCTGCGATCTCTGCGACCTCTGATTCAAACAGTCGTTTCACGAGATCAGGATGGGTACGGCTGACAAGGATTCTTGGACCCTTTGTTGTATTCTTGACTTCCAGAATGTAAACCTTGATACGCTCTGTCGGCTTGAATACCTCACCCTTTACCATTTCATTTTCATTTAAGATCGCATCTGCCTTGCCAAGGTCAATGCTGATGTTTCTGCCGATATATCTCTGTACGATACCTGTTACAACGTCTTTCTCCTTTTCGTAGAACTGGTTGTAAACAACGTTTCTCTCTTCCTCACGGATCTTCTGTAAAATAACATTCTTTGCATTCTGTGTTGCAATACGTCCGAATTCTTTGGATTTGATCTCAACGGAAACAGTTCCGCCAACCTCAGCCTTTTTATTGTATTTCAGGGCATCCTCTAAAGCGATCTGCAGGCAGTCATCTTCCACTTCTTCCGGTGTTGCGACAACTTCCTTCTCGGCAACTACCTTAAAGTCACCTGTTTCACGGTTCATGCTGACCGTAACGTTATCTGCCTTTCCGAAATGGTTTCTGCAGGCAGTCAGCAGAGAATTCTCGATCGCCTCAAAAAGAGTTTCCTTGCTGATCTCCTTCTCCTTTTCCAGAATGTCCATTGCTTCAATTAATTCTTTGTTCATTTTTCCTTTTTCCTCCTATATTCTATCAAATCGTATGCTTTCTGTATTTTCTCTTAAAACTCAACATAAGGTCTGACAAGTGCAAGCTCATTTCTCTGCAGGACACGCAGTGCGCCGTCCGGCTCTTCGATCGTGATCTGTTCTTTATTATAGGCTTTCAGAACACCCATGAATTCTTTCTTTTTGTCGATCATCTTATAGGTACGCATTTCGATCGGCTTTTCCAGATACCTGTTAAAGTCCTTATCTTTTTTCAGCGGTCTTAAAAGTCCCGGGCTGCTGACCTCCATAATGTACGAATCCTCGATGAAATCATTCTGATCGATCACGTCGGAAAACGCACGGCTGACCATCTCACAGTCATCAATGGTAATACCGCCCGGCTTATCAATATAAGCCCGCAGGTACCATGTACCGCCCTCTTTTACATACTCCACATCCACCAGCTCAAATCCATGGCTTTCTACGATGGGAAGCAGCATTTCTTCTGCTTTTGCTTCATAAGTTTCTTTTTTCGCCATTTTCACCTGTCCTTTACTGATTGCTTTATGACCTTTAGACATTATACAAAAGAGTGGGCTTTGCAGCCCACTCTTCTAGTAAAATCATATCATCTTTATGCAGTATAGCACTCTGTTTCCCTGTTTGCAAGGTTTTTTCGCAATTTCTTTCGGTTCTTTCTTTCGGTTTCTTCTATCGTCTATTTATAGACAGACAATAAAACAGAAACAGCATACAGCCGCAATCACGTTTGGCTGCCTTGCGATTTATCTTGCTCGTATTTTACCCGGCTCTGGTCGAAAAAGAGCGTTTCGATCTCGCCGCCGGGTAAACGAGCGATAAATCTCAGTCGCCTACACTATCGATTGCTTACTGTATGCTGTTCCTGTTTTTGTATCAACTTTCTATTATTTAATCTTCACAGATTTCTTCTGCCCTTTTCCCTTGAACAAGCTCTTGTAAGACTTCAGCTTTTTCTTCGGTACTTTAATAACGCATTTTCTGTTGATGCCTGTGAGAGCACCTTTTCCGACTTTCTTTAATTTTGTACTCTTCACAGTAATCTTCTTGAGGTTTTTGCAATTCTTAAAGGCATTCTTTCCGATAGAGGTTACATTCTTTCCAATCGTAACACTCTTTAAGTTTTTACAACCTTCAAAACTGCTGGCTCCGATTTCTGTGATCGTATCCGGGATAACAATGCTCTGCAGCTTCTTGCTGTTCTTGAATGCCTTTGCTGCAATGCCTGTTACCTGGTATTCCACATTATCAACTGTAACGGTTTTCGGAATTGTAACCTTCTTTGCCTTTTTCTCCTTGGCAGACAGCTTTGTAAGCGTTACTGATGGTTTCCCTTTGGAAGAATCGGATTTTGTTACCTTATATTCTCTGCCGGTTTTCTCTTTCAGCGTTGTTCCTGCAGCAGGCACATTTGCTTCCGGCGTCTTGGAAGGAGCTGCAGATGGTTTTGCACTTGGCTGCTCGCTTGGTGTTACGCTTGGAGCTGCAGATGGTGCTGCACTCGGCTTCTCACTCGGGGTTGCAGATGGTGCTACGGATGGTTGCTCACTTGGCTTCGGACTTGGTGATGCGGATGGAGCCGATTCTGAGGAGTTACAGTGCAGGGTAAAAGGAATTGAGATATTTTCATCCAAGTCTTCATCATAATAATAAAAAACATCTGATGCATCATTTCCAGAACCCCAGATGTTGTCCCACTGTTCCTGTGTGCCTGTATAATATACATCTTTTAATCCGATACAGTCCCTAAATGCATAATTCCCTATGCTCGTTACACTCGACGGGATCTCTATGCTCGTTAACCCGCTACAGCCGTCAAATGCATACCTCCCTATTTCCGTTACACTCGACGGGATTTTTGTGTTTTTACAGCCCTGTATAAGAGTATTTGTCTCTTTTTCTATAATGGCATTACAGTTATCTCTGCTGTCATAGACCACATTGCCAGCTTCTACGTTTATACTTGTTAACCCGCTACAGCCATAAAATGCACTGTTCCCTATGCTCGTTACACTCGACGGGATCTTTATGCTCGTTAACCCGCTGCAGTCGTCAAATGCAAAACTCCCTATTTCCGTTACACCCACTGGGATCTCTATGCTCGTTAACCCGCTACAGCCATCAAATGCAAAACTCCCTATTTTCGTTACACCCGATGGGATTTTTGTGTTATTGCAGCCCTGTATAAGAGTATTTGTCTCTTTTTCTATAATGGCATTACAGTTATCCCTGCTGTCATACACCGTATTGCCTGCTTCTACAACTATGCCTGTTAATCCGCTACAGTCACTAAATGCTTCAGACCCTATGGACGTTACTCCCGCCGGTATCTCTATGCTTGTTAATCCGCTACAGCCGTAAAATGCAGACTCCCCTATGGACGTTACTCCCGCCGGGATCTCTATGCTTGTTAATCCGCTACAGCCGAAAAATGCAGCATACCTTATGGACGTTACTCCCGCCGGGATCTCTATGCTTGTTAATCCGCTACAGCCACTAAATGCTTCAGACCCTATGGACGTTACTCCCTCCGGTATCTCTATGCTTGTTAACCCGCTGCAGTCCCCAAATGCTCTTTCCCCTATGCTCGTTACACTCGACGGGATCTCTATGCTTGTTAATTTGGTACGTTCATTAAACGCTCCATTCCCTATACTCGTTACTGCAATATTCTTAATTTTCGTGGGTATTTCTACAGCTCCCTTTGCATCATAATCACACTCTGTTATTTCTACATATTTTGTTTCATCCGGTTTCTGATAAATGCGATAGGACAGATATCCTTCTTTTCCATTCTCAACCTCTGTATCTTCCGTTTCTAACATATCTGCCGCATCTGCTTCTTCTACATTCTCCCCGGCTTCTTCCGGCTGTGCTTCCTCATCTGCTTCCAGCTCCGGCTTTTCTGCCGTTTCCTGCTTCGCTGCTGTGTCTACAGTCACGGCTGTTTCATTCTCCGAAACGGTCTCCGCAGCTACCGGTACTGAACTGCAGATCATTGCTGCAGTCAATACCATTGTCAACATTTTTTGTACGTATCTCTTTTTCATACATTTCCTCCCTATAAAAAGAATTATCCCTTTTTTGTAACCCATGATAATTATAATCTATTATGACAGGAATGGAAACAAAAAGAACGTGATTCACTCATTTTTTATGAAAATTAACTTAAAACAGCAAAAAATTTTGTATATATTTCAATCGTTTGACAGTTGAATAAGGGAAAATCCTCGCAGTTTTATGCTTGACAGCATTTTACTCCGCGGATTCTTCCATCAGATTGCTTTCATCACCCAGATCTACCTTTTTCAGTTCTCTCCTGAAGAAGATATCATACATGACCGGTACAATGAAAAGTGTCATCAGTGTTGCATAGGCAAGTCCGCCGATGGAAACAATGACCATACCACGGCTCATGACCGCGGAAGCATCTTTAGAAAGTGCCATTGTCATCATGGCAAGGATCGTCGTCAGCGCCGTCATCAGGATCGGGCGCATACGTGTCTTTCCTGTTTCTACAAGTGCTTCTCGTTTTTCCACACCTTCCAGTCTTAACTGGTTTACATAATCCACAAATACAATACCGTTGTTTACAACGACACCTGCCAGGATCAAAAAGCCCATCATGGCGATCATGGAAAGCTCCTCTCCGGTCAGCATCAGTCCAAGGAAACCGCCTGTAAATGCCAGCGGGATCGTAAAGAGCACGATAAACGGTGATAACAGGCTCTGGAACTGTGCTACCATGATCAGGTAGATAAAGGCGATCGCCAGTGTGATCATCAAAAGCATATCATGCATCATGCTCATGACCTGCGTGCTCTCGCCTGCGATCTCGATCCGGTAACCCTCCGGTGTCTTATAATCGTCCAGTTTGTCTTCTACCGTTCTGGATAACAGGGTTGTATTATAGCCTTCCATCGTATCTGCGGTAACGGAAATATAACGCTCCTGATTTTCGCGGTTGATGCTGGATACACTTGCACCCTCGGAAACCTTTGCAAATTCAGACAGCTTATGCTCTTCCTTCACAGACTTGCCATCCTCATCCTGCGTCGTTGTCTCAAAGGTATATGCCATCAGGTTATCTTCCGTCAGTTTTTCCGTATCATCCACGATCGTCACCTGATAGGTTTCATCAGCCGTAGTCAGTGTTGTTGCATCCTTACTATCGGTCAGTTTTCCGGACAGTTCACTGTAGATCTGTGCCACTGTCAGCCCGAGGCGCATTGCCTTATCCTTATCAACGGTAATGACAAGCTGTCTGTCACCGTCGCTCTGTCCGTTTTCGATGTTTTCAAAGCCTTCTATTCCGGAAAGCAGGTTCTTCATATCCTCGCTGACCGAAAGCAGCGTATCCAGATCGTCTCCGTAAATATTCAGTGTCAGACCGTCTCCCGTCAGTGCGGACATATCCATATTGGAGGTTGCAACACTGTATTCGACCTGTGGATAGTCTTCCATCATCTTTTCCAGCTTCTTTGCCACCATAGTATTATTCTTCCCGGTCTCGTCATCAAGCAGCAGGAAGAAGGTAAAATCCTTATTACTGCCGGAGCTCAGCATCATATCACCGCTTCCGCCACCGGACATAATGCCGACTGTTTCGATGCCCTGTACGGCCTGCAGCTTCTCCATCAGTTCATCTGCTACCGCATAGCCTTCCGTTACTTTCATTTCGTCAGGCATATTGACGGTCATGCTCATCTGTCTGCCACCCATTTCAGGCATCATGATCATACCGGTTGACAGCACTCGCACGACACAAAGCACCAGCAAGGCGATCGCAAGTGCAAGCGGTACGAGCTTTACCTTCAGGCAGAACCGGAGCACTTTATCATACACCTTTAATACCTTGTCAAACAGCCTGTGTGACTTTTCTTTCGTATTTTTCAAAAGTACCACGCTCATGCTCGGTACGACAGTCAGTGCCACGATCAGGCTGGCGATCAGACTGTAGGCAATGGTCAGTGCCATATCCGTAAACAGCTCTCTGGTCAGACCTGTGGTAAAGACGATCGGCAGGAATACGCAGATGGTCGTCAGCGTAGATGCTGCGATCGCGCCTGCTACCTGATTGGCTCCCATAACCGCTGCCCGCGCCGCGCTGATGCCTTTATTGCGCAGTCTGTATATATTCTCGATCACGACGATCGAGTTATCTACCAGCATACCGACACCGAGTGCCAGACCGGATAAGGAGATCATATTCAATGTGATATTCGTAAAATACATCAGCACGACCGCAAAGAGTACACTCATCGGAATACTGAATGCCACGACAACTGTCGGCTTGTAATCTTTTAAGAAAATCGCCAGTACAAGGATCGCAAGCAGTGCACCCCAGATCAGGTTGGACAATACGGAATCGATGATCAGCTTGATATAATCCCCCTGATCCATCAGCGGAGTGATATGCAGTCCGTCATACTTCTCTTCCAGTTCCTTGATGGCTTTGTTACATGCCTTTGACACATCGGAAGTACCTGCGGTGCTCGACTTGGAAATACTTAATATCACACCATCATTTCCGTTGATCTTTGCATAGTTATCGTCTGCATTGTCAATGACTGTCACATCCGCCACATCACTGATCCTGACATCTCCTACTTTGTCTACCTTGCAAAGCACCATGTCTTCCACTTCATCGATTGCAGAGAATTCATCTCCGACCTTGACAAGCACCTGTGACTCATCTTCATTTTTGATATACCCTGCAGGCATATTGAAATTCTGGGCAGATAAAAGCTGTGACAGGGTATCCATCGTCAGAAGGGCATCCAGATTGGCGCTTTCCATTGCCTGCTCCCTGCTGTCATCAAGCTGTTCCTGTGCATCCTTCATCTGCTTTTCGCCGTCTTCAATGGAAGTCATGCCACTTGCCATCTGCGCCGTATATGCGCCAAAGGAAGCTGCTGCCGTGATCTTGCCTGCCTCTACATCTACATAGGCATCTTCTGCCTGCTGGATCGATGCATCCACCTTATCCTTAACCGCCTCCGCAGCCTTGATCTCGATCGCCAGATTAGCAAGCTCTGTATCGATCTGCGGGATCCTGACTTCTACAATGTCATACAGCTTCTGCAGATTTGCTTTGGTCATCTGCTTTGCCGCATCACTGTTTCCCTGACTTTCCAGCAGCTTTTTAAATGCTTTCAGCTTATCCGGATTGTCCAGCGCATCCTTGACATTCTCCGGAATCTGTGCTGCCTGCTCCGCGATCTGCTGCTCTGTCATTTCTTTTGCCGTATCCTGCGCTGTCTGTTCGATCGCCGCAGCAGCATCTCCCAGCATTGCCAGATACATATCTACATTTGCAGCGTCGATCGTATCCGTGATACCGGCCTGCGCCACCGCCTGCTGTACAGCCGCGATCTTTACCTGCGTGTAGATCTGCGTATAAACAGCCTGATAGGTCTCATCCGATGTCAGTGTTTCCTTTGCAGTCTGAAAGCCCGCATTGATCTGGTCGTAGCTTTCGACGACCTTATTTTCCACATATGCTTTCCGCTCTGTTTTCAGTGCTGTTTCATCTGCCTGAAGCCCGACAAGCTGCGCAGCATATGCCGCTTTGGTCGCCATTGCCTCATCCAGCATCTTACTGTATTCTGCCAGCTCTTTTGTCTTATCCGTCTGCTCTGTCTGCAGCTTTTCCTGATTGCTTTTCAGCTCTGCCTTTGCATCCTTCAGCTTTTTCTTTGCATCGTCAAGCTCTGCCTGTGCGTCATCCAGCTTGTCCACCGTGATCCCCAGAATCTGGTTATTGACCTTCTCGATCTTCTTCTCATTTAAGCGGATCTCGACTGTCTTTTCCACAAGTCCCGTTTCCGCTACACTGGCAACACCGCTCTGCCTCTCCAGATAAGGCGTTACCGTTTCTTCCGTGAACTTTGTCAGCTCATAAATATCCATTCCGCTGTAATCGACCGCTGCATACATGGTCGCCATCATATCCGGCGAGATTTCCAGAAGGGACGGTGTGCCTGCCATATCCGGGAGCTCGATCTGGTCGATCTGACTCGAAAGCTTTACCATGGCACTGTCCATATTGGTGTCTTCCGCAAATTCCAGCGTGATCATACTGTAATTTTCATTGGAAACACTCGTAACATTCTCGACACCATTGACAGTTCCAAGTGCAGACTCAAGCACCTGTGTCACATCATTTTCCACTTTTTCGGGTGATGCGCCCGGATAGGTTGTGATCACAAGTATGTACGGGAGGGAAATACTCGGCAACAGATCCGTCGTCATCTTGGTAAAGCTGACGATACCGAGTACAAGCAGCATAACAACTGCGACCAGTACGGTGAATGGTTTTTTGACACTGTATTTTGACATGTTTGGTTCTCCTGTTTTTAGATTATATTTCATACCATATACTCGAAAATCCTGCCGCTTACGCGCCAGATATGCTGCTTTGCCGCATATTATGTGATATTTACATGGCTCTGAATAGTTCCCATAAAATAAGAAATGGGCAAGACCCATTTCTTATTGATTTTATTTCTTATTTACTTTTTAGATATCACCGGCTGTTTTGATAAACAATTCCTCTTCAACCGATTTTTTCTTTCCGCTTTCCTTCGGTGCGTATTTTCCTTTCGGCTTGGAAATGATCTCATGCTTTCCTTCCGCTGCCTTGCCATCCTCGATCTGCTTGGCTACTTCATCATAGAACTCAAGTGCCACGATCTCATCATAGCCCATGTAGAAATCTGCATTTCTGGAATCGCCCTTGCTGATCTGTCCGCTGTAATCGTAAGTCACATCTGTATGCTTACGGATCCCGACATACGTATCCTCGATCTTAATAAACTTAACCGAAGTACGTGTGGTACGATTACCTTCGATCTCCAGCTCCTGACTGAGCTTGATGCCACTGCTTAAAATGACACTGATCAGTTTCGAATCGATATTATCTACTACAATCTGATTAAATACTTCTTTTTTCATACCTATACCCTCTCACACGTTGATTGATAACCCCAAGAATTACTTTATTTTATCATGGCAATCCCGCTTCGTAAACCACTTTTTTGCGTGTTTTTATCTCTTTTCCAAAAATATTTTCAACTTTTTGAAAAAAATGCTTGCAATTCCATTTGTTTTATAATACTATAGTCAAGGACGTTTTAAAAACGCCTTATGGCTAATTGGTCAAGCGGTTAAGACGCCGCCCTCTCACGGCGGAATCAGGGGTTCGATTCCCCTACGAGCTGTTGACTATTTTAGAATAGCCCAACCTTGGAAGACGGAACATATAGAATATATATGCTCCGCTTTTTCATGTAGAGCACTTAGCGAAAGCAAGCCGAAGGCGCAGCTTGAGGTTAGTGCGAACGGTACCTGGACACTTAATGAATCATACAATCATTGAAAGAAAGCGAGATAGAGCATGGGAACAGACAACTATTATTCCGTAAAAGAGGATGTACAGAAGTACATTGATGGATGCAAAACAAAAATGAATGTTAGAACACATAAGGTATTTGGACGGGCTGTTTTAGCAGGAATGATGATTGCATTTGGCGCATCAGCAAGCAATGTGGCAGCTCATGCAGTTACGAATGTCGGTCTTTCACGACTGGTGGCCGGATGTGTATTCCCGGTTGGACTGATGATGGTTGTTCTCCTCGGTGCAGAGCTATTTACCGGAGACTGCCTGATGGCAATGGGAAATGCAGAAGGAGCCTGCACCATATTGGATTTGATTAAATTTCTGTTTATAGTTTATGTGGGAAATTTTGTGGGTTCTATTTTACTGGCCGTTGTGAATGTGATTTCCGGACAATTGAATTATTCCGCCGGACTGCTTGGAGCATATACGATTAAGGTGGCGATGGGAAAGGTAAATATGTCCTTTGGACAGGCACTGTGCTCTGGGATTCTTTGTAATATTCTGGTATGTGCTGCTGTTCTGATGGCGATGTGTGCAAGGGATATTGTTGGTAAGCTCTTTGCCTGCTTCTTTACGATTATGCTGTTCGTGGTAGCAGGATATGAGCATTGCATTGCCAATATGTATTATATTCCGGCAGGGCTGATCGCAGCCAGAAACCAGAATTATGTGCAGGTTGCCATGGATACCTACGGATATACGGCAGATCAGCTTGCATCCTTAAATCTCTATGGGTTCTTTGTGAAAAATCTGGTTCCCGTTACGATTGGAAATATTATTGGTGGAGCAGTACTTGGTCTGATCCTTCTTTATCTTCACGGATATGATAAGAAGAAAGCTGCTTAATTATTACATAACTATTCAGAGCCATGCCCATTCATAAGCTGCCGGATGGTACAGATTGGCTAACAAATATACGTGTTTTCC
>ENA-ORSK01002100-ORSK01002100.1-human-gut-metagenome-genome-assembly--contig:-NODE-2100-length-13902-cov-2.739221_pt1 | contig 13902 bp, 5 predicted proteins | sample MGYA00242192_ERZ509159 | MGnify/ENA primary metagenome ERZ509159 (study PRJEB26280, sample SAMEA2338663) | human gut metagenome | biome: human gut; feature: human-associated habitat; material: faeces...
TTTATCGATTGCCGTTTTTTTGCCTTTGGATGCGTTAAGCCCCATTGCCAGTTTGAGATCGCTGATGTGTATTCCCGTACCGCCAAGGACCGGAAATGCTGAAATGATGTCGTAAAATGGCGTGAGTCGATAACTGCCGCCAGCCTGAATAAATACGGAGAAGTTTTTTGCATGACCGTCCGTTGCGCCAATCAACCACTGGAAGACCTGGAATTTCATAAAATCATAGCGATCTTTCAGCGCCTCGCTGGACCCCATCAAAAAAGCCATGATCCGCGCGATGCCTGGGCCTCCATCTGATTCATATTTCACCGATGAAGGTAAACCGAATGTCTGACACATATCCTCCTGTGGCAAGCGAAGTAAAACCGTTCGCTCAGCATTCCAACGCCTGTCAAAACGTTCGACCGCTAACGCGCGCACATTTCCCGCTTTAATGATTTCTGCGTCCGGAACATTCAACCCAAGTTCTTTCGCCAGCAGCAGACAGTAATACTCATTATCAACGCTTTGGCTGAGATCGAGCGTCGCATTGGGCTGCCTGATTTCGCCAATCGGTAATTTAATGATGTGCGTCGTCGGCGTTATTCCTTTCGGAATGCACCAGTCATTGCCTATTCTGAGCAGTGCTGTCTTCTCCTGTGCGCCAGCAACCGAGATGCGAAAGTCATTTTCTTCTCTAATCATGCCTAGCGGGATATCTGCTTTATAAGCCGTTAATACTTCTTCAAGTCTGGCTTCAGTAAGCTTTTCCCATGCCATTATCGGATGCGTTACGGTTTCGTCTTCGGGTATTAACGTCACGGCACCAACGCTGTCTCGCCCTATTTCTGACAATAAATCAAACGGTTGTCTGGATTTGGCATGATAACGTTTAACGATCCGGTCACGTACAATCGGGCTATCGGGTAACAGGTTATCGAAGAAGTTAAATACGGCATCAGAGGTGATATTCCCCCTCTGCAATGGCAGCGAAAGTGACAACGGTCTGGCATAACGGCTTGCTAACCACTCCGGTGCATACTTAAAGGTGTGCGCGCCGTTGGCTAACTTCGTTAACTCGCCTACCCGCTGGTTGTTCATCCAAGTGACAAGTTTAGGCATTACCACTCCAGATTTTGCTGTTCTGTTGATTCTGGCGAGGCATTTTTCGCGTCGCATAGCGTCATTGAGAGTTCAAGCGACTGTAAAATCTTAAAAAATGTCGTGAGCGTGGTATTGTCAGGGTTGTTTTCGAAATTGGAAATCGTCGCCTGCTTAATACCAATTTTTTTCGCCAGCTCGCTCTGCGTCCAGCCATTTTGCTGGCGAACCAGTTTCATTGCATTCGCCAATTGCGTTGGGCTATAGATCTTCTGAAAGCTCATCATGTCATACGTCCACAGCAAGTTTATCCGCTTAAGGGGATATTATAAGTTTTATCCTTTAGTGAGGATAAGTCAATCTGGAAACACATCTTATCCGCTCTACGGGATAAACGCTGCGATATCCGCGATCGCGGATAAAAAGGAGGATTTAAATAAGGCGTTGATGCGCCGTTTGAAGTCGGCAATATTAAGCCGCATGCCATCTCGACATGCGGCTTATACGGTTTACCAGCTATATTTCACTCCCAGCATGCCCTGAGTATCGCTATAGCCTTTATCACCTAGTTGCACACCGACATTCCCCCACAGGCTAAGGTTGTTATTTACTTTCGCCTCAACCCCGGTACGTACTTCACCGAGATTACGCGCACCTTCACGGCCTACGGTTTGACCATTCATCTTCACGGCGTAGACTTTGCTATTGTTGATCCAGTTCGCTTCAATGTAAGGCTGGAACTCACGCTGTTTACCATCGTCACGCTGGTGATGGCTGTTCAGGTAGGTTTTCACCCCAAGTCGCGTTTGCACATTTCCGTCGCCTTCCGTTTCAATGCGCGTTCCGTCTTTCCGGGTATGGTCGGAATCTTTCACACCCATCCAGGTGATTTGCGCCTGTGGCTGGACGTACCAGGTATTCAGCGTCCCTTCGCTGCCGCTAAATGTTCCCGCTTCAAAGGTATACCCACCCTCAACAGAGGCCGTCACACCGCGAGAATCATAGTCGTCAGCAGAACGGTTATCGGAACTGACGCTGTTATCAAACCAGTTATACAGCGCCCAGCTGTCAACATAAGCGCCGGTCTTATTCGCATCGTTCTGATACCAGGTCGCGTACAGCCCAGCGCTGTAACCGCTGATGCGCCCATCCGATTTATAACCCACACGATTACTCTGAGTATTACTGTGCTGATTGGCGTAGCCTGCCATCACGCCAAGATGCCAGCGATCCTGCGCGTTGCTACTCCACTGCGCCAAATCGCCGCCTAGCTGCAATACATAGCGGTTAGCCTGAGTATTTAGCTGACCGTCACCGGCCCTTGAACGTTCGTGCCCTCCGACATGACGCATCCACATACTGCTTGCCGACCCCTGAGAATGCAGTGAATCTGTATACTGCGGCTCACCCAGACGGTCGTGTAAACGATGGCTAAACAGCGAGTTGGCTGCGGCAATGTTGCTGATATAGCTTCCGGCCTCCGGGCGATAAACTGATGGGCCTTCCGGATCCACAACAGGGGGATTATTGATGGGATCGGGTGTATCCGCTGGCGTTACGCCGTCCCATTTACTGGTCAGATACCAGTTTTTCTCGTCATTCCCCTTCCCTTTAGCCAGCGTGTAGACGTAAGCCCCAGCTTCGACAGTTCCGGTGGTCAGCGCGAAGTTACCTGCAGAATTACCGCCAACCTCAATGAGTTCAATACCGTTGACCGTTTGTGCACCGACGCCGCCAATGTTATCAACCCGAACGCGAGTGTTCCCTTGGGTATCGCCTTTCACGTTCATCTTATCGGTGGGCGAATTATCGCCGCCCAGCGTCGCGTTGAACGTCATCAGGCCATTGCTTCCGGTATAGTTGCCGTTAACGGTCAGTACATTCCCCGGTTTCCCCCCTTCGCTATTCATTTGAACCGTGCCGCCATTCTCCAGGTTGCCGCCGATAGTGGTTTTAGCGACACGCAGTGCCCCCCCAGGCATAACGTTCATATCACCTGCAGTGGTGACATTTCCCGACATCACACCGCTGTTATGGATATTAATGTGTTGACTTGCCATATTAATGGCAGAGTCGGAACCGAAAGCAATTTCCCCCCCCACGATATCCGTCGTACCCTGATACGCCGCGGAATCGTTGTTAAGAGTCAGGATCCCGGTACCCAGTTTTGTCACATCACCGCTACCGCTGATACTGTGCGTCATCGCCCAGCTACGCTCAGTGGAGATGGTGAGCAGGCCATTATTGATAACGGAAGCATCACCCAGGTTTTTCTGCTCGTTGACGCTGAGCGCGCTGCCTGTATCAATGTTGAATTGCCCCACAAAGCGGCTATTATCGCCATCCAACTCTACATCTGTCCTGGCGGTTGCGCTCACGATACCCTTCCCGCTTATGCTATTACGCAGTTCGCCAGTCACGTTTTTTAGCGTTAACAGACCGTCATTGGCAATATTTCCTCTGCCTAACCCCTGAGTATTATCGAGGCTGACTTCCGCATTTGGGCTAATGCTGGTTAACGCATTGTAGCGTGCATTAAGCCCCTCGATAGCCAGCGTTCCCCCTGTAACATTCAGGTTTCCGCCACCTGTCAGTTCACCCTGACTGATCCCACCTTTATTTACCGTCAGCGCCCCCTCTTTGAACAAAACAGTCGAACCCATCTGCCCGGTGAATGTCTCTACCGTCTGCGTCGATCCATTAAGATCGACGATGGCCGCGTTGCTGATGTTCAGTTCCCGGGTGTTGCCAAGTGCACCATCCGCATCGGTACGTAATGTCCCCATCTGAACGTAGGTTGCCCCCTGATAGTCGTTCTGACCGTTGGAAAGCGAAACCTGTCGCACCGTATTGATTGCCAGATCCCCTTCACCACCGATTTTTGCCGACATATCGGCCGTTGCGCCATAGGCTCCGCCATGTTCGGCTAACGTCAGCTTTTGCCCACCATGGATGTTCAGCGCTTTCAGCCCATAGTTAACGTACAAACCATTACCTGGTGCGGTCGTGAGGCGGAATCCATAATCACCCTCGGCGACCACCGTTCCGTTTTGCGCAATGTGTAACGTTTTGTCCGCTTCCACCTCGTCGCCCTGTAAATCACGTAACGTTAATGAGCCACCCGACCCAATAACCGTTTGCGCCTTCACCAGTTGAACGCCGACATGGCTATCGTCGTGTTCCAGCAAATTGAGCGTCGTCAGAGGGTTATTCGCCATGGGATCATTCCACGGTTTAGGCACGTCGATAAGCACGTCGCCCGTCCCGTTTACCTGATAGTTACGGCCTTTCCAGGTGTAGTCACCCGCGCCGACAACCAGCGTATCGACGCTGATATATCCCTCCGCGAGCGTCGCAGCAGGAATATCCGTATCGAAAATGATGGTACCTCCATTCATGGCCAGTCCACCAATGGATTGCTCTCCAACTTTTACCGATGTGGTATTTTCACTGTCAGACTGCAACATCGCGTGAGTAAGCGCAGCGGTGTTGTCGCGTTCCAGAGTGAAGGTACTGTCTTTCAGTTGGGCAACACCGGCGAATTCAGTCCCTGTTGCATGGGTAAAGCCAAACATCTTGTCGGAGGATGACAGCTGCACTCGCATCAAGCCATCGCCTTTGAGCGCATTGGTCAGCGTGTAATCTCCTGCACTGTTCGTTGATGCGAGAATGTCGAGCGTACCGGGGTTTGCAATGGTTACTTCACTCGACCCCATGCCCGTTACCCCATCTGCCGTATGAGACGCAATGGTCAGGAGGCCGTCATTGACCAGCGTTTTACCGCTATAAGTATTCCCTGCATTGAACACCGTATGGCCTGCATCATGGATCACTTTTCCGTCTTTATCGTCACCTGTAATCAGCATATCGACCTGGTAGCCGGCATCACTGTTATTGGTATGATTAAAGACAAAAACGCCTTCGCCAAGACCAAACTCCACTTTCGTCGCATTGGTGATAAATCCGGCATCTGCCGCCGCCTCACCGTGAGCAGCACCAATGTTTAGCGTTCCTACAGCAGGCTCAAAAACACCTAAGTAAACTTCTCCACCTTCGACATTCAGCGTACCGTTATTCGTCAGGGTTAACGTACCCGTACCAGATGTCCCTACGTACATATTGAATGTTTCAAGAAGAGAGTTCTGCCCATCCACCCTCACGTCGCCCTTACTTTTGTCATTGAGAGCTATCTGTGTATCACGCGCTTTAACTATACCTCCGGTGGTAATATTCAGTTCACCCGTGCCTAATACACCGACCTGTAGCAATTGTGCGTTAGTAGATGATGTCTTTAAATTCCAGAGACTGTCCGTTGAAATATTAACTATCCCCTTACCGGAGGCATTTCCTCCGATAAATCCATAGCCCGTTGAATTAAGGGTGGCACCATTACTAACATTTACGATACCGCTACCAAAATTACCGACATTGATACCCACAGTATCGAACGATGATGTCGCATCCATCAGGTTCAGTGTGCCGATACCGCTTGCTTTATCGCCCAAAAAAGTAATATTTTGCGATACGAACTTACCGCCATCGCTAATATTGAGGTTTCCGACGCCCGCAACACCAATGGTGGTATAGACATTCTTATTGACCTCCCACATTCCCCCCGTGGTGATGCTGACATTCCCGACGCCGGTTTCTCCATAACCGAGTGAACTTCCTCCGTTGCTGACAACAAGCCCCTGATTACTGATATTCATTTCGCCGTGGCCGTCATAACCAAGATTAGTTCCGAGATTAGTGATAACGGAGTTCTTATCCTTAACAGTAATGTTGCCTGTGCCTGTTTCTTTCATCCCCGCAGTGATAATTCCCGAATCTACTTTGCCTTCACTCGAGACATTAAGTTCACCGTCGCCAGCATCACCGATATAGATATAGCGGAAAGCTTCGCCCGTTCCGAGGAAATTCCAATGCCCTTTATCGGTCACGTTGACGACACCGTGGGAACCGTCCTGAACGCCCACCAATGAATATTCTTTGTTATTAATCAGTCCATTATTGGAAATATTGACTGTGCCATTACCGAAATATCCATTATAGAGTCTGCGTACCGTGATGACAGAGTCTTGATCCTGCACATTCAGGGTTCCGATACCGGTGGCATTGCCACCGATAATCGTATTTTCAGCCGTAACCAGCCCCCCCTCGCGAATAGTCGCCTCCCCAGTTCCTTGATTACCAATTTGAAATTCAATTGAGGAATCATTATTTTTTATTAGCCACTCACCACCCTTTTCAACGACAACCTGGCCATTACTGCCCGCCTGATAGCCTAAAATGGCGACGATTGAACTCGTGACGTAACCCTTATCCGTAATATTTAATGAACCTGTGCCATAGCTACCTATTTCGAATAATTCGGTCGTCAGAACAGAGTCCTCTCCCTCAACATTGACCGTCCCGACGCCTCCTGTCGAAGAACCTAATCTTAAATAGCCTCCATCGACGTGACCCTTCTGTTTAATATTCAGCGTCCCCGTTCCGGATTGACCCACATTTAAAGGCCTTGCATTATTTCCGCTATCATACAATCGCCAGGTGCCACCCAAAACATTAACGGTGCCCTCTGAGTCCTCATTAGCGCCAATGACGCTGGTAGTAATAGTGGTTAAGGAGGCATTACCGCCAGCCAAAATATTAAGCACTCCAGTGCCATACCAGCCAACCAGGTAGGCATCATAAGCAACATCAGTATCAATATTGGTAATCTGATCATTATCAACTTCCAGACTTGCACCAGACGCTGAACCGCTTAGTGCCAGCAAAACACCCAGCGTCAATCTACTGAATTTCGTTGTCAGTCCAGAGGATTTACGCAAATTAACCGTCGATGTTTACCTGCCCTGCGAGTTAATTCCGAGCAGGCCTGAAATACCTGTAGAGTGCAATTCCATATCACGCGATAGATTCTATTCATATAAACGCTCCATATACAAACAATACAGCCACGAAAGAGATGAGTCGTCAGACATTAAAAATGAAACTTATTAAATTGTCAGAGGTCTGTATTGAGTGTTAGTTGGAGATGGGAAGGTGTCAATTTGGCTAATTTGCTAATGCTTTCGAATTGATAGATTAAAAATTGCATAGTTCTTATTTTATTTAAATATGAACTATGAGTTATTGTTGCTTAATAAGAAAACTGTTTCTTTCAATAGGAAAATTATCATCATCATATTTAACAAAGAATAGCACTAATTGCTAAAAATCGAAGTTTATTAAACCCCTTTTGCATCCATTAGTGTCTTTAGGAATATTCGCTATAAAATAAGGGTTGTGCTTAATGCTTTAAGAAAAATAGCAATTTTCCCTTGAATATAGTACTGGTGATGGAACGATGAATCTGCAAGCTGGCTTTTAACAAGCCAGCTCTAAAAGAAGGGAAATAAGAATAACTATACTCAAAAACTAACAGCCACGGTCATCATGATGTGGCTGTCAATGAAACTATAACCCAGGCGCTTTCCATAACGACGTCGTCAGTCCATGATCAACCAGCCCCAGCTGATCCTGATAAACTGCCTGCCACTTATCGCGTGAATCCTGATAAAGTTCATGCTTTTCCGGGTCTGGTGTGTGCGTCCGTTCCCAGCGAACCAGGCGTTCTCCGGTTTCTGCCATTGATGAAAAAATTCCGGCACCGACGCCAGCTGCAATGGCACATCCTAATGCAGTGGCTTCTTTGACCACCGGAATATTGACGGGTAATCCCGAGACATCAGCGAGAATTTGACTCCATAATTTCCCTTTTGAACCTCCGCCTGCAAAGACTAACGATGAAGGATGAATATTCGAGAAATCAGGAATTTGCTGCAAGTTACACGCTGATACAATCGCCGCATTTTCTTCCAGCGCACGGAACAATGTCGCTTTGTTACATTTATCCGGGTCAATGGACAAGTTAATAAAGGAAGGCGCAGCGTGATACCAGGTTTTAAAGCGCATTCTGTCGGAGAAGATCGGCATTACGCCCCACGACCCAGGCGGCACCCGACTGGCCATCTCTTCCAGCAGCGTATAGGTGTCGATGCCTAAACGTTCGGCAATCAGTTTTTCTTCGGCACAGAAAGCATCGCGGAACCAGCGCATGGTGAGTCCGGTAAAAAAGCTTATAGATTCAGCTTGTACCATGCCAGGAATAACATGAGGATTAACGCGCACGTTCATTTCTGGGTCTGTCACCGGCGCGGCTAAATTTACAACTTGCTGCCAGAATGTGCCGCCAAGAACCGCGGTTTGTGCCGGACGCACAACGCCTAACCCAAGGCAACCAAGCTGCACGTCGCCTCCTCCAACGACCACCGGAGTGCCCGCCTTCAGACCGCAGAGTTCCGCCGCTTGTGAACTTACCACGCCCAGCAATGTGCCGGTTTCTTTGACAGGAGAAAGAATATCGGCACGTAGGCCAGCCATATCCAGCAATGCAGGTTTCCAGTCACGGGTGGTTAGATCAAGAAGTCCCGTGGTGCCAGCGTTAGAGGGATCCACCGCCAGTTCGCCGCTGAGCATATAGGCCAGCCAGTCGCTGATCATGGTGATGGTTGATGCCTGACGGTAAATATCGGAACGATGGTGCGCCAGCCAAAGTAATCTGGGGATGGCACTTAAAGCCAGCGTTTGTCCGGTCGCGCGATAAACTTCGTTTTCAAAGGTATTGTTGTGCAGTTCTTTAAGTTCGCTAACTTCGCGCGCCGCTCTGGCATCCACATTGGCGCAGGCCCAGATCGGTGTTCCTTCATTGTTATATAAAACAATGCCTTCACGCATCGAACATGCCGAAACGGCAGCGATATACTCCGGGGCTATGCCGGCGTTGTGCAACGCCTGGCGCATACACTCACACGCCAGTTGCCAGTTTTTGTTGAGATCAAATTCCATAGAACCAGGAACGTCCGGTACTGCCAGATGCCGCCACTCCGCCTGTCCCACTGCTATTTGATTGCCTTCCAGGTCGAATATCACAGCCCGAATACTTCCGGTGCCTGCATCCAGCGCCATCAGGTAGTACTTTGATTCTTAAGGGGTAAAGAGTCGAGCCATTAGATTATCCTCGGCTTATGCGTTCTGTCTGTTCCTCTATACGTTCTCCATCATTCCCGGTAATAAGGTCATGCAAATTTAACTACGTAAAATCGCCGCTGCTGTGTCCTGATCGGTAACCAGTGCGTTGATATAACCGCCTTTCATTGCAGCGGCAATTGCTTCGGCTTTATTTTCTCCCCCTGCCACGCCAACCCGGACGGGTATGGTCTTCAGCGCGCTTAAAGGTAAGCCAATCAGTTCGTTATGTATTTTGATATCCGTGACAACGTCACCTTTTGCATCAAAAAAGTAGCCTAAAATGTCGCCAACCGCCCCTTTTCGGCCAATCATTAACTGTTCGCCCTGGCTGATATAACCGGAGCGAATGATTGTCGCATCGTCCTGTTGACTCACAGCACCAATGCCGACAATCGCCACATCCGCTGCTTGCGCGGCTAGCAGAACATCTTTGACGCAATTTTCATTTTTTAGCGTACGGGCAATGTCAGCGGAGGATGCCCGCAACGGAGCCGGAATAATATTCACACTGCACGCCGCGTTAAGCTGCCCGATACCCGTCATATAAGAACCGACTCCACCGGAGAGCGTGACCAGGCGAATTTGCTGTGACGAAATAAAACCACTTAAGCGTTGCAGCGTATTCATGGTTGCCTCGCCAAAACCAATCGCCAGCATCTGTTGTGGTTGAAGTAAACTCATCAACATATGCGCCGCGCCTATCCCTAGTCGCCCGCCGACATCAGCATCCGCAAGCCCTGGGATCACCCGGACATGTTGCAGCGAAAACTGACGACGTAATTGTGTTTCATATTCCAGACAGCCTTCAAAGCGAGAATTAATCTGTACGCGAATAATGCCGGATTGATGCCCTTTCTCCAGTAATCGCGACACTTTCAAACGGGTCAGGCCGAGACGATCGCTGATCTCACTCTGGGTCAGCCCGTCGTGGTAGTAAAACCACGCGATCCGCGCGACCTGTTCTTCTTCACACATTCCCTGTTCTGAAATTACCGAATCGTTGATTGTCATAATTCATTCTTCACTTTGAACATATTTAAATCTTTAATGCAATTGTTCAGTTCTTGCGCATTTATATCTGTGATGGCAACCACAGTTTGACTCTACGAGTATGAACAAACGCAACCGTGAAAATCAAAATAGCATAAATTGTGATCTATTCGTCGGAAATATGTGCAATGCCCACCTAAGGTTATGAACAAATTAAAAGCAGAAATACATTTGTTCAAAACTCACCTGCAAAACTGAACGGGGGAAATATGCAAACGAGTGATACCCGCGCGTTACCGCTACTTTGCGCCCGCTCGGTTTATAAACAGTATTCAGGGGTCAATGTCCTGAAAGGCATCGATTTTACGTTGCATCAGGGGGAGGTCCACGCCCTGCTCGGCGGCAATGGTGCCGGTAAATCGACGTTAATGAAGATTATTGCCGGTATTACCCCTGCTGATAGCGGTACGCTGAAGATTGGGGGCAACAACTACGCCAGATTAACGCCAGTTCATGCTCATCAGCTGGGTATTTATCTCGTTCCCCAGGAACCGCTGCTTTTTCCAAGCCTGTCGATAAAAGAAAACATCCTGTTTGGGCTGGCAAAAAAACAGCTCTCCATGCAGAAAATGAAGAACTTGCTGGCGGCGCTGGGCTGCCAGTTTGATCTGCATAGTCTGGCAGGATCGCTGGATGTCGCCGATCGCCAAATGGTGGAAATCCTCCGCGGGCTGATGCGCGACTCGCGGATTCTGATCCTCGATGAACCTACCGCCTCGCTTACCCCTGCGGAAACCGAACGCTTGTTTAGTCGCTTGCAAGAGCTGCTTGCTACTGGCGTGGGTATTGTTTTTATCTCGCATAAGCTGCCGGAAATTCGCCAGATTGCCGATCGAATTAGCGTGATGCGCGACGGAACCATCGCCTTAAGCGGCAAAACCAGCGAACTGTCTACCGACGACATTATTCAGGCCATCACGCCAGTGGTACGAGAAAAATCGCTCTCTGCCAGCCAAAAATTATGGCTGGAGTTACCTGGTAACCGCCCACAACATGCCGCCGGAACGTCGGTGCTGACACTGGAAAATCTGACTGGCGAAGGTTTCAGGAATGTCAGCCTGACGCTCAATGCCGGAGAAATTCTGGGCCTGGCTGGGCTGGTGGGAGCCGGACGCACAGAACTGGCCGAGACGCTCTATGGTCTGCGTACTTTGCGTGGCGGAAGCATTATGCTGAATGGTAAAGAGATCAATAGATTATCCACCGGAGAACGTTTACTGCGCGGTCTGGTTTATCTGCCGGAAGATCGCCAGTCATCCGGACTGAATCTCGATGCTTCACTGGCGTGGAACGTCTGCGCCCTTACTCATAACCTTCGTGGATTCTGGGCGAAAACCGCGAAAGATAATGCCACCCTGGAACGATATCGTCGGGCGCTGAATATTAAATTTAACCAACCGGAACAAGCTGCACGGACATTATCCGGTGGCAACCAGCAAAAAATCCTCATTGCCAAATGCCTGGAAGCTTCGCCGCAAGCATTGATTGTCGATGAGCCGACGCGCGGCGTGGATGTCTCAGCCCGTAATGATATCTACCAGCTGTTGCGCAGCATCGCCGCACAGAATGTGGCAGTGCTGCTTATCTCCTCTGATCTGGAAGAGATCGAACTGATGGCAGATCGTGTGTATGTGATGCATCAGGGCGAAATTACCCACTCTGCACTGACCGGGCGCGATATTAATGTCGAGACTATTATGCGCGTTGCCTTCGGCGATAGTCAGCGTCAGGAGGCGTCATGCTGAAGTTTATTCAGAACAACCGTGAAATCACGGCACTGCTGGCGGTGGTGCTGCTGTTTGTATTACCCGGGTTTCTCGACCGCCAGTATTTAAGTGTGCAAACGCTGACCATGGTTTATAGCAGCGCGCAAATCCTGATCCTGCTGGCAATGGGCGCGACGCTGGTAATGCTTACGCGCAATATTGATGTTTCAGTGGGTTCGATTACCGGAATGTGCGCGGTGCTGTTGGGGATGTTACTGAACGCAGGATATTCACTACCTGTTGCCTGTGTCGCGACTTTACTGCTTGGTTTGCTCGCGGGATTTTTCAACGGTGTCCTGGTCGCGTGGCTAAAGATCCCTGCCATTGTTGCCACCCTTGGCTCGTTAGGGTTGTACAGAGGCATCATGTTGCTGTGGACTGGCGGTAAATGGATTGAGGGGTTACCCGCCGAACTGAAACAGCTCTCCGCCCCGCTGCTGCTTGGCGTTTCAGCAATTGGTTGGTTAACGATAATTCTGGTGGCATTTATGGCCTGGCTGCTGGCAAAGACGGCGTTTGGACGCAGTTTTAATGCCACGGGCGATAATTTACAGGGAGCTCGTCAACTGGGCGTTCGTACGGAAGCCATTCGCATTGTGGCATTTTCGTTGAACGGCTGCATGGCGGCACTGGCGGGGATTGTGTTTGCTTCGCAGATTGGTTTTATCCCCAACCAGACCGGTACCGGGCTGGAGATGAAAGCAATTGCAGCCTGCGTGCTGGGCGGCATTAGTTTGCTCGGCGGTTCCGGTGCGATCATCGGTGCGGTACTCGGCGCATGGTTCCTGACGCAGATCGATAGCGTACTGGTGCTGTTGCGCATTCCGGCATGGTGGAACGATTTTATCGCGGGCCTCGTGCTGCTAGCGGTGCTGGTGTTTGATGGACGCCTGCGTTGTGCGCTGGAACGTAATCTGCGGCGGCAAAAATATGCCCGCTTTATGACGCCACCGCCATCCGTTAAACCCGCTTCGTCAGGTAAAAAACGGGAGGCCGCATAATGCGTATTCGCTACGGTTGGGAACTGGCTCTTGCCGCACTGCTCGTTATTGAGATTGTCGCATTTGGTGCAATTAACCCGCGGATGTTAGATCTCAATATGTTGCTGTTCAGCACCAGTGACTTTATCTGCATTGGCATTGTCGCCCTACCGCTGACGATGGTGATTGTCAGTGGCGGGATCGATATTTCGTTTGGTTCGACCATCGGCCTCTGCGCCATTGCATTGGGCGTACTGTTTCAAAGTGGTGTGCCGATGCCGCTGGCGATACTCCTGACCTTACTGCTCGGCGTATTGTGCGGGCTGATCAACGCCGGATTAATTATCTATACCAAAGTTAACCCGCTGGTGATTACGCTTGGCACGCTGTATCTGTTTGCCGGAAGTGCCCTGCTGCTTTCCGGGATGGCCGGAGCGACGGGGTACGAAGGTATTGGTGGATTCCCGATGGCGTTTACAGATTTCGCTAACCTGGATGTGCTGGGGCTCCCCGTTCCGCTGATTATCTTCCTGATATGTCTCCTCGTTTTCTGGCTCTGGCTGCATAAAACCCATGCCGGACGTAATGTGTTTTTGATTGGGCAAAGCCCGCGCGTGGCGCTTTATAGCGCGATTCCAGTTAACCGCACCTTATGTGCGCTCTATGCCATGACGGGGCTGGCGTCTGCGGTCGCCGCTGTGCTGCTGGTATCGTATTTTGGTTCAGCACGTTCCGATCTCGGTGCGTCGTTTCTGATGCCCGCCATCACCGCCGTGGTGCTTGGCGGTGCCAATATTTATGGTGGTTCCGGTTCCATTATCGGCACCGCCATTGCGGTTTTATTAGTGGGATATTTGCAACAAGGTTTGCAAATGGCAGGAGTGCCAAATCAGGTGTCCAGCGCCCTTTCCGGTGCGCTACTTATCGTCGTTGTCGTAGGTCGTTCCGTT
>ENA-ORSK01002101-ORSK01002101.1-human-gut-metagenome-genome-assembly--contig:-NODE-2101-length-13900-cov-9.755291_pt1 | contig 13900 bp, 9 predicted proteins | sample MGYA00242192_ERZ509159 | MGnify/ENA primary metagenome ERZ509159 (study PRJEB26280, sample SAMEA2338663) | human gut metagenome | biome: human gut; feature: human-associated habitat; material: faeces...
GCGATGCCCTGGGCTAGGAGCTTTTGGGCCTTCAGCCCGTACTTGAACCACATGCAAAAGTTCTGTTATATATAGTAGCGGCAAAGAACCGCAACCATACTTGCTGAACTTTTAAATCAGAAACCGACTGCCCGAATCTGTCAAACCGAGAAGACCGGCAAATCTGATTTTACTTGATGATTCCCTCTTCTACGAAAATCTTCTTCAAGATCTGGACAGCCTGCTCAACCTGCTCTCTTGTATGAGTAGCCATGAGTGCGAAACGTACCAATGTATCCTGAGGAGCACAAGCTGGAGGAATAACAGGGTTGATGAACACACCTGCATCGTAAGCCATCTTGGTAACAACGAATGTCTTCTCAGCATCGCGTACGTAGAGAGGAATGATAGGACTCTCTGTCTCGCCAATTTCGAAACCTTCCTCGCGGAAACGCTTCAAGGCATAGTTGGTTACATCCCAGAGATTCTCGAAACGCTCTGGCTCATTCTGAATGATGTGGAGAGCCTCGAGAGCTGCTGCTGTGGCAGCTGGAGTGTTAGAAGCGCTGAAGATGTAAGTACGGCAGTTGTGACGGAGGAAGTTGATAGTATCCTTGTCTGATGCGATGAAACCGCCGATAGAAGCCAGACTCTTAGAGAATGTACCCATGATGAGGTCTACCTCGTCGGTCAGACCGAAGTGGTCGCATACACCACGACCCTGCTTGCCGAATACGCCAAGACCATGAGCCTCGTCTACCATGATAGAGCAGTTGTACTTATGCTTGAGCTTAACGATTTCAGGCAAGTTAGCCAAGTCGCCCTCCATAGAGAACACACCGTCAACAACGATGAGTTTGATAGCCTCCTGAGGGAGCTTAGAGAGCACGCGCTCCAAATCTTCCATATCGTTGTGCTTGTAGTGGAGCTGGGTAGCGAATGAGAGGCGGCGGCCATCTACGATACTTGCGTGGTCGCGGTCATCGCAGATAATATAGTCGTTACGACCTACTACGCAAGCCAAGACACCCTGGTTTACAGAGAATCCTGTAGAGAAACACAAAGTTTCATCCTTGCCCATAAACTCAGCAAGCTCCTTTTCGAGCTGCACGTGCAAATCGAGCGTACCATTGAGGAAACGGCTTCCTGCACAACCAGAACCATACTTGTCGAGCGCAGCCTTTGCTGCATCAATAACACGCTGGTCGTTAGTCAAACCCTGATAAGCATTAGAACCGAACATCAGGATTTTATGACCATTGATGTCGGTTACCTCTGTCATCTGCTTACTTGTGATCTCACGGAAATATGGATACACACCGGCAGCCATATACTTCTGAGGTTCACGATAATTCTTGTATCTTTCTTGTAATTGTCCCATTATTAATAGGTGTACTTTATTTTCTTTTTTTATACTTTTCTAACTTTCAGGGTGCAAAGATACAAAAAAGAACTCAATAAACGGCTTTTTTTATAAGAAAGTTTACTTTTATAGTTTTTTTAATCGATATTTCTTGTTATTTTGGGTATTTTTATTACTTTTGTAGCCTAATTTTTACAAACTCTTGACTATATAATGAAGAAAAAGATACTTTTCATCATGAATCCGATTTCAGGAACAGCCAGCAAGGCGGCAGTTCCCAGTCTGATAGATTCTGTTTTGGACAAAGAGCTTTTTGAGTACGAGATAAGAATGACTGAAAGAGCTGGGCACGCTTCGGAAATTGCTACCGAAGCGAAGGACAACCATGTAGATGTGGTTGTGGCGGTTGGTGGTGACGGAACCGTCAACGAGGTGGCCCGCTCACTGGTTCACTCCGATACTGCCCTCGGCATTCTGCCTTGCGGTTCGGGCAACGGACTGGCAAGACATCTGCTGCTCCCGATGAACCTGAAGAAATGCATAGAGGTCATCAACCAGTGCGAGATTCGCGATCTGGATTATGGTGTCATCAACGACCACCCGTTCTTCTGCACCTGCGGCATGGGCTTTGACGCTTTCGTCAGCATGAAGTTTGCCGAGAGCGGCAAGCGTGGTCCTATCACTTATGCTGAAAATATCCTGCGCGAGGGTTTGAAGTATAAGCCTGAGACTTACACGCTGGAGGACGAGACGGGCACCAAGCAGTATAAGGCGTTCCTCATTTCCTGTGCCAACGCATCTCAGTATGGCAACAATGCCTATATTGCCCCTCAAGCATCCATGAGCGACGGTTTGATGGATGTCGTCATCATGGAACCATTCGATGTCATCGAGGCGCCTCAGGTAAGTTTCGACATGTTCAACAAGACGTTGGACAAGAACTCGAAGATCAAGTCGTTCCGCTGCAAGAAGCTCCATATCACCCGCAGTCAGCCAGGCGTAATCCATTATGATGGCGACCCTGTGATGACGGGTGCAGAGATTGATGTTCACCTGGAAGAAAAGGGAATCAAGATGCTGGTGAACCCATTTGCCAACAAGAACGACCGCAAGCCGAACATGATTCAGTCTGCCTTTGCCGATTTCTTCAACGACATCAATGCCGTGCGCGATGATATTCATAAAGACATCCAGCGCCAGAGCAAAAGAGTAGAAGCTATCAGCAAACTGGTACAGAAGAAGCTGAACCTTTGATACAATGTTGAATGTTGAGTGTTGAATGTTGAATTTAGAGGGAGTGTTGAGTGTTGAATGTTGAGTGTTGAATGAAATGTTCTGAAGTATCGCAAGTAAGCTCAGTTAATCATTAAACCCTATCCATTCAACATTCAACATTCAACACTCAACATTCCCCTATCCATTCAACACTCCTCAAAGGTAGAATTCTTCCGTTATTTTCCTATACCATTCCGAGCGGTTTCCCTGCGAATCCATCATCGTTTCAACATGCTCTTCATAAGGCGAAATGCGATGCTTGGCAAAACTCAGCATAAAGCGCTTGGGCTGCTTGCGCTCTACCGTCTTTACACCACACTTCCGTATAAGATAAAAACCTAATATACAAGACTCTGCAACAAACTGCTCCACTACTTCTACGGGAACAATTGCAGAGAAAATACCATCATCAGAAAGTAACCGTTTTACACCCGCAAACAAATCACGAAACGGAAGACTGTCCGTATGTCTCGCCATCGTCCTCTTACTGTCCGGATTTTTCAAGCTATCAACAAAGAACGGAGGATTGCTCACTATCGCATCAAAAACACCGGCAGCCTTCAAAGTTTCAGTAGTTCCAGAAGCCTCAGCAGCTTCCGAAGCTCCCCCGAAATCCTGCAGTCTGCAGCATTCTATTTCCACCCTGTCGCGAAACGGACTTGCCATCACATTCTCCCTCGCCTGTCCGCAGGCATCAGCATCCATATCAATCCCCACTACCTCAGCTTCAGGAAAACGCTGCGCCATCATGAGCGAAATCAGTCCCGTTCCGGAACCAATGTCCAGAATCCTCCTGCCACCTTGCGCCCATGCACCCAGCAAAACGCCGTCAGTTCCCACTTTCATGGCACAACGGTCTTGCTCTATCTCAAACTGTTTAAATCGAAAATTACCCATAAATTCTTCTGTTTCTTTACAGAAGAAAACGAATGCGCCGCCGATTTATTTTATCGCAAGCAGCAGAAATTGCCACTTCCACCTGCAAAAGCAGCTACTTACATCTATAAAAACGGGTACTAATATATAGAAAAAGCAATTTTATTATTAAATAATCTATCATCTTCCACGATATTTCATAAAAAATGAGTACCTTTGCACGGAAAATAGAAATCATAACAAAATGGATAATAGAAGAACAAGTACCCGAATACAAATGATTGCAGATTACGAGGGCGACCCGAAAACCCTGATCGAAGACCAGGAAGAAGGTTTGTACCCTACCCTCTGCATGCGAGATATTGTAGTTTTCCCTACCAACATGACCCCTATCGTTGTGGGCAGAAAGGAAAGTCTGAATCTCGTCCGGATGCTGGAAAAGAAACCAGACACCATATTCTGCGTATTCTGCCAGAAGAATAAAGATACAGAATCGCCCTACGAAGAAGACCTCTACCCTGTAGGTGTCTTCGCCAAACTCATCAAGGTGATCAAGATGCCTGGCACAGAGCAGATGAGCATCATCATCCAGGGTCTGGGCAGATGTCAGATGAAACATCTCGTTCAAAAAGAGCCTTACACAGTAATTGACGTAAAAAGTCTTCCGGAGAAATGGCCTGACGAGAACAACGATGAACTCTTCAGAATGCTCTATGAGAACTTCCATTACGAAGCGACAGACTATATCAAATCGAGCGCCAACTATTCTGATGATGCTATCCAGGCCATCAACGAACTGTCGAGCATTCACATGCAGTGCAACTTCATGTGCTCCCTCCTTCCTTTCAGCATCGAGGATAAAATCAAGATGCTGAAAGAGGAAAAACTCAGCGAGCGCATCATGATTGCCATCAGATCCCTGAACAAGGTGCGCCATCTGCTACGCATCCAGACTGAGATTGAGAACAAAACCCACTACGACCTCGATGAACAGCAGAAGGAATACTTCCTCAAGCAGCAGATCAAGAACATCAGGGAAGAACTGGGAGAAGGCAACGCCAGTCCGGAGAAGAAGGAGATTCTGGAGAAGGCGAAACAGAAGAACTGGAGCGAAGAGACAGCCAAGATCTTCAAGAAAGAAATTGCCAAGCTCGACACCCTGAACCCGCAGAGTCCTGACTATTCGATACAGATAGGATTCCTGCAGACCATGGTAGATTTGCCTTGGAACTCCTACACCCAGGACGACCTCAGTCTGACCCGTGCCAAGCGCATTCTGAACCACGACCACTACGGCATGGAGAATGTGAAGGAGCGCATCCTGGAATTCCTCGCCGTAAGAGCACTGAACGGCGGCGGCAAGAGTCCTATCCTCTGCCTCTACGGTCCTCCGGGCGTAGGAAAGACCAGTCTGGGCAAGAGCATCGCAGCAGCCATGAAGCGCAAGTATGTACGCATGTCGCTGGGCGGTCTGCACGATGAAGCCGAAATCCGCGGTCACCGCCGCACCTATGTGGGAGCCATGCCGGGCCGCATCATCAAGAACATGCTGAAGGCAGGCAGCAGCAATCCGGTCTTCATCCTCGACGAGATTGACAAGGTGGCGCAGAGCAATTTCAACGGCGACCCTGCATCAGCCCTGCTCGAAGTGCTGGACCCAGAACAGAACAATGCCTTCCACGACAACTATCTCGATATGGATTACGACCTCTCCAAGGTGCTCTTCATCGCCACAGCCAATGACCTGAGCGTCATTCCGCGTCCGCTCCTCGACCGTATGGAGCTGATAGAAGTAGGCGGCTACATCACCGAAGAGAAGACAGAGATTGCCAAGCGCCATCTCGTACCGGAAGAGCTGGAAAGCACCGGACTCGACAAGGTTTCGCCAAAGGTAAGCTTCAACAAGAATGCCCTCGAGTTCATCATCGAGCACTATACCCGGGAGAGTGGCGTAAGACAGCTGAAGAAGCAGATTGACAAGAGTCTGCGAAAGATGGCTTACAAACTGGCCTGCAACCAGGAGCTGAAGAACTACACCATCACCCCTGCCGAAGTAAAAGACCTGCTGGGCAATCCGCCGTTCAACCGCGACATCTACCAGGGCAACGACTATGCAGGAGTGGTAACCGGACTTGCCTGGACCTCAGTGGGCGGCGAAATCCTCTACATCGAGACCTCGCTCAGCAAGGGCAAGGCAGGCAAGCTCACCCTGACCGGAAATCTGGGCGACGTGATGAAGGAATCAGCCATTATCGCACTGGAATACGTCAAGTCGCACATCGACCTGCTGCAGGTAGACTACCGCATCTTCGAGCAGTGGAACATCCACATCCACGTGCCTGAGGGAGCCACTCCGAAAGACGGTCCTTCTGCCGGAATCACCATCGCCACCAGCATCGCCTCAGCCATCACCCAGCGCAAGGTGCGTGCCAACACAGCCATGACCGGCGAGATAACCCTCCGCGGCAAAGTGCTCCCGGTAGGCGGAATCAAGGAGAAGATTCTGGCAGCCAAGCGGGCAGGAATCAAGCACATCGTGATGTGCAGGGAGAACCAGAAGAACGTAGAGGAAATACCGGAGAAATATCTCAAGGGCGTAGACTTCCACTATGTAGAGAATGTGGCTGACGTCTGGCAGTTCGCGCTGACCGACGAGAAGGTGAAAAACCCTACAGACTTCAGTATTGAGGAAAATGATAAAAAAGAATAGAAATGAAATTTGAATTACAAGTAACAGATAAAGCAAGCGATGCGCGTACAGGCATCATCACCACCGACCACGGACAGATCAAGACCCCAATCTTCATGCCCGTAGGAACCGTAGGAAGCGTGAAGGGCGTCCACTTCGAGGAACTCAAGAAGCAGGTCATGGCACAGATTATCCTCGGAAACACCTATCACCTCTACCTGCGCCCAGGTCTTGACGTCATCAGGGCAGCAGGCGGATTGCACAAGTTCAACGGCTGGGACCGTCCTATCCTCACCGACAGCGGCGGCTTCCAGGTCTTCTCGCTCACCGGCATCCGCAAGCTCAAGGAAGAAGGCTGCGAGTTCCGCTCCCACATCGACGGCAGCAAGCACTTCTTTACACCGGAAAATGTGATGGACACCGAGCGCATCATCGGAGCCGACATCATGATGGCCTTCGATGAATGTCCACCGGGAAAGAGCGATTACCAGTACGCCAAGAACAGCCTCATGCTCACCCAGCGCTGGCTAGACCGCTGCATCAAGCGGTTCAATGAGACCGAGCCCCTCTACGGCTATCAGCAGAGTCTCTTCCCTATCGTTCAGGGCTGCACCTTCCCGGACCTGCGCCGCGAAGCAGCCAAATACATTGCCGACAAGGGAGCCGACGGAAATGCCATCGGCGGACTTGCCGTAGGAGAGCCTACCGAGGTGATGTATGAGATGATAGAAGTAGTGAACGAAATCCTGCCGAAAGACAAGCCGAGATATCTGATGGGCGTAGGAACCCCGCAGAACATCCTCGAAGCCATCGAGCGCGGCGTAGACATGTTCGACTGCGTAATGCCGACCCGCAACGGCCGCAACGCCATGCTCTTCACCTATCAGGGCACGATGAACATGCGCAACAAGAAGTGGGAGAAAGACTTCAGTCCGGTAGATCCAGACGGCTGCGACATCGACCTCGTAACCACAAAGGCCTACCTCCACCACCTCTTCAAGGCCCAGGAGCTGCTGGCGATGCAGATAGCCAGCATCCACAACCTCTCTTTCTATCTGCGCCTCGTGACCGATGCCCGCCATCATATCGAGCAGGGCGATTTCGTGGCATGGAAGAATTCCATCATCGACCAGCTTGGCCGAAGAATTTAAGTAAGCAAGCATCATGAAAGATTTTAAGAAAATAAGAAAACACCGCCGGCTCTACCGCACCGGCCGATGGGCTTCCCGCAAGTTCGGGTGGCTCATCAGGGCTGTGCGCTGGCTGGCTCACAAGCTCCGGTTCCTGCGCATATTCAGGTTTCTCAACCCGTTCAGGTACATCAGGAAGCTCGACTGGTACATTATCAAGAAGTTTCTGGGCTACTATTTCTTCTCCATCGCCCTGATCATCTCCATCGCCATCGTCTTCGACTTCAACGAGAACCTGTCAAAATTCACAGAGCACCATGCACCGGCGCGCGCAATCATCTTCGATTACTACGCCAACTTCGTGCCCTATTTTGCCAACCTCTTCAGTGCGCTGTTCGTGTTCGTGGCGGTCATTCTCTTCACCAGCAAGCTGGCAAGCAATTCCGAAATCATCGCCATCCTGGCGTCGGGAGTATCCTTCAAGCGTCTCCTTCGCCCATACATGATTACCTGCGTGCTGCTCTCAGCCCTCTCCTTCGGGCTCTCAGCCTACGTCATTCCCCACGGAACCGTCATCAGGCAGAACTTCGAGACGATGTACAAGAACAAGAAGAAGAATACCAGTGCCGAGAATGTACAGCTGCAGGTAGACAAGGGAGTGATTGCCTATATGCAGCATTACGACAACAGCATGAAACGCGGCTACGGATTCTGTCTCGACAAGTTCCAGGACAAGAAACTCGTAAGCCACCTTACAGCGATGGACATCCAGTACGACACCATTTCCGACAGCAAGTATCACTGGCAACTGAGCAACTGGAAAATCCGCAAGCTCCAGGGCATGAAGGAGCATATTACGAGCGGAGCCCAGAAGGACACCATCATCATGATGGAACCTACCGACCTGGTCTATTCCAAGGGTCAGCAGGAAACCTTCACCAGTCCTGAGCTCCGCGATTACATCTCCAAGCAGATCAACCGCGGTTCGGGCAACGTAGTGCAGTACGAGGTAGAATACCACAAGCGCATCGCCTCTTCCTTCGCTTCGTTCATCCTCACCATCATCGGTGTCTCCCTCTCAGCCCGCAAGCGCAAGGGCGGCATGGGAGCAGCATTGGGCGTTGGTCTTGCGCTGAGTTTCGGCTACATCATGCTGCAGACGGTTTCTGCCACCTTCGCCATCCAGGCCAACTTCCCGCCTGTTCTGGCAGCGTGGCTTCCAAACTTCCTCTTCGCCATCGTAGCCTACTTCTGCTACCGCAAGGCACCGAGGTAAAAAGTCAACATTCAACATTCAACATTCAACATTCAACATTAAAAAAAAAATGTATTTCGACGAATTAGATTTAAACGACAACGTGCTCGACGCATTATATGACATGCGCTTCGACACATGCACTCCTGTACAGGAAAAGTGCATTCCAGAGATATTAGAAGGTCACGATGTATTGGGCGTAGCCCAGACCGGAACCGGCAAAACCGCAGCCTATCTGCTGCCAGTATTGAGCAAGCTCGATGACGGCGGTTATCCGAAAGACGCCATCAACTGCGTCATCATGTCACCAACCCGCGAGCTCGCCCAGCAGATAGACCAGGCGATGCAAGGCTTCGGCTATTACCTGCAGGGCGTGAGCAGCGTAGCCGTATACGGCGGCAACGACGGAAACCGTTACGATCAGGAGTTGCGCAGCCTCCGCATGGGCGCCGATGTAGTCATCGCCACCCCGGGCCGCCTCATCTCCCATATCTCTCTGGGCAATGTAGACCTCAGCAAGGTAAGCTTCTTCATTCTCGACGAGGCCGACCGCATGCTCGACATGGGTTTCTCTGAAGACATCAAGACCATCGCGGCAAAACTGCCAAAGACCTGTCAGACCATCATGTTCTCGGCAACCATGCCTGAGAAGATAGAAGAACTGGCTAAGACCCTGCTCAAGAATCCGGTAGAAATCAAACTTGCCGTCAGCAAGCCAGCCGAGAAAATCAAGCAGGAAGCATACGTATGCTACGAAACCCAGAAGATGACCATCATCAAGGACATCTTCAAGGCGGGCGACCTGAAGCGTGTCATCGTCTTCAGCGGCAGCAAATTCAAGGTGAAGCAACTCGCAGCTTCCCTCCAGCAGATTGGAGTAAACTGCGGAGCCATGCACAGCGACCTGGAACAGGCTGAGCGCGATGATGTGATGTTCAAGTTCAAGAGCGGACAGTATGATGTTCTCGTAGCTACCGATATTGTGGCACGCGGAATCGACATCGATGATATTGAGATGGTCATCAATTACGATGTTCCTCACGATACAGAAGATTACGTTCACCGCATCGGCCGTACAGCCCGTGCCAACCGCGATGGTAGAGCCATCACCTTCGTAAGCGAAGAAGACCAGTACTGGTTCCAGCAGATAGAGAAATTCCTGGAGAAGGTGGTAGACAAGATGCCTCTCCCTGAGGGATGCGGCGAAGGTCCTGAATACATCAAGCTCAACAAGCCGAAGAAGAAAGGAGCAAACGGAAGAAACAACAGACGCGGTAATGGCGGAAACGGCGAGGGCGGAAAGAACAGCGCCAAGAACCGCCGACAGAAAGACCGCGACCAGACTTCTCACAAGCGCAAGCCAAACAAGCCAAACGAGCGTCAGGAAAAAGCACCACGCAGCAACGAGCAGCAGCCTCAGCAGGGCAACAGGCAACAGAACGCAAAGCAGCAGCCTCAGCAGGGTAACAGGCAGCAGAACGCAAAGCAGCAGCCACAGCAGGGCAACAGGCAGCAGAACGCAAAGCAGCAGAACAGAAAGCCAGCCCAGCCAGGCGAGCAGCCAAAGAACAGCAACAGCCAGAAGCGCCGCAATAACAGCAATAACAGCAACCAGCAGCGCCCAGGCACCGAGAACAATGTTCGCCCAGGCAGCAACGGCCGTGGCAGAGGCGTAGCCCAGAAAAAGGGCGACAAGCCGGCTGCACGCAAGCACACCCCTATCGTAAATCCACAGAAGCAAGAAAACGCTGTGAAGAAATTCATCAAGCGCATCTTCGGATTCAAGAAATAGGAAATAAATCATCTTTTAAAAGGAAAGAGGAATGATGAAAGAGCTACCCCTCCCCCCGCTCATGACCATCAGCCTCACACTGACGATCGGAATCATCATAGCCAAATGGGGCTATGATGATTTCAACATGCGCTTCTGGCTCATCATCTCCATCATTTCATGCGCCCTTGGCAGCATCATCTTTTTCCTTACTGAGTTCTTAAGCCAAAAGGCTTACTTCAGCAGGAACCACCAGTTTCTCATCTACTCCCAATGCGTGATGATTCATTTATGCATCCTGAGCCTTGGGGCTTTTCTTACCTGTAAGCAAATAGCTGATTCCCAAACCTCTACACAACTGAAGAACTGGCAGGAACTGTCTTACCTCACACGGGCAAAAATCAATACCGAACGCTATAAAAGCAATATTGAAAGCAAACTGGTTTCCCTTCACGTAAAACAGCAAGACTATGCAGTCATCGCAGCCATGGCGCTGGGCGACAAGAGCGCACTCGACTCGAACACCCGAAACAGTTACTCCATTTCCGGAGCCAGTCATATCCTGGCAGTAAGCGGACTTCATATAGGCATTATCTTCCAGCTTTTCATCTTTCTGCTAGGCGGCAGAAAGTACTCAGTTTACACCATCATCCTGTCCCTCATCTCCATCTGGACCTACGTTTTTCTCATAGGATTGCCGGCAAGTGCAGTCCGTGCAGCCATCATGCTTTCAGCCTACAGCTTAAGTTTAGCTTTTCATCGTACAGGTCTGCCGCTCAGCACATTAGCCTCAGCTTATATATTTATGCTCTTCATCAGTCCGCTCTATCTTTTCGAGTTGAGTTTTCAGCTTTCGTTCCTGGCCGTAGCCTCCATTCTGCTGTTTTTCACACCCCTTTACACCCTCCTCCCCATCCGCAGCCGTTTCATCCGTTGGGCATGGGGACTCCTTTGCGTTTCACTGGCAGCCCAGATAGGAACCCTTCCGGTCATCGTCTACTCCTTCGGCAGAATATCGTGCTATTCACTTCTCACCAATTACATCGCCATTCCCGCAGCAACCCTCATCCTATATCTTGGAGCAGCATTAATCCTATTCTCCCCACTCACGTTATGGGCACCCATAGCATCGGTTGTCGCCCCACTCATCAGCCTTACATCAGGCGCCCTGACCAGCATCACCCAGTTTTTGAATACAGCAATAAAACTGATCAGCATGCTGCCTGGAGCAAGCATCGAAAACGTAAAAATCAGTCTGCCTCAGGTAATCATTCTCTACGCTATCATCCTGCTCATTTATGCCCTATGGCGCAGGATAGATAAACTGAAGTCGTCAGAATGCAAAATTCCCTAAACAGAGATAAAGGCTTAAACCCCGAAAAACGTCTCTTATATAATAAGGTGTGCGTACACAAAAGGGCTACAAATCGAGATTAAGAATGTTAAAAAATATCTTTTTTCTACTTTTTCTGTATTTTTTCTTTCTTTTTGTTGGTGTTTTCAAGAAAAACATGTATCTTTGCAATCAGAAATAAAAAATAAGAATTTAAACACAATAAAAGATTAAAGATTATGAAAGCATCTGAAGTAATCGCGAATCTCCAAAGAAGATTCCCAAATGAGCCTGAGTACATTCAGGCAGTTAGTCAGGTTCTCGGTACTATCGAGGAAGAGTACAACAAGCACCCAGAGTTTGAGAAGGCAAACCTCATCGAGCGTCTCTGCATTCCAGACCGCATCATCCAGTTCCGCGTATCTTGGGTAGATGATAAGGGCAACGTACAGACTAACATGGGTTACCGCGTTCAGCACAACAACGCGATTGGCCCTTACAAGGGAGGTCTTCGTTACCACAAGTCAGTAAACTTGGGTATTTTGAAGTTCTTGGCTTTCGAGCAGACATTCAAGAACTCTCTTACTACTCTCCCAATGGGTGGTGCTAAGGGTGGTTCTGACTTCTCTCCACGTGGCAAGAGCAACAACGAGGTAATGCGTTTCTGCCAGGCTTTCATGACAGAGCTTTACCGTCACATGGGTCCAGACGAGGATGTTCCAGCTGGTGACATCGGTGTAGGTGGCCGCGAGGTAGGTTACCTCTTCGGAATGTACAAGAAGTTGACACACCAGTTCCAGGGCGTCTTGACCGGTAAGGGTCAGGAGTTCGGCGGTTCATTGATCCGTCCTGAGGCTACAGGTTACGGTAACGTATACTTCCTCTGCAACATGCTCGCTACCAAGGGTATTGACATCAAGGGCAAGACTGTTTTGGTTTCAGGTTCAGGTAATGTAGCGCAGTACACTATGGAGAAGTTGCTCCAGTTGGGTGCTAAGCCAGTTACATGTTCAGATTCAGACGGTTACATCTACGACCCAGACGGAATCGACCGCGAGAAGCTCGATTACATCATGGAGCTCAAGAACGTAGAGCGTGGCCGTATCAAGGAGTATGCAGAGAAGTATGGTGTAAAATATGTTGCAGGTGCTAAGCCTTGGTTTGAGAAGGCAGACATCGCTCTCCCATCAGCTACTCAGAACGAAATCAACGAGGAGGCAGCTAAGGCTCTCATCGCCAACGGCGTAATCGCAGTAAGCGAGGGTGCAAACATGCCTTCTACTCCAGAGGCTATCAAGGTATTCCAGGATGCTAAGATTCTCTACTCTCCAGGTAAGGCAGCCAACGCAGGTGGTGTTGCAGTATCAGGTCTTGAGATGAGCCAGAACTCAGAGCGTCTGAAGTGGTCTCGTGAGGAGGTTGATGCTAAGCTCCACGACATCATGAACGATATTCACGCTAACTGCGTGAAGTATGGTACTGAGCCAGATGGTTATATTAATTACGTAAAGGGTGCAAACGTAGCCGGCTTCCTGAAGGTAGCTAAGGCTATGATGGCTCAGGGCATTGTATAAGGCATCTTTTATTTTTGGTGATGATTAAAATTCATTCCAGAGTATTTATTAAATATCAAATAGCGGGTCTGTGAAAGATCCGCTATTTTTTGTGTCTACTCCTTCCCCCACTCCTTCTTTACATCAAAGCAGGGACAGGCTTTGTTGGCAAATTCATTATGACCATGAATCGTGGCTAATGGATATATCACAAGGTTGGGCAGGCTGGAAAGCTTTTGCCTTTTGAGAGCTTATAATGCCTAAAAAGTGTACTCAGTACTCAGTTTTTTTCGCGATAGTTACCTTATCTATGGTTACAGATTGTAAGTAATTATTTTATATTATATATTATTATAATAATATATAATATACTATCTATACAGAAGATGGTAACAACAGCGAAAAAAACTGAGTACTGAGTACTGAGTACGTTTCCCGTAATCGGGTATTACTTCGTAATGTGCTGATTTATATAGCAAAACATAGTTTTCTATGCCGCTAAACATAGAGATGCGCCACACAAAACATAGAGTTAGCATTTAAAACTAACTTTCAAATCGTAAGTTTGCTGAAAATCGCTCCTTATCACATGCCTAAATTTGGTAGATACCGGGGGTTTTCGTATCTTTGCACCGGCAATCGAAAGAACAGCCTTTTGTGCCTTGCTCGGGTCTTC
>ENA-ORSK01002108-ORSK01002108.1-human-gut-metagenome-genome-assembly--contig:-NODE-2108-length-13863-cov-2.675623_pt1 | contig 13863 bp, 11 predicted proteins | sample MGYA00242192_ERZ509159 | MGnify/ENA primary metagenome ERZ509159 (study PRJEB26280, sample SAMEA2338663) | human gut metagenome | biome: human gut; feature: human-associated habitat; material: faeces...
CGCCGTTTCGACGCTACGGAAACGCCCTTGATCCATAAGCACCTGCTGACGCAACTCAGCTTCCGCCTACGTGTCAAGGGAGCGCCGGACGGGTATAGCGTACATGCCGTCAAGCTGAACGGGCTAGCCTCGGTAGCTAAGGTGTCCTTGTCGGATGGAGAGGTGGTCCCGGTCGGGGAGACCAGCTCGGTGATCATCTATTCTTCCGATGACGGGAATGGTATCCCCGTGGTGGATGGCGTAGTGACGCTCCCCGGATTCGTGCTGGTGCAGCCCAAGGCCTCCTTGACGCTTGACATGACGCTCGCGCTGGAAGGTGATCCCGCCTCCGGGCAGGATTTCAAGGATCTCCCCGTCTCGTTCGGCGGCGAGGGCAACGAGAGTGGAGGGGCTTACGATATCGAGATCTCGCTTGAGATACCCGTTGATCCGGAGGAACCGGACGATCCCGATACTCCCGAGGAACCCAAGGAGCCGGATCCCTTCGAGGAGTACCAAGTAAAGATAACGGTAACCGTCACCCCGTGGAAACCGGGCAATGGCGGCAACGCCGATTTATAGACCAGATTATTTAATTCATATTTTTTATTAATACTTTAAAATTACAAGACAAATGAAAAAGATTTTGACAATGGCGGCTGTGGCCCTGTTAGCGGCAAGCTGCTCGAACGACAAGGATGTGATCACTCCCGATTTGGGTACGGCGAACGCTCCGGTAGCGATCAAATTGACACAAAGCGTGGAAGGTCTCACGACTAAAGCCCCGATCACGAATGGATCGCAGGTGGAAGGTATCGTGGTGATGGTGGACGTGACTTCCGGACACGAGCATGATTGGGGTAGCTTTAATCCGGTTTACAAGAATGTGATCAATGAAACTACAAAGGCATTGGAAACACGTGCCAACGTAGCCGGCGCTGTATTTACGGCTGGGAAAGAGACGGATATTACCTTGACTCCCACCTTGTATTATGATAATACGGAAGTGAGTCCCAAAAACTCCCATATTACGGCGGTCGTTCCTTCCGGAACAATCGAGTCCTCAAAAGTGGTTTTCGGCAAGGTAGACGGATTGCAGGATGTCATGACGATCGGTACGGATCAAGATGCCGGAACAGCAGCGTTACCAAGTCAGGAGGGATGTAAGTTGACGTTTTCCCACAAGACCACCCAATTGGTTTTCGCCGCTAGTTACACAAGCGTAGCTGGTGGTAAGGGAGAATGGGAAGGAAAGAACGTCTCCATCAAGAGCATCAAGATTTTGGGCACGCAATTGCCCCAATCCGTAAACTTGACAAATGGTGACGTGAATTGGGCTACTGCTTCCGATTTCTCTGTCCCGAATATCACGACAACCGCTCTTTCCACGACAGCTTCTACGATTAGCCCGGCAGTGATGCTCGCTCCGTCTAATGATATCAAGCTGAACGTAACGATCAACGTAGGCGGTACGGATCGTACCTTCTTGAATGTCCCGGTGATGGACTCAAAGAATGCAGGTGAAAAGTTGAATGCCCAAGAAGGCTATGCCCATACGGTTACGTTGAACATTACCGAGCCAGATAAACCTACAGGAGAAAATGTGAAGGCACTGGAAGTGAAAGCCACTGTTAACGAATGGAAACAGGGTAACGGCGGAACCGTTGACTTGAAATAATCCTAAATATCCCTCAACCATCATGAGACAACTCTCTACATACATATTGTCGATGATAGTCATGGGATCGTTGGCCGCTTGCTCGGACAATGGTGAGGCGGGAGGTGAGATACCTTCCGCCGATCCTCCGATCGAGCTTCGGGCGACGTACCCGGACACGTCCATAAGCACGAAAGCGGAAGTTGGAGAGGCGGAGGCGTTCAAGACCACCCTCTTTTGCGTGACCCGTCTCGACGCCATCACAGGTGTTCCCGACTATACGAGTCTTGCCGATCGTTTCTCCACCCCCGTATCCGACGTGACCACGAGTTGGGCCGACGCCGTATTCTACGAGGAATGGGTAGAGCGGACGGCTGATGTGGCGGTAGGCGGGAGTATCTCATGGGATGCCTCTCGTAAGCACCATTATCCCCGCATGGGAGCGAACGTGTATCTGGTCGGCGTATCTCCCGTGGCGGGCGATAACTCGTACGATGCCGCCGAGGGTACCGTAAGCTATACCCTTGACGGGCATATGGACTTGATGTACGCCGGTCCCTTGGCGGGTAATAAGTGGGATGGTAACCGGTTTACGGGCAATACCGTCGCCGGGGTCGAGGCGAATCGCTCATTGAATTACGCCCACCTGCTTACCCAGCTGGTATTCAAGGCAAAGAAGCATGATGCCGGAGGACTGGAGGTGAAGGTGAACAAGATTATCGTGAAAAGCATACCTACGGCGGTAAATGTTCCGCTGGCTACGGGCGAGGCTGTCTTCTCCGGTTCCTCGGAAGTGATCCTTGAGCCTGCCGGCAACGCCACGGTAGGGGCATCAAATGTCGGTCCCATCGATCTGGGCTGCTTGTATCTGCCGCCTACACCCGATCCGGGCAATGTAAAAATAACGGTCGAGACTTCGATCGGTACCTTTACCGACGTATCCGTAAAGATGGGTGATGAAATATCTGAGGATAATTTCAAGCCCGGTTTCTCTCACGTGATCACGTTGGATATCTACGATGCCTCTTTAGGTATCTCCTCCGTGGAGGTAGCCGAATGGACTCCCTCGTATGTCGATGGCAACCTAGACTTGATCCACTGACTGACTAAACGAATTGAACAATTAATAGAACGAATCAAAAAAAGTAATCATGAGAAAACTGATAAACTATAAACTACTCTTTCTTTCTCCCTTCTTCTTGGCTGCCTGTAGCAACGAGGACAATATCCCCTCCATCCTCCCTTCCAACCAGCCGGATGCCGTAGAGCTGGGGATTACGGCGGGGGTGACGCTTACGAAAAGCGTGATAAATTCGGGTACCCAAGCTAACGCTAGCAAAGATGATGTCATGAAAAGCGTGGCGGTGTACGCACGCTTAAAGGGGACAGTCGTATCGGGTGAAGATCCTTATACGAATGCGAAAAGCAATAATTACGCATTATATACTTATTCGACAACAGGAACCGCAGGCTGGAAAAGTGGAGAGAATAAGAAAATATATCTGACCTCCGAAGTGGCAAAGATATACGCTTATTATCCGGCTTATCAGCCCGGAACAAATCAAGAGTTAGCCACAACCACAGCTCTAGTATTATCTGATAATACCGCTACGGATAACTCCACAATCCCAGTAACGGTCTTTGCTGGAACGACTGATGATGCGCATAGGGATTATCCCTCGACATTAATAGACAACTCTGAAACGACAAATACCAATAAGGCAAAGATTAATTCAGCGAAAGGTGAAATCGATTATATGTGGGCGGACCAAGGTAGCTCTGAGACGAATTGGATAACTGCGAGCAACACGAAAAAGGAAACCTCTATAGATGCCTCTGTTGATCTAACCATGAAGCATGCCTTGACTTTGGTTAGTTTCCGCATTTACAATGATGGAACTTATAAGAATAAAGGTGTGCTATCGAAGATACAGTTGAAGGATGTACCTAATCAAAAGGTAAGCGGTAATAGCAATCCTCTTGCTACGATGAATATTGATAAGGGAACCTTGGCTAATAATAGTTCCTTGACAACGGGATCTTATATCCGTGAGTTTGCTACTGGCGCTACTTATACCTTGAAAAAGAAAGGAGACTCTGGTTTATCAGACGATAATGCAGCTAAAGGGGCTTCATACCGATTCAGCATCTTGGCTTTGCCGATAACTAACCAAGCCCTAAATAATACCAAAGCCATCTTTACGATTGATGGAGCGGATTATGAGGTAGCGTTAGCTGATAATGCGACAGGAGTTACTTGGGAGCAGGGGAAAGAAAACATCTATACCGTAAAACTTAGCGGTAAGGAATTATCCATAGGCACCGTAACCGTAGCCGCTTGGGGCACCGTAACCGGCAATGATGATTTGAAAGTTAATTAACTTACAGTCTAGGGTTGTAGAGACGGGGCGTGCCCCGTCTCTACAACAAAACACGAAACACGAAATACAAAACACGAAATCTGTGTAGTAACAATCAGACCGGGTGGTAATAATAAAACCGGGTGGCAAATAAACGAACAATATAAACAACGATAAATATGAAACCGTATAGATACCTATTATTAACAACAGTATCGCTTTCCCTTTTCGCCTGCGGCGGCGAGGATGGCGAAGACCCCATCGTACCCCCGGTTGATCCGGATACCCCTGTCGCCCTGTCCCCGCAGATCGCCAGCGTAGCCCTTACCAAGGCCACTGCCACATCCGGCGATATAAAGGCCATCGGCTTATATGCCGTAAATAACGAGACCAGTGAAAACCATTACGGCACATCCCCCCAAGGTACATACGGTCAATACACCCTCCAAGAGGGTTCCTTAAAACCCGCTACGATAAACGGTAAGGATCAAACGATCTGGCTAAGCACCCAGCAAGCCATAGTCTACTCTTGCTATCCAGTCACGGATGCCACCACGATAACCGCGGCCGGAAATGCCTCTTCCCCGGTCTATACCATCCCGGTACGGGCTAATGCCATAGTCTATTCGAATACGGTAACGAATGCCTCCTCCTTGGATTTCACAGTTCCCGGTAACGATTATATGTATGGTGTAGCCTATAACACTTCCACGAATACCTTTGGAACAACTCAACCCATAGCCGATAACGGCCACAGAGCCTCCGATTCAAAAGGCGAGAAGATAAACCTAGGCCTTAAGCATGCCTTTTGCTTGGTAAGCCTAAAGTTCAAGAAACACACGGACTACGTCGGTCCTTGCAACCTGACAAAAATAACCTATAGTCGCCCCATCCCGACACTACAAACGAATGGTACCACCACCATGAGCCTAAAGGACGGAGCCCTCGGCAACCTAACCGGAGCGAAGGCGGGTACACCGGTAAAGTACGAGTACACGGTAAATGGCGGCGTAACCGTTGCCGCTACCACAGACGGAATCGAGTTCATCAATTACGGCGTACCATTCCCCTCCGGCACTGCAAATGTTGCCGCCGCTACCTTGACCGTCGTAGTAGATGGCAAGGAAATGAAACTAGACACCATTACCGACGGTGGCGAATGGTCCGCCGGAAATAAATATACATACACCATCTCCATCCACGGTACCGGCCTTAAGCTGGACGGCTTCAATGTGGTAGGGTGGACGAATGAATCATCCGACAATACAAGTACGACTATCTAAAAAAACTATACGACCTATGATACAGGATATTTACAAAAACGCACGTCCGCTACACCTCGGTGTAGGCCTGTTGGCGATACTGGCGCTCTTATCCGGCTGCTCCTCCGACGACTCCTTGCCGGAAGACACGACAGGGGCATTCTTACAACCCGTATTCCACATGAGCGGTGTCGAGACCCGCTCCATCATAAGCGGAACCTCCACGACGGAGGGTGAGGGAAGGATTAACGCGGTAAAACTTTTCGTTACTAAAGCAGAGGACGGCTATACTCCCTATGGCGGGGTTGGTACGGCGGGAAATGCTGGCCTTTCCACCTTCACCTATCAGTCGGTAGGTAGCGGCGGAAACGATTGGGTAGGCGATCCCACTGTGAATTTATCGAGTGTAAAGGCCCGGATCTATGCCTATAGCCCGGCGAACGCCATCTTGACAAAATCAACGACTACCACGACGCATACTATAGCGACCACCCTTCCCGTTCACCAGAATTTCTATGGCGGCAAGGGATGGGATTCTGACGCTACCGATTATATGTACGGTTCCGCCAGCAACACGGTAGGAGAGGCTATCGCTATTACGGCCAGCAATACCACGCCGTCCGGCGGTTCCCCCTCAAGCGGTACTTATCAGCCGGAAATCTACTTGCAACATGCGCTGGCCCGCCTTTCCTTCACGATGCAATCCGCCACGGGACGTTCCGTGAATGCGACCTATGATTACGTGAAGAAGATAACGTTGAAAACATCCTCCAATGCGTTCATTACCGGCACGGGAACGATGCGGATAGCGTTTGGTGGAGGAACAAAGGTAGCCGAACTCACTTTTACCCCTAAAAACGATGTGTCGAGTAATACCACTGCCATACTTTGCGGTGCCGCGGGTGTTCCGGTGGAGGTAGGCTATGGGTTGGTGGCTCCTTTGGCATCGGTTGACATGACCCTTACGGTAGTGGTCGGCAAGCGGGATGACACTACGGATGACCGGACGTTATCCGCCAACTTAAGTCAGATCACTTGGAAAAGAGGACATACCCACAAAATACAAATAACCTTATCCAACCGGGCGATTACAGTGAACGCCGATATCCTCCCTTGGACAGAGAGCGGTTCAGCGGGAACGGGAGACGTTAAGCCCGGCGGCTATTAATTACGGCATAAAAAGAAAAATATGAATATGAATTACATGAACCTCAGTTTAGCATGGATGGGAGCCTTAAACATGGCGCTGGCTCTCTCCGGTTGCACGAACGGGATAGAGACGGGGCTTTCCGCTCCGGAGGGAATCCCGGTGACGGTATTTGCCGAGATCAGCCCTGTTACCAAAAGCGGCGAGGCGATTAGCTCGGATAATGGTTTCGATAGGACATCCTTCCTTTCCGGCGATCAGATAAAGGTGACAAGGACAAAAAAGGCAAGTGGGACGGCGGCTTCCCAATCGGCCAGCTATCGGTATGACGGGACTTCCGCATGGACCGTGGTGGGAACCTCGCCTGTGACCTTGGAGCCTGCCGTTACGTATTCGGCGCAGTTTCCGGCGGATTACTCGGCCATCAACCAGTTTCAAACCACGAGCGCTGCTTATCTGGCCAGTAACCTGCTGAAAACGGGTGATGCCACATCCAGCAACGGTACGCTGGACTTTACGTCGACCGGCAAGCCATTTACGCACGTCAATTCGAAGTTGACCTTGAAGTTTACCGTGAAGCGTGAGACCTCTATCGCCAATGATGCCGTTACGGTAGCGGCGACGGGGATACGTACGGCTGTATCTACGAACCAGACGATCACGCTATATCGGCCTTACCCGGGCGATGCATCCCGGAGATATGAATGGTGTGGTATCCTAAGGGCTGTAGGTGGTAGCGCGGGAACCTCCGCTACGGATCTAACGGTCTCTCTCACTTGCGATGGTGTTACCTACAAGGCTACCTTAACGGGTTGTGCCTTGCGGACCGGTTACCACTATACATATAATTTGACCTTGCATAACGACATGCTGATCCCGGAAAGTTGTACCATCGGCAAATGGACGGATGAGATCATGGCTGGAGGAAATTTAACTTAACAACTATATAGCATTATGATACATTATACTATGAATATACGACAAACCATGCTCCACCTGTCCGGAGGCTTATTGCTATTGCTCACCCCCGCCTGTACCTCAGAGGTGGATCTGGAAGGTGGACAGCCCTTGGAGGTGACGGCGGAGATCGTTTCTTCTCTGTCTACCCGTGCGGTCGACGCTACGAACTATGATAAGAGTAGCTTTAGTACGGACGATGAGATACAGATTAATGGTGGGAGCCAGACCGTGACTTACCGAAAGGATGCCACGAACGGGTGGATTCCGAAAACGGCGGGAAGCTCGTTGACGGTTTCCGGATCATCTACGGCTTCTTCATTCTCGGCCTCATATCCGGCAGCTTTCACCTTTATTCTGCAAGACCAGAAATCCTATGAGAATTTCTGGCAAAGCAATAAACTGGAAGCGAAAGGCGGCTCTAACGTTACCTTGAGTAGCAACAAGGTAAACTTTACCTTTATGCCAGTAGCGGCGAAGATCACGATCTCAATTAATTATGCCTCATCAGGGGGTGCTACTACAAAATATAGGAATGTGACGGCTACCTTGGCAGGCAATGGCATCCGGACTGGTGCCTCTTCTTCTGAAACGATCGAGATGTTGCATACAGGGGATAATGCCGCAGCTAGCGATAAGCATACTTTCGTCTGTATCTTAAGACCGGGAGCGAATATGAGTTTCAAGCTAAGCGTTTCCCGTACGCTTGACGGTGCTTCAAGTCCAGAGGCTACACAACAAACATTTACTCAGCCGGCATACACATTTGGGGCTAGTAAGAACTATGTATATAACTTCACGTCATCCGATGAATTGATATTGACTTCTGTGGAAGTAATGGGGTTTACGGAGACAACGGTTCCCGACAATCCTATTAGCGCCACTTGATCCATTTAAAATCTATAAAGAATGAAGAATATGAGAAATTTATATAATCTAGGTTGGGGATTGGCCCTCTGTTCCCTGTTGGGAGCTTGCCAGTCAGACGGGATACCGGAGGTGGAGGCAGGTTCCACCCTTGAGCTGCGATCGGTCTCTTTGGCTGACGACGCTGTTACGAAGGCTGTGACTACCTCTGTGGATAACGTGAAATTGTATTTGAAGAACTCCAGTGATACATGGGTGAATCCGGTGTATTCCAAATCCGGAGTAACATGGGGATGTGAATCCGCGCCACTGCTGGGTAGTACCGCTACGGATGTGTATGCTTATTATCCTACGGAAGAAGAAGGTAAGGCCATTAACGTAACAGCCTCCTCCGGCGTGTACTCTGTCGAGGTCACGGTCCGGGATGCGGATACATTCGATGGTAAACAGATCGATTACCTTTATGCTACGCCGGTTCAGGCTTCCAAAACCTCAAAAATAATCAGCCTTCAATTGTTCCATGCCTTGACAAAGGTGAGTTTCTATATCTATAAGTCTGCGAATGCCAGCGATGAGATCTTAACGCTGAAAAAAATAGATATACGTAGTAACACCGGACATCTGCAAATCGGTAAGGCGGACATGCGATTGAACGGGACAGGGGAGGAACTAGGGCGTCTGAATGGCCTAGCGGGGACATCCTCGATAGAGTTGACCGGTTCGAAAATATTGGAAACCTCGTTGACGCAACCGAACATATCTTGTCTCGTAGCCCCGATGGACGCTGCCGAGCAAGTATTGTCGTTCCGTTTGACAGTGGATGTAGATGGGGTGGAACGTGAGTTTGAAACTGCCTCTATTTCTTCCGAAAGCGGGGTGAAATGGTTGGCGGGTTATCATTATGTCTATAAGATACGTATTGATAAGATGGAAGGTACATTCGAGGGCGTAACCGTATACGATTGGCAAAATAGTACGGATCAGAATACGAGTGTGGGTATTTAAATAAGAAGGGAGGAGATATGAGATATGTATTAAGTTTTGTAAGTCTATGGCTTTTGGTCACGTTGGTGGGTTGCCAAAAGGAATCTTTTTTGGAAGAAGGGGAAGGTGATAAGGTTGCCTTGGAGTTCGATCTTTATCAAGCGAACGTAACCAAGGCTGCGGCCGTTTCAGCCTTGAATGATAAAGCGTTGATTAAAGTCTATGCTTTCAAGGTGGAGACTAAGACTGAGACCGGTACTAAGACTGGGACTGGTGAAACTGGTACTCCTTCGGCGGAAGGTACTTATGTGGTGGGTGCGGATGGAAAGGGCACCGCCCAATCGGGCAAGGCCCTATTTTTGTATCGCGGTGTATATAACCTTTATTTCACTTCCTACAATGAAGAGAATGCGCCGGAATTGGGTGATGGAAATCTGGTGACCGTGCAAAATGGGCAAGATTTTATGTATACGTTCATGAACGATATAACTGTCCAGCCCCAGAAAGCGGGACAAAACACGATGTCGGTTACCTTGACGAATCCGTTCACGCGGCTTTGCTCGCAAGTGGAGGTGTCGGTAAAAGCGGCTAGTGTATCTCCTGTTACTGTAAAAGGCTTGCGTGTAAACTTTATAACGATGAAAAACTTATCTGATTCAAGAACTTATAGGCTAGGGGATAATGCATGGTATTCGGATGGAGTTGCGAATGAAAACAACGGAGTGGATTTTAGCTCTTTCAATAATTCCGTAGCTGTAGGCCTGCCTCATACCTCAGATCCACGTAAAATAGTATTGCCTTTAAGCGGGTCGGAATTACAGTTTGTAATTGATTTAACGGTAGATTATGATAAAAATGGAAATGGTGGATCTGTGCCCGGTCATTTTGTATTCAATGCTACCGCTCGTAAGACTTTCTTGCCCGGTATGTCCTATAGCTTTGAATTTACCTTGAAGTTCTTTGGTGACTTTAAGGAGACAGAACTGACTCTGGGTATATTGGAATTCACGGAAATAAAAAATGTGACAGATCCCGTTGGTGGAGAATAAGGAGGAACTGAAAATGAGAATAAGAATAAGTTTATTTTGTATACTATGCTTGCTGCTAGGGGCATGTAGTAATGAGGAAATGATACCATCAACATCCGAAGGAGGGGAGGAATGTGCTTTCCAGTTCCTGTTAAGGGTACCGGGTACGATTGATGTAGAGACGAAAGCGGGAACGGAACCGAAAATTCTTAAATTGGGAGATACTAATATATATAATGTATGGATTTTACAGTTTAAAAAGGATGGAACCGAGTTGTTGAAAGCTGTCTTTGCCGATAGGAATAGCATAACGGCTGTGCCGGGAAGTAGTAGCACTACCTATGACCAGTTATTGATTCAATTAATGAAGGATGATATGCGTTTCAAGAACGAGACTAGTGAGTTTTATATCATCGTAAATGCGGAGGATATGAATGCGACGGAGGTTACCGCCAAGTTATTTGTAAAAGAAGGTGGTATCCCTACGTCCCTTTCTGTAACAGAATTGATGGCTAAAACGAAAAGTATTATTTATTCATCAGATGGCTCTCCAACAGGTACTAATATACTATCTTCGGGACCGACTAACTATACGAAGGATCCCTCTAGCTCAGAGGCTGACATGAGGTTGGTCGTATTATCCCGTATGTACAGGGCGTTCGCGAAAGTGACCGTGACCGTGAACTCTTCAGTGGCCTCTGGCAATTTTAAGTTAATTGATACGAAACCGGTTATTATGTCAAATGTACCTAAAGTAACCCGGCTATATGATGACGACTCGACATATCCAACGATTTCAAGTCCTTTATCTACTAATTTCTATACGGAGGAGATACCTGTATCCGGAATATCACTTGGTGATAAAGAAGGAGTTTTCTATATGGCGGAAAATATCCGGGGTACAGGTTTAGCTACCACGGCGCAAGAGAAGAATAAGAAGGATATGGGACCGGGGGCTGGCGGATCTTTGGAAGGATGCACTTATCTATTGGTAAGAGGGCAATATCAGTATCCTTTGGGTGGAGGAGCATACTCTTCGCCGATCGATGTAGAGTATAAATTCTATCTTGGGGGTGACTTGGTGACCGATTACAATATCTATCGGGATTATCATTATAAGCTGACGGTGAATATCGCCGGCCCTAATAGTGCCGACCTCCGTGTAACGATCACAAACGGCAACGTGGCTGTCTTTGATGATGTGGACAATGTCGAGAATACCGTTAATTTTGGTGAAGAGAAATAGTATCCATTCTAAGGGCTGTGCAGGAATGCCTTGACGAATCTACCCTTTGGCATTCCTGCATGAACTATTTTAAATAAATGAGAATAACTTAGAGGCAATCGAGGAAATGAGCTTCTTGCATTTCTTGCCGATTGTCTCTTTTATTTGTATAGGAGGATTGTCTCTTAAAGCCATCACCTTATTTTTACTTCTTTGCCGGGAGGAAGAGCCGCGAACCAAATTATTCAACATATTATCGGAGGCCCTGTCTATTTTTGATACTGATATCCGGCCAAGATAGATCTCGGTAGTCCGTAGGGACATATGTCCTAAGGATTGGCTGATAATGCCGATTTCCGAATTCGCCTCCAGCATCATGGAAGCCCAGCTATGCCGCATCACATAGGTAGTGAATGGCTGTTCGAAGTGTAATTGCTCTCCCATTTTCTTTAAGTGGCGGTTCACTCTCCGAAGCGCGGACTGGGCCGTGACTTCTCCCTCTCCGCTGATTTTCTCGTGTAAGAAAGGGAATATCCACGGGTTATTGAAACGCCGATAAGAGAATATGATGTTCTTCATCTCGGGGGTGATCTTTACTTGCATCGCTACGCCAGTCTTGCTACGTACGTAGTGGATATAATCATCGTTTATATTGCTGTGTCGCAAATTAAAGACATCCACGAAGCACATACCTCTAGCGTAAAATAAGAAAAGAGCCAAGTGAAGGGCCGTACAGGCGTGTGGGTTCTTGGGCCGCTCAAGAGTCGCCAGATTTTGTAGGTCGAGGCTTGGCAAAGCCCTTTTCCGGGTGGGTGGGACCTTTATCTGCAGGCCGGAGAACGGGCTTTCTCTCGGAACATCCATTTGTTTATCTTGAGCGATCTTGTTGTACATTGTCTTTAGATTACGAATGTAGAAGTCCAAACTACCCGGTTTCAAGGGAGCCTGTTTCCCGTCTTCCCCTTGCATCAACCATAAAAGATAGTGATGAAGAAAATCGGTCGTTAAGTCGGCAAATGTAAACTCCGTTACTCTCGGACCTAAAAAGGTGGATAATTTATTCCATGCGCTTCGATAATTCCCAGCGGTTCTTCCTTTCCCCTCATCGATTTTACTACTGATCAATTCTTCTATACATTCCTGTAGCAAAGGGGAGTTGTCTGTTGTTTCTATATTCATATGATTACTATTTATGGATATAGAATAACAAAAATAGAAAAGATTGGTTTTATCAAAACCTCCCCTTACCAATTGTGGTAGAGGAGGTTTTGTTTTATTTATAGTTTATTTGAAAGCTTTCTCACTAATTCCGTCTCCATCGAGCCTCAATCGCTCCATATAATCCGGAACGGTACGGCCTAACGCTTTATCTACGTATAGCTTAGCCAAGTATTGAGCGAGCATGAAGCCGTGACCTTGCAAACCGACGAATAGTCCGTTATCCGGATCGATAATGTAGCGAGGCTCTACATAATAACCGGACCATGTGGCTTGTACGGGTACTGTGGCTAACGATGGAATCCAATCGCAGAACACCTCGGAGATGATCTCCATGAAACGACGGGTATTAAACTTCAACTCATCAAAATTGCTGATCTCCGCTTTAGCGTCGACAGCGGGGGAGGCGCAAGCGATAATCTGTCCGGTCTCGGCGAATTGCTGACCGTAGACAGCGGAGAAGTCGTTACGTTTCCGGCGGTCTATCAACATATCGAGGATATCCCCGTCTTTACCCAGATTCGGTAGGCGATGGGTAATCAACGCTTGGTGCTTGACCGGATAGAGGCCGGTGTAAAGGCCTAGCATGCGGGCGAAACGCTCGGCGCTATAACCGAGGGCGTTCACGAAATGATCGCATTCGTATTCGATGTATCGCTTATCATGCGTATATAATAAGACGTGATATTTTCCACCGTTTTTGTGTACTTCCACTAGGTGTGTGTCTTCCAAAACCTCACCTTGCCGCTCTTTGCCTTTGTTTCGTATAAAGTCTATCACACGCCCCGGGGTAGCTTGCCAACAATGCTGGGAGATTTGTGCGGCGAAATAGGTGTTTTGGTTCGTGTTGAAGTAGGGAGACACCTCTTTCTGGAAGTCTTTCTTGTCGATCAAATAAGCGTTGGACCAACCGCAGGAACGTTCCAGATCATTGTAGGTAGCCTCGTCGTGGGCGAACGTGATATAGCGTATCTCACGGTAATGGATATCGTATTCTTTTTGTGTCTCCTCGAATATCGTTTGGTTATTACGGGCGATCTCCGCTAATTCGGGGATCGAGAACGCTGGACGACCACCACCGATATTACGCCATGATGATCCTCGATCCGCATTAATAAGCACGGTCTTTTTACCGGCTTCCGCAAAATAACGGAACAATGAGCTACCACCTATACCTCC
>ENA-ORSK01002109-ORSK01002109.1-human-gut-metagenome-genome-assembly--contig:-NODE-2109-length-13859-cov-3.460808_pt1 | contig 13859 bp, 7 predicted proteins | sample MGYA00242192_ERZ509159 | MGnify/ENA primary metagenome ERZ509159 (study PRJEB26280, sample SAMEA2338663) | human gut metagenome | biome: human gut; feature: human-associated habitat; material: faeces...
TCGATTTTTACGCATGCTACTAAATAAATTGTGTCAACTTATTTAGTACACTACAGTTTCATATCAAATGCACTTGCGTTTTGAAAAGGGTCAAAAAGCACTGAAAAAAGGGGATACCAACCCAGTTGATACCCCCTCATATACAAAACTGTATCCAATTACTTATTTAATTTCCAAGTGAAGCCATCCTTGGTGTCTTTCACTTCAAAGCCCAAGGCAGCCAGGTTGTCACGAATCTTATCGCTTGTAGCCCAATCTTTGTTGGCTTTAGCCTGCATACGCTGCTCCAACAGCATGTCGACTACTTTTCCGTAAGCTTCTTCACGTGCTGCATTGTTTTCAGCTTCCGCTTTCAGACCAAGAATATCGAACACAAACAGATGGAACACGCTCTTCAACTCTTCCAAATCTTCGGCGCTGATAGTCGCTTTCTTGTCAATCACCGTATTAATCATACGGGTTGCATCAAACAGATGAGAAATGACAATCGGTGTATTCAAGTCGTCGTTCATAGCCTCGTAGCACTTCTCACGCAAACCTTTCGGTTCGATACCTGAAGTAGCTTTCGCCGGAGTGATTCGGTCCAAATTCTTCACACCTTCCAACAGACGTTCCAATCCCTTTTCAGCAGCTTGCAATGCTTCGTTACTGAAGTCCACCGTACTGCGATAGTGTGCCTGAAGGATGAAGAAACGAATGGTCATCGGTGAATAAGCCTGAGTCAGCAGTTTGTTAGAGCCTGTGAAGAACTCATCCAGCGTGATAAAGTTACCCAATGACTTACCCATCTTCTGTCCGTTGATGGTAATCATGTTATTATGCATCCAGTAACGTACCATCTGATGACCTTCTGAAGCCACAGCCTGTGCGATTTCACATTCATGATGCGGGAACACCAGGTCCATTCCTCCTCCGTGAATATCGAAAGTTTCACCTAAGTATTTGCGGCCCATAGCGGTACACTCACAATGCCAGCCCGGGAAACCGTTGCTCCACGGTGACGGCCAGCGCATGATGTGTTCCGGCTGTGCACACTTCCACAAAGCAAAGTCGGCCGGGTTGTGCTTTTCATCCTGTCCGTCGAGTTCACGAGTTGTATTCAGCACATCATCCAGGTTACGTCCTGACAACACACCATAGTGATGGTCTTTGTTGTACTTCGCTACATCGAAATACACAGAGCCCTTGCTTTCGTATGCATATCCGTTTTTCAGAATCTCTTCCACCAGCTTAATCTGCTCGATGATGTGTCCGGATGCATGCGGCTCGATGCTGGGCGGCAACACGTTCAATGCTTCCATTGCCTTGTGGTAACGCAACAGATAATACTGCACCACTTCCATCGGCTCCAGCTGTTCCAAACGTGCTTTCTTGGCAATCTTGTCTTCGCCATCGTCTGCATCATGCTCCAGATGGCCCACATCTGTAATGTTACGCACATAACGTACCTTGTAGCCCAAATGAGTCAGGTAGCGGAACACAATATCAAACGTAATAGCAGGACGCGCATGTCCCAAATGTCCGTCACCGTATACGGTAGGACCACACACATACATGCCCACATGAGGAGCATGCAAAGGCACGAACAGTTCCTTCTTGCGGGTCAGTGTATTGTAAATAAAAAGTTGATTATTCTCCATAATTCAATGAGTTAGGATGCAAAGTTATAAATTAAAAAGAGAAAAGCGTGATTTCCACTAAAAAATCACGCTTTTCTCTTTTGAAAACTCCTCAAATTATTTTGTCAGAATAATACCTCCATCCGGTTGGATTACCACTTTCACTTCTGCCGGATTCTTGATTTTCAGTTCTTCTAATTGCGGCTGACGTTTCTTGTCATCCAGATAATAGGAAACTGTTTCACCTTTCTCCCACATCGGCAGGTTCAAGCTCAACTTTAAAGGTTCTTTCTGCGCATTTACGCCCACCACATACCAGCGATCGCCATGACGACGGGCCAGCACACAGTATTTGCCCGGATAGCCGTCAAGGAACACCGTTTCATCCCAGGTGGTCGGTACTTCCTTCATGAAATCGATGGCCAGTGCCGGTGCATCCGTCAGGTTGTTCGGAGCCAGTGCAAAGTTCTGAATCGGATTCTGATACAACACCGCTGTAGCCAGCTGGAACACGTCCGTCGTCTTGCGGATGGTACCTCCGTCGTTCGTACGGTTGTGACGCTTGTTCAGCAGCGTACCCCCAAACTCCATACAGCCGATGGTATTACGGATAAACGGATGCAGACAGGCGTTGTAAGCCTCCATATCATCGAAGTGCTGGTTGAATATCAGGTTTTCAGAAGCAAGTACCGCCTCACTGCCCACATAGTTGGGATACATGCGTTCCCAGCCGCGAGGAATCGTACAGCCATGGAAGATTATCATCAAGCCGTATTCATTAGCATCGGTCAGGATGTCTTCGTACAAGCCCATCATCTGCTGCTTGTCACTGCCGAAGAAATCTACCTTCAAGCCCTTCACGCCGCACTTCTGCAACCATTTCATCTCTTTCTTGCGGGCTACCGAGTTGCTCATGCACTGCTTGGCATCCTGAGGTGCATCGTTCCAGTAACCGTTGGAGTTGTACCACACAAACACATCCACGTTCTTCTGGTGTGCATACTTGAACAGCTCTTCCATACGGTCGCGTCCGATGTTCTTTTCCCAGCCTCCGTCAATCAGCGTATATTCATAACCCATTTCACTGGCCAAATCAATGAAACGAATCTGGTCATCGTAGTTGATACTCGGGTCCTGCCACATAATCCAGCTCCAGGTAGAACGGCCGAACTTGTATTCCTGTGATGGCTCATACAGCGGTTCCACCACATCAAACGGAACGGTAGTCTCCACAATCGGCTTCAGCCCGCTGCCCACCGTAATGGTACGCCAGGGAGTGACACCCGGAAGAGCCAATCCCGGAGTAGAAGAACCCAGACCGTTCATCTCTCCCGGATTCGGGAAAGCAATACTGTAAAGCCCATCTTTAGTAGCATCACTCAGGTGGGAAGCACAATACAGGCTACGTACACCGGTCTCTGAAACCAGCGCCCAGTTATCCCCCACATGGAACAGTGCCGGGAAAGTATAGCCTTCACCGTACTTGGAAGGAGTAGCCACCGGTTCATCGGGCACATATTCCTCTTCGTAGCTCGGTTTGGTGCGTTTCCATCCTATCATCGGGTCACTCTGCGGAGAAAGGAACGTAGTAGTGGTAGAAGGAAAGTCAAAACCCGTCGCTTCCTTTTCAATGACCATACAGGCCGTTTCGCCATACTGAGGCATCTCGTAACGGAAGGCTATGTCGTTATTACTCAACTGGAACACAATGTCCAGTTTCTTCTTCTCCGCATTTTCAAGGGTTACGGTCAGCTTGTTGGCAGAATAATTTACCGTAGAACACTTGATACGGTCCTGCGTGTACGTCTTTTCCACCTTGTCCGCCTGCTGGCCGACAAAGCTCATCTGACGGCTGAAGTCGCCGATATTGGATACAAAGCCGAGAGGAGAATTCTCCAGCACGGTCTTTCCATCGTAGGTCACCGAATAGACAGGCTTGCCGTCCTGCAACTGAAAGTCGAGTTTCAAACGAGCATCAGGGCCGGTAACTGCTGCCTGCTGGGCAAATGCCTGAGAGGCCAATAATGCCAATGTGCCAAAAAGTACTTGTTTTTTCATAGGTGTTTTTCCAGATAATTACTAATCAGGACAAAAATAGGAATTAAGTGTGAAATCAACAATAAAATTTTCACTAAAACACTACCAAAAATCATGCAATATCCATACAAAAAAGATGCCGCTCAGAAGTATACATACTCCCTGCGGCATCCCTGCAAGCATCACTTTTAGAAGTTTACGATTGGCCACCCGTCTGGTGTCCACGTCATTTCACGAATAATCAATTTGGGAGCTCCCTCTTCTGCCACGGAATAGGCATGGGAAATAAAATAATCCTTCCCATCCAAATGGTAGGCTGCATTATGACCTACTCCGGCATAATCCTTATTTCCCTGAATCACTAATGAGCCGCCTCCCTTATCCATGGCTTTTCCGTCTTTGTCTAAATAAGGCCCTGTGACAGCCTTCGAACGTCCCACCATGACTTTATAGTTGCTTTTCAATCCCTTGCAACAATAATCAAACGATACGAACAGATAATAATAATCACCGTGCTTCATGATAAAAGGCGCCTCAACCGCTCCGTCACCCGCATTCTCTTCGTCCAGATTAAAGGTTCGTTGACGGCGAGAAAGTGAATACCACTCTTCGGGCTGGGCCACTCCATTCATATCAGGGGTCAGTTTTACCATCTTGATGCCATCCCAAAATGAGCCAAAATTCATCCAGGGTGTACCGTTTTCATCAATGATGATATTAGGGTCAATAGCATTCCACATATCCCGATTAGGAACCGACTGAATTACTTTTCCATGGTCTGTCCACTTGAAATCAGGACTGGAAGGATCAAGTGTAGGATTCGTAGCATGACCGATAGCGGAAGTATTCTTTCCAAATGCCGAACATGAATAAAACAAATGATAAAGTCCGTTATGGAAAATAATATCCGGTGCCCACGTATGTCCATTATAACCTTTTACGGTTTCCACCGCCCATTGCGGTGCTTCCTCGAATACCGGTTTTTCAAACTTCCAGTTCTTCAAATCCTTTGAAGACATCACGGAAATTCCCTGTCCGGTAGCAAAGAGGTAATAGGTATCACCCTGCTTAGCCAGCACTGGGTCATGGGTCATGACTTTGCTGGTTGGAATGACCGACGACTTCTTAGGAGAAGAAGCGTAAGCTGCGCTTGCTGCAGCCAGGAAGATAAATGAGAAAATGATGTGTTTCATGGCTTACATAAATAAAAATGCAATAAAACATTACATAGAAAATCAAAACAAAAAATGAGTAATACTGCAAGCAGAATTACTCATTTTTTGTTATATTCTCCACATTATAGTTGCATAAGGATACAAACGGAGTTATTTGCTCTTTTTTCCCCAATAAGTCTTATTATCACCGCCATAACCTGCATAGACGATAGTGTGAGTTCTCGGAGATGCCTCCCAATCAGTTTCACGCTGCAAATACAGTTTTACACCGTTAGCTGTTAAAACCTGATTTTCTGCATCATAAAACCATGTAGCTCCTGTCCAAGGTCCTGCAGACACTTTATGATCTTCTGTCAACGTCATTTGAGTAGAAGTTTTCTGATTTCCGAAAGAATAAGAAAGGTCAATATGTTCCCAGTTACCAATCAGCTCACTTTCTTCTATTTTATCCTGCGGCACAGCACCATAACGTTCAGGCATTACAAGCGGCCAGCCATCTTCTGTCCAACGGATTTTACGTACATGTCCCATCATGAGGTCGTTACTTGATGCATTGCCTCCCGCATTTTTCGGGAAACGTCCTTGTGAGGCAAAATACCAGTTGCCATTTCCATCATCAAATACACAGCAATGAGAAATACCTACCCAGCCATCGCTACCATTAAATTTGTAAGGATGTGTTACCACTGGAAGAATATCCCCTCCATTTGTAGTCACATTCGTACCATCCATACTAAAATACGGGCCTTCAATATGTTCGGCACGTGCCACACGGGTATTGTAAGCCACTGACAATTCATCGTATGCTAGGAACAAGTAATAATATCTGTCATGATAAATTATTTCCGGACCTTCCGAAGCTTGCCAACGGCTACGCATGTTGCGGGTAGCTATCAGTTTTCCATACGCAGCAATTTCTTCCCCTGTAGTACCCCAAGGCTTAGGCAGTTCAGCCTTTACCTTACCACTTTCTGCATCCAGTTCCACCAAAGCGATACCACTATGCCATGAACCGTAAATCAACCAATGTTTGCTGTCCTTGTCAATAAAGTAACTCGGGTCGATGGCATTCCATTTATAATAACTATTTTCATAATTATTCGCTGCCACATTAAAGTCTAATCCCTTATCCGAAGCATTGGTAATTACATAGCCTTTATCTACCCATCCGTCATTGTTAGCCGGATTGTCATTCTCCATCAAACCAATGAAAGCACGTTCACTCCAGGTACCGTCACCACTTATTGTTCCAGGACAAACGATAGAATAATACATACGGTACAATCCATTTTTTACTTTACGTACACAAGGTGCCCAGTAACCGAAATCAGCTGAGTTAGCCGTAGTAGCTTCCAATCCCATTTCAGCACGAATTTCGTTCAATTTTGGAATAACCCATTCAGGAAGCTCCTTCATAGTACCTCCTAAATACTCCCAGTTCACTAAGTCTTTCGAACGGCGTCCGTGGAAGTGTCCACCTGCCAGATGAGCATTACCGTATGAAGCGTCTGTCTGATACATGTAATAATATCCATCCTCAGCCAGTACCACTGTAGGGTCATGTACGTTAGCCAGATTCCACTTTCCTCGGCTAGACCAAGCTGCAATATCCACATAGTTATCTACATAAGCCGGTGCTACATATTCTTCGAGAGAAGCTACTCCCGTAGTAACCGTAAATGTCTCCGAATAGACATAACGACTGTCACCGTAAACGTATGCACGAATATAATAGGTAGTTCCTCCCATCAGACCTGTGATAGTAGCACTGAAGTTTTCATCTGCATCTACTACATAATCTTTGATAGTAGGATTCTGTACGTTTGCACTATAGCAGAAACCTTTTTTAAGTACGACACCCACATTACCGTTCATCGTAGAAGTAACGGTCAGTGAAGAACTTGTTGCCGCAGCCGACACAGGAGCTGACAAAATCACCCCGTTGCTTGGATTGTATTCGATGTTATCCAAACCATCAGTACAACCCGTAAAAGCAAACGCTGTCAGCAGGGATATGAAAAGAAATGATAGTTTTTTCATTTGTAAGTTTTATTTAAGACATGCCGTCGTTCATAAGAATAACGGCATGTATGATTAAGAAAAATAATTATTAAAAGACAAGATGGCAACCATCAACAGAAAGCATAAATTCTAAATTATCGGAATCCATATTATTCAATCCATAATAATATTGTGTAGATTTTTGGCCTGTTGTTCCTTCCATAGTAGACAAAACATCTGCTGTACCATCACCATTATTAGTTACAAATACAGTTACTTTAGCACCATTCATACCTTTGAGCCAATCTTCCCAAACACCTTGTGTTCCATAATGAATACAAGCTGCATTATTTTCATATCCTGGCCCCCAACCCCAATTATCAGCTCTAACCACTGTTTGAGAGTTATCCTTATTTCGTAGAATTACAAGGAAATTGTTCCAATTTTCTGCTAAATTACTGTAATTAGTAAAAGTAATATATTTTGTTTCACCAGCGTTTACTTTAAATGCATCTGAATAAATTGGATTAGCCCATAAGCTAGAATTATCCTCATTACCTAACATATTACTTCCATTTGTTATTTCAATAGCTGAAGAAACCAAAACCTGAACGGGTACAGTAGTTGTTACCTCCTTATATGTTACAATTACATTTTGAATACCAGCCTCAGTCGGAACACCAGAGAAAGTAAGTGTTGAATTTTCAAGAACTCTTGTTTTCCCTTGAGTATCTGTACCCTCAACCTCAAGACCTGTAGGATCAAAAGCCAATGTATAACCTGTTAAAGGTGTATTACCCAAAGTATAATACTTATAAGTAGTATGAATAGGTTGTTTCGTCACTCTAATAGATTTAATCTTTTCAACTACCTCAAACTTAGCATTAGCTAAAATAGGAGTATCACAATTTTCACCTTTAAACGTCTTGTTATAGGCCGCTACAAGTGTTTTTGTACCAGGAATATTCATATCAGGAACTTCTGAGAAACTAAGTTCTGATGCTGTAACAGTTTTTGTAACCTCTTCTTCAAAAGTAACTAAAGCTGTAACATTAGCCACAATCTTTTCAAGTTCAGTCTCAGCATCTACATATTGTGGTACATTCTGCAATACCATCGACTTTGGATTTTTATCCTTAGCAGAAGTCAACCCCTCAATAGGAACAATATTTGTTTCTAAGAAATCAATATAAGAGCCTTCCGCAACCAAAAAACAGCGTATATTGGTGTTCGTCTGATCCGCATTCAAGTTGACAAGGGCGGTCGGCTGCTTGTAAGTCTTAGTAACTACACCATTTGTCATAATAACATTGAAAGCCTCAGGGCTAGTTCTATCTACTACGAGTGTCACCTTTCCTCCAAGTTTTTCGATACCTTCATCAGTGTCAGTCTCGAAAGTAAGCGTACTCTCTATACAAGAGCGATCAATATAATCCCCCCACTCTGAGTTACCCGAGGGCTGATTATCAAAACGTATCGCACCATACTCCTTATATCCCTCACCACCACGTTCGGCATCTGCACAGATTACCAAAACAAAATTCTTATAAGTCTTTGGTGCATCTGGATTTATTTTAAGATTAAACACCGCGTTCCATTTCTGTCCATCAGGTATTACATAATATTTAGAAAAAGCGGTCCACCATGCACTCGAGTAATCTGTATTTCCAATAGTGTACACGTCCTCCATCATACCCTCAAGGACTATTTCTTCTTGATTACCATTCTCCGAATCCTCTATATCCTGTATTTTATCGGAAATCCAGTCTGGTGCGTTCACCTCAAATAGTTCACCACCTTCACAGCCTGTCAAAGCCGGCAACCCCAAGGCTACAAAGCTACAGGCACATAATAATTTATTGAGATGTCTCATAATTCTAATATAAACTAAGTCATTAATTGAAGCCTTCCTTTCCCTCAACAAAATGATAGAATAGGAAGACCATTTCTTTTATTTTTATTCACCCAAATTTACTACCGGACGTACCGTCCATCCTTTCTCTTTAAAGTAAGCTGAATTATCAGTACCATAATTGGCTGAATTTCCCTTCAGATTCGGATTCGTGTTAAGTAAATCCTGATAAATAGGCAAGAACTCATGTCCCGGTAAATAGCTATCGAACGAGCATTTCAATTCAGAATCAGAACCTATACTGCTATAGCTAACCGGTTCAAGCAACTTGTCGGGATCATTGGACCGACGGAAAGTGCCATGCTCCTTAAGTTGTTGCAAACGTCCATTATCATAAAAGAATCCCCAGCGAATAAGGTCAAAGCCTCGTCCGAATTCACAACCGAATTCCTTTGGACGTTCCACATTAGCAATCTGTTCGAACAGCTTGTCAGGTGTGTCAAAATCTTCCAACTTCAAATCCGGAAGACCTGCACGACTACGTACCTCATTTATCCAGCCAATAGCCTTTTCGTTAGGCCCGTTTACTTCGTTCTCACATTCAGCAGCACGAAGCAACACGTCAGAATAACGCATCAAGCGTAAGTTAATACCACATCGCAAACCTGTCGTAACAGAACTATACAGCCCTGTACGGAAATTAGTATTCTTCGCAATAGGAATACCACCATTACCGTTATGAGTAATAATATTTTTGTCAGCAGCCGTAAGAACTTTTGAATAGGCTACATTACCATATTCAAATCCTTCCCACTCGTTTTCATACGTACCAAGCGTCCAATAAAGACGAGGATCTAACCCACCATCCTTAGTTCTTTCACCTTTAAACAGCTCGTACAACCAAGGTGAAGCTGCCAAATCAGACCAGCCACTGAAAGCACCAGGAGCCAAGTTACTTTCAATAGCATGCCCCTGTGTAGCATTAGGACTGGTATTTACCGGTGTCCACTCGTCATCTGTACCTTGTGAACCGTAGTCCAGAAATTGTACTTCAAAGAGACTTTCATCATTGTTTTCGTAAGCTGAACCTTCACGGAAATTATCACCGTAATTAGGCATCAACCGGTAAGTACCATATTTCTTACCGATAATATCCTCCAACACAGTGAGAGCCTCAGTAAACTTGTGACGTACCATCAACGTACGGGCATAATAACCTGCTGCAGACCCACAGGTAGCACGACCACTTGCCCATTCACCTCCTTCATCACGCGATGGCAACATTCCCATGGCATCCTTAAAATCACTCTCTACCTGATCAAGTACAGCATCGTATGAGCTATTGGGTACATATATTGTTTCCAACGTAGAATAATTGTCATAATCTGTAATCAGAGGCGGGTTCTGATAATAGCCTGCCAAATTATAGTAAGACAATCCGCGCAGAAAAAGAGCTTGCCCCTTAACATATTTCATCCGTTCTGAAAGCTGACTATCATCCTCACCACAACGTGAAATGATAAAGTTACAAGCATTGATTGTATAATACCAGTCACGCCAAGGCCAAAAAGTAATTCCATCGGTAAATGGCACATTTAAATCATCGAAAGACAAATACCATTGTTGAGATGAGTTCCAAACCTCATCACCACGAGTCATGTCAATGGTATAGCCTGTACGTGCATACGTTCCCTCAATACGGATATGATTATAGGCAGCAATCACGCTTTCCTCCAAATCATCTATAGTATAACCGAACGACCCCGAAGTCTGCTGGTTAGGATTTACCAGGTCCAATCTGTCTGCGCAAGAAGCTAAGATACCAAGCCCCAACATGCAGGCAAGTGAATATTGATATAGTTTCATTTGATATGTTTTTTAATAGTATAACGATTAGAATGTAAAATGAAGTCCGCACATGAAGGTACGTGCAGTCGGGAAAGAACAGAAGTTATAACCCGGAGTAAATGTACCTCCTGCATAATCCACATTATAGCCATGATAGCCGGTAAACGTATAAAGGTTCTGTGCGGAAACATAGAAACGTACATCTGACACATATTTACCAAACCACTTATTGGGGAAATTATAGCCCAATTCCACATTGGCAATCTTCCAATAAGCAGCATTCTGGATTTTACGTGAACTGAACAAATCGTTCCAAGCCAAGCTGGCGTTGTTCACCACATAAGTCCGCGGCACGTTGGAAAGATAAGTAGTTCCATCTTCACTAAAACGGTTGGCATCGAGTATAGCCACGTCCTTATTACCATAACCATAGCAAGAATTAAGTGAATTGTAAATATCATCGGCTACATGATAGTTTAATGCACCGTAAGTAGCGATGCTCAAATCAAATCCCTTATACTCGAAACGGGCATTAAGTCCGAAATTAATTTTCGGCATACCGCTGCCCAGCACTGTCTGGTCATCACCGTTTACTACTCCATCACCGTTTACATCCTTGTAAAGGCAGTCACCCACATTGGCACCGTCCTGAGTAGCATGGTTATCCAAATCTTCCTGTGTACGGGCAATTCCCTCGTATACCCAACCGTAAAACCGACCGATTTCCTGACCTACGTTAGTGATATATGCACCGTTAATAGAAGAATCTGTACCGATTCCCAAAGAAGTCACACGGTTACGAAGTGTACTGAGGTTACCCGAAACTTCATACTTGAAAGCGTGATCACGGTTACGATATGTAGCTGCAAATTCAAAACCGGAGTTATTCATTGAAGCAGCATTCATTGTAACGGTAGAATTAGACACACCAGCCTGTTCCGGAACACGTACACTATACAACAGGTCGGTGCTTGTATTTTTGTACCATTCAGCCGTGAATTCTAAACGGTTATTGAACAAAGCAAGGTCGATACCCACATTATACGTTTTCTTCTTTTCCCATGCCAAGTTATTGTCTACAAAAGTAGATACAGCCGAACCTGTTACAAGCGAGTTATTGAAACTGTAAGTCATATTATTACGTGACATTACAGCCTGATATACATATTCACCGATATTCTCATTACCAAGTTCACCATAGCTTCCACGCACCTTGAACATATTTACTACATCCGTGCTGAAGGGGAAGAAAGACTCCTTATCAAAACGCCAACCTAAAGATACAGACGGGAAAGTACCCCAGCGAATATTCTTGGACAAGCGAGAGCTTGCATCCCGACGAACAGTAGCCGAGAACAGGTATCTATCATCATAGTTATAATTGATACGGCCGATATAAGACAGAATGGCATGCTTATATTCGAAGCTTGAGGAATATGTATCGGAACCATTCTGAAGCTGCAAGAAATACGGTTCAGTGAAATTCAGTGCCCATCCGTTCAACAAATCTGTATTTTCCTCTTCGTAAGTCTGACCTGCTACTACGTTAATATGGTGCTTACCGAAAGTTCCATCATAAGTAAGCAAGTTCTCAATCAGCGCATCCTTGTAATCACGTGAATTTTTATCCAGACGTTCGTTACTCTTAGCCAGGTAAACACGGTTGCTCTGCACCCAAGCTGGAATCCAGGTAAAGTCCTTAGCATGGGTCATACTGTAAGACAAATTAATTTTATAATTCAGCTTGTGATTCTTATTTTCTAGGCCAAACATCTTAAGAACATCCACATCAGCTGAAGCAGTTCCCACAAAACGGTCTACACGAGTATTACGTTGTAACAGATTATTAATCAGCAAGGGGTTAGAAGCGGAAATATCACCATGAATATCATCGTAATACACACCATATCCATAAGCATCGTAATCATAGTCACTTGCTGCTCCTACTTTGTCGTCAAGTACCCAAGTGGAAGGATCGTAGGCCTTGATTGTCGGCTGCATCAGTAACGTACCACGAAGTACATTGGTAACATCACCATACAATCCCTGCACGTATTCCGAAGCATTTGACAATCCCATATTGTCCTGGTCTGAATGAGAATAGACCACGCTGGTCTGGAACTTGATAAACTTAGTATCCATGGAGTTATTTACACGCGCCGTAAAACGTTCATAATTAGGACCAGCACCTTCCAGTGTTCCTTTCTGGTTGAAATAGTCCAATGATACGTTATAGGTGCTGTGAGCACTACCTCCAGACAAGTTTACATTGTGATTCTGGCGGATACCTGTTTTAAATACTTCATCGAACCAGTCGGTGTTGGTATTATCCTGGAAATGGTATTTCCCAGTAGCACTGTCAAGACTATATCCTCCCGGTAACGGAGTATTTGAATTGGCGCAAGCCTGACCCAGATATTGACTATACTGATCAGCATCCATTACATCATACACGCCTTTAGGAATGTAGTCCACGCCAAAATATCCGTTGTAATCTACTTTCAGCGGCTGGTCCTTCTGTCCGCGCTTGGTAGTGATGATAACTACACCATTTGCCGCACGAGAACCATAAATAGCTGCTGCAGAAGCATCTTTCAACACCTGAATAGTCTCAATATCATTAGAAGAGAAATCACGAATGGAAGTTCCCATCGGTACTCCGTCGATAACATAAAGCGGGGCAGTACTACCAAAAGAGCCAACTCCACGAATACGTACAGTAGGATCGGCACCAGGCTGACCGTCAGAAGTAATCTGTACACCTGCAACCTTACCTTCCAACATAGATGAAATATTGGAATGAGATACTTGTTTCAAGGCCTCTGCATCTACTACTGCCACAGAACCGGTCAAATCTGACTTTTTCTGTGTACCGTAACCAATTACCACTACCTGCTCTAACATTTCAGTATCACTCTGCAACTGAATAGGTTCGAGGATAGCACGGTTACGAACTGCTACCTCACGTTCCTTATAGCCCACATAGCTTATCAGCAGGACAGCATTGCCAGGCACCTCCAACTGGAAATTTCCATCCAAATCAGTAGTTGTTCCGATTGAAGTGTCTTTTACCCTAATAGTAGCACCCAACAAGGGTTCACCTTGTTCATCAACCACCTGTCCACTAACCTTAATAGCCGGTGATTGTGCTACAGCAGCCATGACGGATACGGGATACATCGCCGTACCACCCAAGGCACACAAACCAAGCATTGCGGAAAAAATCAAATGTTTTTTCATTTTAATGGTATTAAATTTAAATTATTAATAAAGTAGGGACTGTCGTGAAATGCTGAAAATAGTTTTCGACTTTCCTAACGAGCTGAT
>ENA-ORSK01002112-ORSK01002112.1-human-gut-metagenome-genome-assembly--contig:-NODE-2112-length-13852-cov-2.615931_pt1 | contig 13852 bp, 7 predicted proteins | sample MGYA00242192_ERZ509159 | MGnify/ENA primary metagenome ERZ509159 (study PRJEB26280, sample SAMEA2338663) | human gut metagenome | biome: human gut; feature: human-associated habitat; material: faeces...
GTTAGCCGGTACTGCGGATTTTTCTTTTCCGGCGTTCATGAATTGTAAAAGCGCCATCTGAGCGGTGGCATCTTGCATAGCCACACGGTCGGGACGGAAATTCACATAATCCTCACCTCTTTTGAAAAGGCGAGTCGAGCTTTCATCGTATAGATGCGCATATAAGATTTTCTCGGCCAAGGTCATCGGGCGACCACCGATACGTTCGCGGGCTGTGTCCACTCTTCTGGGGAAATTCGCATAGAAATTTCTAAGCATGTCAATGTCGTACACCATATTCATATTCGTTTTTTATTGTAAGCCTTTTCGCAAATATATTTATCTATAACCAGCTAAAATGTAATAAATAAGACATCTGCCAATGAGTCTTTGTTTTTATTATCAACAAATATATAATATAATGAAATACAATTTGTTCGATAATTTCTATGAGGTTATAGAGGTTATTTATAATCTCCCGGATAACTTAGAAAAACGGGCTAATCGCACGTTTATTAATAAAACGTACCATTAGCCCGTTTTGTTCAAGCCTTGGAGCTGTTTTTTCTACTTATCGAGACTTTCTTTCCATCTTTGGGCATAACTATGCAAAATAGATGCGATACTCTCTCCGATCCGGACATAATCTTCCCGTTTAAGGTTGGCTAAAGATGCGCGGATAGACCACTCGGGAGCATCAAAACCTCCTCCGTTCAGTAAAACCAAGGAAGTTTCCTGTGCCAGACGGAAAACGACATCCAGAGGTTCGTAATTCTTTTTTAGATATTCCACGAAATCATCCCCATAGAATTTCTTAGCCCAGACAAGCATATCGATCTCACTATAATATCCCGCACGCAAAGGGTCGTCTAATAAGGTGAATCCGGTGCTTTCCCACAATGTGTGTAAACGCTCGTGGATCATATCCTGCATCCTTTTCTTATAGGTATTTTCCGCATCTAATAGAGCGAAAGACGCAAACAGAGACATTTGTGTTTGCTGTGGCAAGGAAAGACCGGCCGTATGATTCAAGGCTACTTGACGGCTATCGGCTACCATACGATCAATAAAGCGGATATCCTCGGGATGTAAGGATAGACTGCTATATCGTTTTTTTAGAAGCTCCTGTTTATCTCTTGGCAATTCACGGATCATCCGGTCGTAAATATTATCTTGATGTAAAGCGATTACCGCCAATCTCCATCCGGTTGCCCCGAAATATTTGGAGAAAGAGTAGACACATAACGTATTCTTTGGTAATTCGGCCATCATCGAGCGAAAATGCGGAATAAATGTCGCATACACATCATCCGTAATAATCATGAGGTTGGGATTGTCGTTCCGTACGATCTCAACGATCCTATTCATCAATGCTTTTGTCAATCCGTATGAAGGCGGGTTGCTCGGGTTTGTTATGAAAGCGGCTTTCACGCTAGGATCTTTCAGGACATCTAAATCTTTTTCTTGATATTGCCACGTGTGATAGCCGTCTTTTGTCATCTTCAAGGCTTTTATCTCTATGACATTAAAAAGATAACGAGCCTGTTCCGGAATCTCTATATAAGGAGTGAATACCGGAGCGAAGAGAACGATCTTGTCTCCCTTATTCAACAAGAAATTCTGTTGCAAGGAATCGAAGATATAACACATGGCGGCAGTTCCGCCCTCGGTAGCGAAAAGGTCGAATATTCCCTCAGGGGGCTGGTTATCACATAATTCTTGGTCTAAATAATCCCGCACGAGCATTTCCGTATATTTCAAGATACGATCGGGAACCGGATATTGATCACCAATGACACCTTCCGCCCATTCATATACAAGCTCATTCTCATCTACACCTTTTTCCGTGACCAGATATTCATAGGTACCCTTCAATAAAGTAGCGCCGGGAGATTGCGCATGTTTCTTTAGAAACTGTACGAAGCGAGACGCGATCCTTTTGCGGTTGGGAACCCCTGCGGCTCCGGCCATCTCATCTGCCAATTCGGTTTCCCGCTGGCATTCCTCCAAGGCGAACTGCCCTAATAGGAAGAATGCCTCCCGTGGAACCGTACTGATCCAGTTTGGATTTCCCCTTCCTGCGTTCAGCATGATGTGCGTACTTTTACGAGCGCTCTCATCCGCTAACTCTATCAAGATGTTCTTTAGCTCGAAAGGGCTAATCTCCGACATCTTTTTCTCATATTCTCTCGTGACATGTATTTTCTTCTTGTCCATACATTATATATATTACATGATTAGCACAATAACGACACCCCAGATGATTAATAAAGTATTACCCACCGCATAGGTAACGGTATAGCCTAAGGCTGGAGTCTCACTTCCTACGGCATCTTCCACCGCTCCTAATGCGGCAGTTGTCGTACGTGAACCCGCCGTACAACCTAAAGTAATAGCCGGGTGGAACTTAAAAACGTAACGTCCCATCAGAATACCGATGATAAGCGGGATAGATGTCGCTAAAGCACCGATAATAAATAAACTTATACCGACTTCCTTCAATCCGGTCACGAAACTGGGACCCGCCGTGATACCGACTACGGCGATAAACATATTCAATCCCAAATTATTTAATATCCAGACGGAAGGCTCCGGAATACGCCCGAAGGTCGGATGCTTAGAACGAAGCCATCCAAAGACGAGCCCGGCTATCAAAGCACCTCCACTCGTACTTAGGCTAATCGGGACACCCCCGAAATGAATCGCGAGCGAACCTAAAATTCCCCCTAAGAAAATACCGATACCCACGAAAATCAAATCGGTCTGATTGGTTGGGCGATCGGGATATCCTAAAGCCGTCGCCGCTTTGTTTACCTCTGATTTCATGCCTACCAATTCCAGCATATCACCGGAATCTATCACCGTAGCGGCCAAGACCGGGATATTGATACCCGCACGCCTTACGGACTTGATGCTAACACCATGCATGAACGATTGATTGCGTAAATAGCAGATCTTTTTCCCCACGTATTCCTTATGGATCACTAGTACGGGTAACGTCTCTGCCGGAAAATCGAGCAATTCAATGTCATTGACCTCGTCGCCAATCCAGTTCTCCTCTCCGATCACGAATTCCCGGCGACCGCTTAGGACAACCTCATTTCCGGTATGTAAAACCAAATCCGGTTTAACATCGGTTACTACATTATTAATACGGACACGCTCCACGAACAAATGCCGTCCCAATTGGTCTAAATACACCTCCAACTGCTTTACGCTTTTGCCATCCTTGAACCATTCATTACTAATCTTATAGGCCCGGAAAGTTACCGGACGGGCGGCAGGCATAAAGCCCGGTTGCTCGCTCTCGTCGTTATTTCCCATTTTAGCCTCTAGCTCTTTACACGCTTTTTTCACGTAGTCGAGTCCTCCTAAAAGACGTGGCCCGATATCACTCACTAACCATGCGGATCCTGCCGTACCGAAAATATAAGTTACCGCATAGGCCACGGGCATTACATTTACCATAGCACTTTTATCCGTATCGCTAATATTCATCTGTCCGATCGTATCTTCGGCAACTCCTAATACTGCCGACATCGTCTGGGAGCCCGCCAATAATCCTGCGGCCTCGCCTGCGTTATATCCCATAAGTTTCGCTAACAAAAAAGGAGCGATCAAACAAAATATACACATGACGGCGGCGAAAAGCATTTGAGGAAGACCTTCCTTTTTCAATCCCCGGAAGAACTGTGGCCCAACGCTATATCCTACAGCGAAGAGGAACATCAAGAAAAAGACGGACTTTAACGGCCCGCTTATATCGATTTTTAATTGCCCGATCAATACACCGACCAATAATACGCTGGTAACCGTTCCCAGCGTGAACTTCTTTATCTTAAACTTGCCAATCCAGAAACCGAGAGCTAAGGTTATGAAAATAGCTAGCTCCGGATAATGTTGAAGTAAATTAGTTATCCATTCCATATCTATTTATTTGATGTTAAACAAAAAAGATGCTATTGGAACAGGGATTCTTTGAAAGATGTTGTTACTTTTCGGGATTATTTATATAAATTTGCGACCGCTTAGGTGATAGAGTTTGTCTACCGACAACTCTATAAAAGGGAATCCGGTTAGAATCCGGAACAGTGCCCACTACTGTGAAGCTCTTGAAAAGGAAAGCGTTCTGCTATGCCACTGTCTTAAGAAAGATGGGAAGGTTGCTTTCCGAGCCAGTCAGGAAACCTGCCAAGCGAAGTAATGATTAATTCCTCCCGGGGTCAGGAGTAATTAAGAGGATAGAAATATCACCTATATCTAAAAGATGTTGGAGACGTAATAATACGTTGTCTCCGTGGGATTGATATGTAATCTAATTATTAATATATTCATATGATGAGGAAACACTTACTATCTTTCTTCTTGCTGGTCATCAGCCTAGTTTGTCGTGCGCACGATGGCGAGAATTTTGTAGCATCCGATTTATTCGCCTCTTTACAACCGGGCGATAAGGCCGCTTTATTGATGGTACATTTTGGAACAACCCATGATGATACCCGTGCCTTGACAATCGACGCGATCAATCAAAAAGCGAAAGAAGCTTTCAAAGATGTTGAGTTGCGTGAGGCATGGACTTCTCGCATTGTAATGCGCCGCTTAAAAGCTCGTGGCGTAGAGAAACTGAACCCGATCGAGGCCTTGGAAAAATTAAAGACTGATGGTTATACACATGTCTTGATCCAATCCACGAATATAATCGAAGGTATCGAGATGGAATCCTTACGTAAGGATGTTGCCACCATGAAATCTTCTTTCAAGGAGATTCGTATCGGTAATCCTTTATTGTATACACCGGAGGATTATGAGGCGGTAATCGTCGCTATCACAAAAAATGGGGCGAAAGAAGGCGCTACTTTATTGGTAGGCCATGGCACTTATACTCCGGCGACGGCTCAATATGCCATGTTGGATTATATGTTGAAGGAGAAGGGATTCAAGGATTATTCCGTAGGAACCATCGAGGGCTATCCTACTTTTGATACGATGGTAGCCCAAGTAAAGGCCAATGGAACGAAGAAAGTCTTGTTGATGCCATTTATGTTTGTCGCCGGAGACCATGCGAAAAACGATATCGCCGGTGATTGGAAAGAGGAACTGGAAAAGAAAGGCTACGAGGTAAGCGTATTTATGGAAGGTCTGGGACAGAATCCGGATATTCAGAAGATCTTCATCGAACATGCCCGTTTTATGGCTAAACATAAGATGATCGATATCGTTGATAAGAAGAAAGCTTATGCGGTAGAGAAGGACTAAAAAAGTTCTCCAAATCTATGTTTTATTCCTTTCGGAAGAAAAAGTAATTCCTTCCGAAAGAAACTAAATTTTCATTCGAAGGAAAATGGAATTTCTTTCGAAAGGGATTTCACATGCATACAATAAACAGTTATAATGCTAAATATATGAAAAGAGTTTTGACAATCTTACCGTTGACAGCCTTATGTATCAGTACGATGCAGGCACAACACAAGAATGAGTACACGAATTTCGCCGATACGACATTCAATATTCAAGAAGTCGTAGCGACCGCCGCACGCAAGCCACGTCCACAAATCACGAAGTTGGACGTACCTATGAAATATCTTCCTATTTCAATTAATAGCATTACGGCGAGTAGTTTGGAGTTGCGAGGTATCCGTAATATCCAAGATGCGGTACGCTTTATGCCGGGCGTACGATTCCAGACATCTTATGGCGCATTTCAACAATTGTCGATCCGTGGTTTCGATCATTCTATCATGATGATAGACGGTATCCGCGATGAACGTTCGGCAATAAACAACTCTTATCCCGTACCCGATCTATCCTGTATCGAGTCTATTGAATTATTAAAGGGACCGGCTTCTGTACTTTACGGACATTCAGCCGTAGGTGGAACCTTGAATATCGTTCGTAAATCCCCGTCAGAGAAACAGAGCGTTAATGCTCGATTGGCCTACGGTAGTTACGAGAATAAAGAGGCGACACTTGGCATGGGCGGTAAATTGGTCGGTCCGGTCAATTATTACGCCAATGTCAACTTTTCCGATCAAGAGGGCTGGCGTGATAATGGCAACCGTCGCTTTTCCGGTTATCTGGCATTGCAAGCTAAAATGACGGAACGTGACATATTAGATGTTCGCGGAGGTTTTAACCGCGACTTCTATGGGACGGAGATCGGTCTTCCCGATTTAATGGCAAATGATGTATATAATGTGCAAACAGGACAGTTATATCTCCATAAAAATGAGATGCTACCGGGACTTGACCGTGAGGCTCGCTACAATAACGAGTCCGACTTTATGAAGAATCACGCATGGAACGTATCGACGCAATACACACATACTTTTTGGAACGGCGCGAAACTAACAGATCGCCTTTCTTACAATAACGACGATATCAACTATTTTGGGACGGAAGCCCTCGACTATCTCGAAAGTGATGATCCGATCTATGATCATTATTATATGAAAAACGGCCAGAAAAAATATATCTGTTTGGACAGTGTATATCTTTCTTTCCCGCTTCGCTTCTCCCATATAGCCAAGACGGTAGCCAATACGCTCGAGCTAAGCGGTAAATTCAGGACGGGTGAGATAAAGCATACGTATATGGGAGGTTACTCTTTCGTCGCCTTGAATCGTACCAGCTATTCGGGCTATAATTTAGGAGATGATGTTCAGGGTCCCGGCCTTTATTCGCATGTATCCGTTTATGATCCGCATAGCATGGGATATATGACCAGTAAATTCTCGAAAGCAACGGTTACGCATCATTATTCCAACAGCCTTTATCTTCAAGATATGGTTGAGTTCAACGAGCAATGGAAGGTATTAGCCGCTCTACGTTACGACTTTTTCCGTTATATGTCCGCCAGCGCTACAACTCCTACCGGACGACGTGAGTATGAGGAGCATTCAAGCTTCAATATGATAAAGAATAAGGCGTTGACTTATCGTTTCGGAGCGGTCTATCTGCCCCATCCGAATACATCCATTTATGCGTCTTTCGCCTCTTTCTTCAAGCCGATCCGTACGTTCTATCAAGATAACGTCATTTATGTAGGAGGTGATGGAAATCGTTTCGAGCCTGCTCGCAATGAGGAAGTATTTAAGCCGGAGAAAGGATACCAAGCCGAGGTGGGTCTTAAATATCAATTGAACAATATATTAAGCGCCAATGCCAGCTTGTTCTATATCCGGAAGATGAACAGTACGGCTACGTTGACCAACAACTATCAAGAGGAAGTAAACGGCGAGACTACCACGATGAGTGTAATCGGACAGGTGGGTGTACAAGATTCCAAAGGTTTTGATTTTGATGTCACTCTTTCTCCGGTAAGCACCTTAGCGCTGACGATCGGTTATGGATTGAACGACTCCAAGATCCGGGAGATGAAAGAAATAAAGGATCCGGAATTGATCGAGGCTATCTATGGCAATAACCCGGATGAGACAAAGCAACAATTGAATAGCCAAGAAGGAAACTGGCAGAGCAACGTACCGAACCAGACTTTCTACGCATACGGCAGTTATACCATCCCTCGGGGTGTCTTGAAGAATCTGGAATTTCACTTGAGTAGCAGTTATACCGGTAAAGTATACCGTAATACATCTAACAACTCTTGGTTCGATCCGTATTGGGTAACCGATTTCGGTATGTCTTATTTGTTGAACAACAATATTCACCTTACATTCAACTTGAATAACTTGTTTGACAACAATTATTATAACCAAGCGCTCGGACAACAGATGGTGCCAAGCATGCCTCGTAATTTCCAAGTGGCTATCTCCTATACATTATAATATATAGAACATACGCTCATGAATCTATTGACAAAGATCACGCTATTTATACACAGGATACTGGGCACGGCGTTCAGTATCCTGTTTCTCGTTTGGTTCCTATCGGGATTGGTAATGATCTACCATACGTTCCCGCGAGCGGACCGGGCCGATAAACGGGCGAAGATGGATATTCTCTCTCTGGAGAATCTTCCTTCGTTAGACCAGATAGAGAAACGTTTACCGCAGAACGAGCGGATAAACCATGTTACCTTAAACAGCTATTTGGGACAAACTGTTTTTCATCTCCGGACGGAGAAAGGGAGCTATGATATTCCTGCCGACTCGACGGAAAGATTACCCGTAATCGACTGGAATCATATCCAACGTGTGGCATCACTATGGAATACCTCTTCCATAGCGAAGGTAGATTCCTTGTACACCTTGGACCAATGGATTCCATTCGGTCGTTTAAAAGAGGAATTTCCGATCTATAAATTCCATTTCGCCGATCCGGAACGACATGAATTATACATATCCTCTAAATCCGGGGAGGTTTTGCAATATACGGATAAAAACAGTCGTTTCTGGGCTTGGCTCGGGGCGATCCCTCATTGGGTCTATTTCACTTCCTTGCGGCAAGACGCTGAATTATGGATAAAGGTAGTTGTCTGGTTATCCGGAATCGGGTGCGTTATGTGTATCGCCGGGATCTATTTAGGAATACGGGATTTCCGGTTAGCGAGGAGACGTCATTTGATTTCCCCTTATAAGAAGTTCTGGTATAAATGGCATCATATTCTTGGGGTGTTATTCGGTTTATTTGTCCTCACCTTCTGCTTTAGTGGTATGATGTCTTTGGCTCGTGTACAGGATTGGGGGTTGAAAGCCAAGCTCGATATAAACCCGGTTCAAGAACTGCGGAAGATGGCTCCTTCCCCACTCGATTATCCGTTGGATTACAGGGCGGTCGTACAAGCCTATCCCGGCCAGATCCGTCAATTGGAATGGAGTAGTTTTGGTGATATACCCTTTTACATCGTACAAACAGACACGAAGGATATTGTCGTGAACGCAAATAAGAGTGACGGGATATCTTTATTGAACCTGCGACCGGAAGAAATCCGTTCCGTATTGTCTCAGATACATGGTATCGGGACCACGGCTGATATCAAACTGTTGGATGCTTATGATACGTATTATATCTCACGAAAAAGGAATTTAGAACTCCCGGTCTGGAAAGTATCTATTCAAGACGTGGATAATAGTTGTTATTACATTAATCCCCGTAATGGACAATACCGTTATGTAAATACGCCGTCTCGTTGGAACCATTGGATGTATCCGGCATTGCATAGCTTGAATCTGAAATTCTTGGTAGATCATCCGGTCTTATGGAATATCGTGATGTGGGGAACCATGTTGGGAGGCACGTTCGTTTCCTTATCCGGTGTATGGCTTGCGATAAAATATATCAGGCGAAAAGCGAGAAGAAAGAAGTAAAGCCTGTATATTTGTATTATATTTATTGAGAACATTGTATTATAAAATAGATTTGAATGAATAAAGGCAAGATTATAGTCGCCGGAATCGGCCCCGGTAGCGAGGCCGATATAACGCCTGCGGTTTTGGCCGCTATCCAAAGCTCGGATGTCATCATAGGATATAAATATTATTTCCGTTTTATCACCCACTTGCTTCGTGAGGGAACGGAATGTATAGATACAGGTATGAAACGTGAGCAAGCTCGTGCCGAGCAAGCTTTCGCTTATGCCAACGAGGGAAAGACGGTTTGCGTGATCAGTTCCGGTGACGCCGGTATTTATGGCATGACTCCTCTGATTTATGAGATGAAGAAAGAATCCGGAAGCGAGATCGAGATCGAGTCGTATCCGGGCATCAGCGCTTTCCAGAAAGCTGCGTCCTTGCTTGGCGCTCCTATCGGACATGATTTCTGTGTGATTTCCCTCTCAGACTTGATGACTCCTTGGGAACTGATCGAGAAACGGATTCACGCGGCGGCCATGGCCGATTTTGTTACGGCGATCTATAATCCAAAAAGCGAGGGACGTTATTGGCAACTCTATCGCTTAAAAGAATTGTTCCTGCAAGAACGCAAGCCGGAGACTCCGGTCGGTTATGTACGTCAGGCCGGACGGGAGGAGCAAGAAGTATTCGTCACTACGCTCGCAGATCTGGACCCCGAGCAGATCGATATGTTTACGGTAGTCTTGATCGGAAACTCACAAACATATCTTTCCGGGAATCATATGATCACTCCCCGGGGATATTATGGCGAGATCAAACAAAAGAAAATGGATACGGGTATCGGACAGGACATCATGATCCGTAGTTTCCGTACGATCGAGAAGGAATTGAAAAACCAAGAGATCCCGTTGGATAAGAAATGGGCGTTACTCCATGCCATTCATACGACGGCCGATTTCGATATGGAAAATATCCTTTATGCCGACCCGGATGCTGTCTCTACATTATATAATAAGATCAGCGGCGGGGAAGTTCCTACGATCATCACCGATGTCACGATGGCTGCTTCCGGCATTCGTAAGGGAGCTCTGCAACGTCTGGGTGTCGAGGTGAAATGCTACCTTCAAGACGAGCGGGTCGCTGCGATGGCTTCGAGGAAAGGAATTACCCGTACCCAAGCCGGTATTCGTCGGGCCGTGGAAGAGCATCCGACCGCTCTGTTTGTCTTCGGGAACGCTCCGACCGCCCTTATGGAATTATGCGATTTAATACGTAAAGGTAAAGCGACTCCGGTAGGTATTATCGCGGCTCCGGTAGGTTTTGTACATGTGCAGGAATCCAAACATATGGTGAAACCTTTTATCGGTATACCGAAACTAATCGTGGAAGGTCGTAAAGGAGGTAGTAATTTAGCGGCTACGCTAGTGAATGCCATCCTTTGTTTTAATGACGCAGAACAACTAAAGCCGGGAAGAGACGTATGAACCGATTTTATGTCATAGGGCTGGATGATAATATGCGGCAATACTTTCCGCCGGAGATATTGGAGATAATCTCGTCCCACCGGGTGTTCTCCGGAGGCGTGCGGCATCATGAGATCGTACGTTCGCTCTTGCCCGAGAAAGCGGACTGGATCGATATAAAAGTCCCGTTGGACGAGGTCTTCGATCGCTATCGTTCGTACGACGGTCGGGAAAGCATCGTTGTATTCGCTTCCGGAGATCCTTTGTTTTTCGGATTCGCCGTTACGATTCAAAACCGATTGCCGGATGCGCAAATCCGCCTGTACCCGTCATTTAATTCCTTGCAACTCTTGGCACAAAATCTATTGATGCCTTACCACGATATGCGGATCGTCTCCCTTACCGGACGGCCTTGGCACGAGTTCGATCGTGCCTTGATCGAAAGTGCGTCTAAGATAGGCGTGCTCACGGATCGGGAACATACGCCTACGACTATCGCTCGCCGGATGCTGGAATACGGCTATGATAATTATACCATGTTCGTGGGAGAACGGTTAGGAAATACCGAACGGCAGAGCATCCGCCAATTCAGTATACAAGCCGCAGCAATGAATAATTTCGTTCATCCGAATTGCTTGATTCTCCGGAAAGAGCGTGACGGGCATTCCCGTAAGTTCGGCCTGCCGGATTCCGCGTTCGAGCATTTGAGCGGGCGGGAGAAGATGATAACCAAAATGCCGATCCGTTTGTTATCTTTAAGCATGCTGGATCTGAGAAACCGGGAACGTTTTTGGGATATCGGCTTTTGCACGGGTTCTGTCTCGATAGAGGCTAAATTGCTGTTCCCGCATTTGCATATCACGAGTTTTGAGATCCGGGAAGAGGGACGAAAGTTAATGACTGAGAATTGTCGTCGTTTTGGGACTCCGGGTATCGAGGCTATAATCGGAGATTTCTTATCGGTGGATTTATCAGCGTTGGAGGCTCCGGATGCAATCTTTATCGGCGGACATGGCGGGAAATTAGTGGAGATCCTTATGGTAGTTTCCAAAAAGATGAAAGAGAACGGTGTCATCGTCTTCAACTCCGTATCCGACGAAAGCAAAGCGCTTTTAGAGGAAGCGGTCCGCCAAACCGGTCTTCGGATATCCGCCCAAACCCGTATCACGATTGATGATTTTAATACGATTACCGTGAATGTTATTTATAAATTATGAGTACAATATCAATTATTCCAATATCCGATAGCAGCCGGGTGCTTGCTGAGCGAATTCTTGCTTCTTATCCCGAGGCGAAGATCTTACCATTCGGCTCTTTCTCAAAAGAGGTTTTTCACGAATCCAGTAGTTTGGTATTTATTGGAGCGATGGGAATTTGCGTACGCAGTATCGCTCCCTTCGCGGAAGATAAACATACCGATCCGGCCGTGGTTTGTATAGATAGTACCGGCAAATACGTGATTCCTGTCTTATCCGGACATATCGGTGGAGCGAACGATCTTTCCAAAGAGTTAGCGAACCTATTAGGAGCCGAAGCGATTATTACGACACAAAGCGACAACGCAAACCTATGGGCGCTCGATACATTAGGGAAGAAATACGATTGGACCTTGATCGCCAAAGATAGCAATGCCGCCATCTCCACTTTTGTCAATGGAAAACCGACAGCGCTACTCCTTGATATACGAGATAAAGGAACGGATTATTTGGAGCGTACGGTCCCGTCTCATGTCTCTATCTTTTATTCCTTCGAGGCGATACCGCAGCAAGACTATGAGTTATTGATTATTGTCAGCCCCCAACAATACGATACATCCATCCCTACGATCACCTATATACCGAAAGTCCTCCACCTAGGAATGGGTTGCCGCAAGGATATGCAAGGCGATCCTACGGTCGTTTACGAACATATTAAAGATGTATTGCGTGATAAACGCCTGTATCCGGAGGCCTTGGCGGATGTAAATACAATCGATTTGAAGAAATGCGAACCGGTGCTGACATTACTGGCTTATGGAGTTATGGAATGCCCTTTCCACACCTATACATCGGAGGAGCTGAAAGATATCCCGGTACCCAATCCCTCGGAGAAGGTACTGGAGGTAACCGAATCCCCAAGTGTATCGGAAGCTTCCGCCATTTATGCGGCTCATGGCGGTCCGCTTTTGGTCGAGAAGCAAAAAGCGGATTTAGGGAAAGGAAATGAATATACCTTTGCCGTAGCGTTAGATCGGACGGCCTGCCGCAAGGGACATATCGAGATCGTAGGAGCCGGTCCCGGCGATCCGGACTTAATCTCTATCCGCGGACGGCAAATGTTGGAGAAAGCGGATTTGATCCTGTATGCAGGAAGCCTCGTCCCGAAAGAACTTACCTTATGCGCGAAGGCAGGCGCTACAGTGCGAAGCTCGGCGGATATGAATCTGGAAGAACAGTTCGCGTTGATGAAAGAGTTTTATGATAAAGGATTGTTTGTCGTTCGTTTGCACACGGGCGATCCTTGCATCTATGGAGCTATTCAAGAGCAAATGAATTACTTTGATCAATACGGGATGGATTATCATATCACTCCGGGTATTTCCTCTTTCCAAGCCGCCGCCGCCGCTCTTTATTCCCAGTTCACGATTCCGGAGAAAGTACAAACGATCATCCTCACTCGTGGCGAAGGACGTACGCCCATGCCTGAGAAAGAGCAACTGCACAAACTGGCTCAAAGCCAAAGTACGATGTGTATCTTCTTAAGCGCCGGTGTCGTAGAGAAGGTCCAAGAGGAATTATCGCGACATTACGCTCCAACCACTCCGGTAGCCGCTTGCTATAAATTGACATGGAAAGACGAGCGGATCTACCGTGGGCAACTGAAAGATCTCGCGAAAATCGTAAAAGAGAATCATCTTACACTGACAACATTACTTGTCGTCGGGGATGCCATCGATAATCGCAAGGGTCTATCCCGCTTATATGCGGATGAATTCAAACATCTTTTCCGCCCATGATACTGATTTTCGGAGGAACGACGGAGGGACGCACTGCCGCTGAAACCCTCGATGAAGCAGGACAACCCTTTTATTATTCCACACGTGGCACCCTTCAGGAAGTCACGTGCAGAAATATGACGCGACTGACCGGCAACATGGATTCAGAAAAAATCATTTCTTTC
>ENA-ORSK01002114-ORSK01002114.1-human-gut-metagenome-genome-assembly--contig:-NODE-2114-length-13835-cov-3.264296_pt1 | contig 13835 bp, 14 predicted proteins | sample MGYA00242192_ERZ509159 | MGnify/ENA primary metagenome ERZ509159 (study PRJEB26280, sample SAMEA2338663) | human gut metagenome | biome: human gut; feature: human-associated habitat; material: faeces...
TGGCCGCCAACCTCGTGGCTTCCCGCCGGCTCGGTGCCTCCAAAGCAATTGCCTCGTTTGCCGTGCCTCTCGGCAATACGATTAACATGAACGGTACGGCCGTTTACATGGGCGTGACCGCTGTCTTTGCGGCGCAGATTTACGGCATCGACTTGTCGTTTAGCGACCAGGTCATCGTCGTTTTAACGGGCGTTTTAGCCGCCGTCGGTACGGCAGGTGTTCCCGGTGCCGGTCTGATTATGTCGACCCTGGTCTTTACGCAAATCGGCCTGCCGCTTGAAGTGATCGGCCTGATTGCCGGCGTCGACCGTATTCTCGATATGATCCGTACGTCGATTAACGTTGTGGGCGACTCCACAACCGCTTTGATGGTCAGCCGTATGGAAGGCGAACTCGGAACGGAACCTTTCGTGGACGGAGAAGACGCTCCGACCGAACCGACGAAACTGTAATCGACTTTGTGTCTTAACCGAAAGCCCGAGTCTGCTTGGATTCGGGCTTTTTCGTATTCGATGGCGCCGCACATTGCTCGACATCGAAAGGCTCGGGGCTTTGCCAAAAAGCGCACTTACGTGTAAGATTCAGGCTCTTCGAAAAGAGGTCCCCATCGTCTAGTGGCCTAGGACATGACCCTCTCACGGTTAGAACCGGGGTTCGAGTCCCCGTGGGGACGCCAAGACAATCTTCGGAATACGCTTTCCGGAGATTTTTGTTTTTAGGACCTACGCTTGACCCCGCTCTTCTCGGCAATCGGAATGATACTGATCGATCCGTTCTCAACGCCGGTTTCGGCAATCAGGGTTTCCGCTAAATGGCGCACTTGACGCATCTTTCCTCGCATCACAACAGCTTCGACACACTTGTCGTGATTTAAGTGCACATGCATACTCGAGATAACCAATGACGTGTGTTCATGCTGATGCTCGACCATGCGATTGGAAAGGGCACGTGTCTTGTGATCGAAAGCATACGCAACAACGGCGACACACTCTCCGTTACCGGACTCGGCGACATCGGAAGCAATTTCTCGACGCACGAGATCTCGGAAGGCTTCCGAACGGTTTTTGTAGTGTCGGGCCTTAAGGAGTCGCTCAAAATCCTCGGCTAAATCATCATCCACGGAAAAGGTCAATCGCTGCATCGTATCCTCAAGACTCGAAGTTTTCGCATGTTTTCGATTATAGTTTTATCTCTGCGCTTTGAGTTCGAACCATGTCAGCTACTGCCCTTATTCTTGTCCTTGCTGCAGCGTTTTTGCACGCGACATGGAACTATCAACTCAAAAAAGCATGCCCCTCGAAGGTTTTCTGGCCCGTCAGTTACCTCTTGACTTTAACACTTTCCGTGCCGGCACTTCTTATTTATGATCCGACGATTTTTTCGGCCATCACGAAAACCGGTTGGCTTGTGATCTGCATTTCCGCCCCGATTCACATCGTCTATGCGTATGTGCTCCAGTACGGTTACAAACAAGCCGATTACAGCATCGTCTATCCGACGGCGCGCGGCACGGGTCCCTTGATTACCGTACTGGCTGCCGTCACCGTTTTGGGCGAACGTCCGAGCCCGGTCGGAATGTGCGCGATTGCCTCGATTTTGATCGGTATTGTTCTTCTTGCGACCAAAACTCATACGTCGCAAGCCGTTGACAAAAGAATCGGCAAAGGTCTCTTTTGGGGAGCTCTGACAGGTATTTGCATCGCGGGGTATTCGTTTTGCGATGCCTGGGCCGTTCAGCAACACACCGGATTAACGCCGCTTTCGTTTTACTTTCCGGCTCTTGCCGTACGGTGTGTCCTGTTGTGGCCGATTATCCTGATGACCAAAAATTGGCGAGGCGAAATCCGCGAGTTGCTCGGCAATCGCACACAACGCAAAGCGCTTTTTTGCACCGTCATCGGATCACCCGGCGCTTACATTCTCGTGCTTTTTGCCCTGACGTTAGCGCCGCTTTCGTATGTCGCACCGGCTCGCGAAATCGGCATGATGGTCGGCGTGGTAATCGGAGCCCTTCTCCTGAAAGAATCGCTGACACCGAAACGCATCAGCGGCGTGGCTTTGATGGTTCTCGGTGTGGTTTTAATCGGGCTAGCCAAATGATTGATAAAGCGCCGACCGCAGCCTTTTGTCGGACCCTACTGTGCGTGGTTTTCGCAAGTAGTCTTCTCGCAGGTTGCGCCCACGAGACGGACATTGCTCAAAAAGCTCTTCTTGATACTATCCGAAAGCGTTACGTTCCCGACAGCCGTCTCGGCGTCTTTGACGTGACGTTTGAAAACGGTCGCCTTGTCGGAAAAACAACGAGCCTAAAGGCCAAGGAGGAACTCCTTAAAGCCTTCGGGCAAGCCGCTTACGGCGTTTGTCTTCTTCCTGATACCGGGGGACTTGACGTCAACACCTTCGGCTTTGTACGGGTTCCGATTGCCACCCTTTACAAGGCGCCCTCCTACACCTCCTCGGTTCAAACACAATCGGTGCTCGGGACACCCGTACGCATCCTTCAAAAAGACGGATGGTTACAGGTCAAACTTCCCGACGGATACGTTGCCTGGGCCGTTCCCGAGCAAATCATCTCGTGCGATGAGGCGTCCTACAAACGAATTACTGCACGAGAACCTTGGCTTGTAACGGCAACTCAAACGGCTTTGTTTGAAAAGCCCGACATGTCCTCGCAGCGACTCGGTCTTTTGCCTGCCGGAGCACGTCTTTATCCTACTAAGGAGTCAGCCGATGTCTGGACGGGCGTGGAACTGGCTGACGGAACACGCGGCTTTGTCTCCTCCCGAGACATTCAAAGCCTGACGGGGCTTTTAAAGCGCTGGGACGACTTGAGAAAAAACTCGGCCCGTTACGCAAAAGCCCTGACGCACCTGGCGAAAAGTCTTCTCGGACAAAGTTACCTTTGGGGCGGCACGAGCACGTTTGCCGTCGATTGCTCCGGATTCACGCAAACGGTCTACCGGCAAACCGGCGTGCTTTTACCGCGCGATGCCGACATGCAAGCTACGGTCGGAGTCGAGGTTAAAAAGCCTTTTTCCCCCGGAGACCTTCTTTTCTTCGGCGCAAAAGCCAAAGACGGGAGCCCCGAAACCATCCGTCACGTGGCTCTTTCTCTCGGCGGGGACAAGTTTATCCACGCACGAGGACATGTGCGACTTGCAAGTTTCTCGCCGCAAGATCCTGATTTCGATGACTATGAAGCCGCGCGCTTTTTAAAAGCCATGCGCCCGAACCCGGCAAACCTCCCCCGATTGACTCACGAGGACGAACAACGCTAGATAAATCCACTAGACTTAGCCCCATGGATTTACCTGAAAACAATTCTCAACACAGCACCTGTGTTCGGCTCTCGGAGGAGGCGCAAACCGTTCGTTTCGCCGAGCGTCTGGCCGATGCGTTAACGTACGTGCGCGAGTCGATTTGTCAAAGTGGCTTTAATCTGCGCCTTACGGGAGATTTAGGCGCCGGAAAAACCACATTGACCCGGGCTCTCCTACGCCGCCTCGGTGTGACGGGTCGTGTGAAAAGTCCGACCTTCGAACTCGTTTCCGATTACGATGTTTTAGACGGAATCGCGTTTCATCATTTTGATTTTTACCGCTTCGAATCTCCGATTGAATTTGATGAGGCCGGCTTTCGCGATCTGTTCGGTCCGGGCAGTATCACAGCAAGCGAATGGAGTGACAAAGCCGGTAACTTTCTTCCTTCTGCCGATTTGGAACTTGTGATTACCATTTATGGAACTCAGCGTGACATAACCGTCAAGGCCTACTCAACAACAGGACAGCGCGTGCTCGAGGAACTTAAAAAATGACAACATCTCGGCGACTTTTTGTCTTAAGCACGATGGGTGTCGGTCTTGGCCTGACGGGAAGGCCTCTTCTTGCCGCGACGCCGAGCACCGTTACTTTGTCCTCCAAGCAAAACGCAGCTGGACTTAATCTAACCATAGCCACGCGAAGCAAGGTTCTTTATCGCACCTACTATCTGGGTTTTTCCGACAACCGGCGATTTGTCGTTGACGTGGAACCGATGACGCTTACGCCGGAAATCACGCGAGCGGTTGCGGCCGTAAAGTTACAGCCTTCCTTTGCGCGCTCCGTACGCGTCGGGCAATTTAAAGAAAATACGGTCCGCCTTGTCATCGATTTGGCAGACGGCATCGATGCCGTCGCTTCGAGTCCGAACGTCGGACTGACGCAAATCATTCGCGTGAATTTGAGCGAAAAATCCCCGGACGATCCGCTCGCGCAGATTGTCAGCACCTCAGGAGCGGCATCGGTCTCGAGGATGTCTGAAGCACCCAAAAAAGAAACGCCGCGCCTGAAAACGGTTCCTGCAAAAAAGAAACACCAGGAAACGCTCGTTGTCGTCATCGATCCGGGACACGGCGGCGCCGACCCCGGTGCCGTCGGCAAACGCAAAACCAAAGAAAAAACCGTGGTTCTTGCCATTGCCAAGCAACTTGCAGCGCGAATTAATGCCACACGCGGAATGAAGGCCTACTTAACGCGAAGTACCGACGTCTTCTTACCGCTGCACAAGAGAGCCGCTTTTGCCATCAACCACAAGGCGCATCTATTTGTCAGTGTGCACGCCGATGCTTGGACCAATCCGCGCGCCAACGGTTCGTCCGTCTTCACCTTAAGCACCCACGGCGCTTCGTCCCTGCAGGCGCGTTGGCTTGCGCAAACTCAGAACAAATCCGATGAAATCGGCGGAATGGACTTTCGAGACGTGGCCAGTCAGGCCCGCAGTACCGTCGTCGATATGCTCGCAGAAACTAAATTGCGATACGGCATTCAACTCGGCGATGCGGTTTTAGAGGAACTGGCTCGACTCGGGCCCTTGCATAAATCCACCGTTGAATACGCTGAATTTGCCGTCCTTAAGGCCCAGGGTGTTCCGTCCATTTTGGTGGAAACTGCGTTTATCAGCAACCCGAGAGACGAAACGCGACTTACGAACAAACGCGAGCAAGCACACTTTGCGACGGCCATCTATAAGGGAATTCTCACAGCCGTCGAACGTGATCCTTCTTTACTCAAACAAAGTTAACAGACAAGGAAACCGACTATGCCTCTTCCGATTGCACCTAAGAAAATGGCCGATACGGTGAAAGTGGCAAAAACCACCGCAAAAGTCCGAGCGAAAAAACCGGTCAAACAAACAGCGGCCCTACTGAAAACGTCGGCTCGAAAAGAGGCGGTACCCTCCCGGGTAAACCTTGCGCCTTCTACTCACACAACCGAGGTGTCTATGCCACCGGAGACCAAGGAAAAACCCGTCAAGACTGCACGTGCCGCTTTACGCCGCACCGATGAAAAAGTGCGTCTGTTCGTTTTGGATACGAACGTGCTTTTGCACGACCCGACATGCCTTTTCCGCTTTGAGGAGCACGATGTTTTCCTGCCGATGACAACGCTCGAAGAACTCGATAACCACAAAAACGGAACAACCGACATGGCTCGCAACGCCCGTCAGGCCAGTCGCTGGATCGATCAACTCATCGAAGTTGACTCCGGAAAGATTGAAGACGGGCGGCGCTTAGACGGCATCGGCAACACGGAGGCCACCGGGCGACTCTTTTTCCAAACCAAAAGTGTTGCCGAGGGGGTGTCCCCGAGTTTCTTGCATGCCAAGCCCGACAATGCCATTTTGCTTGTCGTACGGGAATTAAGCCGCGAAAACCCCGATAAAGATGTTGTGCTCGTCAGTAAAGACATCAACATGCGCATTAAAGCGGCGGCACTCGGCCTGAAGGCCGAAGATTACTTTAACGACAAGGCGATGGATGACTCCCAACTTCTTTACTCGGGAAAAACCGTTTTGCCCGATACCTTCTGGGACAAACACGCTAAATCGCTCGAAAGCTGGCAGGAGGACGGACGAACCTACTACAGAGTATCCGGTCCCGTCGTAGCCGACTTACACGTCAATGAATTCGTGCATACGGCCGACGGTAGCTTTGTCGCCCAAGTGGTTGCAACGGACGCCAAAAAGGTGACGTTGCGCACCATTCGCGATTACACGCTCGCCAAAAATGCTCTGTGGGGTATCCACGCACGCAATATCGAGCAGTCCTTTGCCCTCAATCTTTTAACCGATCCTCAGATTGACCTTGTAACCCTACTCGGGCAAGCCGGAACCGGCAAAACCCTGATGACGCTTGCCGCCGCCTTATCTCAAACGCTCGATGAACGCCGTTACTCGGGAATCATCTTTACCCGAGCCACCGTCAGTGTCGGTGACGATATCGGGTATCTGCCGGGAACCGAAGAAGAAAAAATGACGCCTTGGATGGGTGCTTTAGAAGACAATTTGGAAGTTCTTTTAAAGACCGACAAAGGCAATGCCGGGTGGCGTAGTTCCGCAACAAGCGACATCGTCAAGAGTCGCATTGCCATTAAGTCGATGAGCTTTATGCGCGGGAGAACGTTCCTTAATAAATTCCTCATCATCGATGAGGCGCAAAATCTTTCGCCCAAGCAGATGAAGACGCTCATTACGCGTGCCGGTCCGGGAACCAAAGTGGTCTGCCTCGGGAACATTGCGCAGATTGATACCCCGTATCTGACGGAGGGGTCCTCGGGATTGACGTATCTTGTCGAGCGACTCAAAGGCTGGGCGCATGCCGGACACATCATGCTCGAACGCGGCGAGAGAAGCCGCCTCGCACACTGGGCAAGCCAGGCACTTTGAAGTCACTTTCCGACTCAAAACGCAAAGGCGAAAGAAAGACACCGCTTTCTTTCACCTTTGATCTGCCTGAGGATTCAGGAGCCTTGCGCTATTTAATCAGACGATGCGTTCCGTATAGTTCATCGGCAGACTTTCGTCACCCGAAAGCTCTTCGACGGTACCGTTGATTGTCTTAAAAAGACACCTCAGCCGGGGTCTCCTGTTGCGGAACAATCGTTTCCGATTCGGCAGGAAAATCCGTCATCAGGCTCGAGACGAGAATTCCGATCATCATCAGACCGAGGACGACCTTGACAACGGCTCCGACGAGCATGCCGAGCCACGTACCGAGACCGACACCGCCGGCAGCGAGCAGCGATTTTTTCGCCAAAAGCTCGCCGATAACCGCCCCGATGAGCGGCAGAAAAAGAATGCCGAACAGCCCGAAAAATAAACCGACTACAGTTCCGACGAGGGCGCCGGCAATACCGTAGGGTGAGGCACCCGTTTTCTTCGCTCCGAGCACTTGAGCAAACCAATCGACCGCCATTCCGATGAGTGTCAAAATGCCGAGAATCGTTAACTTCACGAATCCGATGGCCTCAAAATGACCGAGCCAGGCAGCAAGAAGACAGGCGGCAAAAACAAGAGGCAATCCCGGGACTGACGGAATAATCGTTCCGGCTAAACCGACGACAGCCAAGCCGAAAACAACCCACCAAAGGCCGAAAGCACCCCAGTCCACTGTCGAAAAGAATTCCATCGCTCCTATCCCCTATCGCAATTCCGGAGGCAACTCTGCCTCTTCAGCCAAATTGTCAAAGCGCGTGAATTGACCGTCAAATCGAAGCGGCACGACGCCGATCGGACCGTTACGCTGTTTACCGATAATAATTTCCGCCAGATTCGGATCGGATGTCTGCTTGTTGTAAACAATGTCACGGTAAATAAACATGATGACGTCCGCATCCTGTTCGATAGCACCCGATTCACGTAGGTCGCTCATCATAGGACGCTTGTCGGTTCGCTGTTCGACAGAACGATTTAACTGCGAAAGAGCAATCACGGGCACATCCATTTCTTTGGCAAGATTTTTCAGCCCGCGGGAAATCTCGCCGATTTCCGTGGCACGATTTTCGGTCGAAGAATTGCCTTTCGAGGTTCCTGTCATTAGCTGCAGGTAGTCGACGACAATAAGGGAAAGTGGCCCGCTCTTACGCGCGAGGCGTCGCGCCCGAGCGCGTAACTCGTTGACCGAAAGACCCGGTGTGTCGTCAATGTAAACAGGGGCTTTGGATAAGACGCCGACTGCTTCCGTAAAGTGCGCCCAATCGGATTCATCAAGTCGGGCACGGCGAATTTTTTGTGCGTCGATGCGACCGACGGAACTAATGAAACGTTTCGTCAGTTGTTCGGCACTCATTTCCATCGAGAAGATGGCAACGGGAAGTTGCAAAACCATGCCGGCGTATTCGGCAATATTGAGCGCAAAGGCCGTCTTGCCCATCGAGGGGCGCCCTGCCACAACCACTAAATCGCCCTTGTGCAGACCCGTGAGCATCTTATCGAGCTTGACGTAACTGGTCGGAAGACCCGTGACATCATCGGTGCTGTGTTGCTCATAAAGCGCTTGAATTTCCTTTGTGACTTCGGTCGCAACTTCCGGCAACCGAACAAAACCTTTCTTGCCGCGATTGCTGCGCTCATCGATGGCATAAATCTTGGACTGCACTTTATCAAGAAGTTGCGACACATCCGCTGCCTCCGGCGACAGGGCCATCGTCACGATTTCATCCCCGGCTGTAATCAGTTGACGCAAAATCGAGCGCTCGCGAACAATTTCCGCATAGCGACGGATATTTGCCGCCGACGGTGTCGAATGAACAAGAACGTCCAAATACTGCATGCCGCCGACATCTTGCACTTTGCCGGTCGCCTGCAATTCACTAAAGACCGTTACGGCATCGATGGGTTTCCCCGAGAGCGCCAGACGCGCGATGGTCTCGTAAATAATCTGATGCTCGCGGCGGTAAAAGTCACCGGCGCTTAAAACATCGGAGACCAACTCAAAGGCATTGGAGTCGAGCATGAGCCCGCCCAAAATACTTTGTTCGCTTTCCAACGAGTGCGGCGGACGGCGGACGGAGGCAACAACGCTATCGGTTGCCATAGCATCTTCGGGAGGAAATCCCGGAATCGAATCGGACATAACAATGAATAATCAGTGCGAATTGATCTTAACTGCGAGGGAAAGACTATAGCGTATTTCCGTGACAAACCTGCAAACGAAAGCGAGTCGACGGCGCGGTGTGTCACGTCACCTCCCAAGACGAAAAAACCGGCATCGGAGGTTTCCGAAACCGGTCTTAGATTCGTTAAGTCGTACTCCGTGCGAACTACGCCTCAGGGACAACCTTAACCGTAATATCGGCAGTGATGTCGGACATCAAACCCACGGTAATCGTATACTCACCGATGGCCTTGATGGCACCGAGCGGTGTACGAACCTGGCTCTTCTTGATCTCAAAGCCGAGCTTATCGACAGCTTCCGCAATATCCGCGTTGGTCACGGAACCGAACAGACGTCCGTCGACACCGACCTTGCTGGCAATCTCAACGGTCTGACCGTTCAGTTTGTCGGCAATACCCTGAGCCGCCGCAATACGTGCGGCCTGAGCCTTCTCAAGTTCCGCACGACGTGTTTCAAATTCGGCGATCGCCGCCTTCGTCGCACGCTTGGCATGACCCTGAGGAATCAGGAAGTTACGGGCATAGCCGTCCTTGACTTTGACGACGGCGCCGAGTTCACCGAGGTGATGAATCTTTTCGAGAAGAATGACTTGCATGATTATCGAGTCCCCTGGTTATCCGTGTAAGGCAACAGAGCGAGGAAGCGAGCACGCTTAATCGCCGTGTCGAGCTGGCGCTGATAGTGCGACTTCGTTCCGGTCAAACGGGCCGGCATAATCTTACCGTTTTCTTGAATGAAATCCCGCAGCGTATCGATGTCTTTGTAGTCAATCTGTTCGACATGTTCGACCGTGAAACGGCAGAACTTCTTGCGCTTGAAAAGCGCATTCTGTTGGTTGGCACGACGGGGCTTGCCCTTTCCTTTTGCACCAAAAGCCATTTTGTCAACTCCTAATAGTAAATTCCGTGATATGGACAATTAACTTCTGCGTCTTTATGGACTTCGGAGCGAGAAAACCGACGATTTCCAGTTGTTGCGGGGGACTAATTTGATTTAATCGGACTGCCGCGTCGGCAAACGCCACGGCAGGAAAATCAAACTCCAATCGACGCATGGCACCGGCCTCATAGACCTGCCCTTCGTGCCGAAATTTTCCCTCGAAAACCGCGATGCCTGCCGGAGTGAACCGTAACACGTCCTTCTCAAGCAAAGCCGCGTTTAACCGAATCGAATTGATTTGCTCTCCCGTACTCAGAAGATTGTCCTTTTATTCTTTACTGCTCGGCAACTTCCGTAGCCGGAGCTTCCTGCGCGGCAGGGGCAGAAGCAGCAGCTTCCGTCGCTGCCTGAGCCTTGCGGGCTTCTTCCTTCTCAACAGTCTTCATCATGACGGAAGGACTGGTTTCGGCCTTCTTCATCTTGACTGTCAGATGGCGAAGAATCGCATCGTTGAAGCGGAATCCGTTTTCGATTTCAGCCAATGTCTCGCTCGTGCACTCAATGTTCATAAGAACATAGTGAGCCTTGACAAGCTTGTCAATCGGATAAGCAAGTTGACGACGTCCCCAATTCTCAATGCGGTGCACTTTGCCGCCCTGCTCGAGAACAAGGTTTTTGTAGCGTTCAATCATCGAAGGCACCTGCTCGGACTGATCCGGGTGCACGATGACACACAATTCATAATGACGCATTACTCCTCCTTACGGAAAAAACCACCCGAGCGTCGACATCGGTGTGGCAAGGATTTTAAAGAAGGCGATTTTATCCGCGTTTTTACGGGAATTCAAGCTTTTTTCAAGGAAAAACCCACGATTCGGTCTTCGTGAAGACGCCGAGACACTCGCCGTTTCGAAATAGATTCGATGCGTCGCCTCTTGCATTTTTTTGATTCTTTCCGATAAAATGCGCTCCCTCATCGGTCGTACTACGACGGGTGAAGTGGTTGCCGGTGTAGCTCAGCTGGTAGAGCAGCGCATTCGTAATGCGAAGGTCGGTGGTTCGATTCCTCTCACCGGCACCAAAGTAATTAGCACAACGTAGCAAATCCCTGATTTTTCAGGGCTTTTTGTTTATGTGTATGCGCCCAAAGTAGCAATTTTCGATTTGATGTGTGCCCATTTTGTGCCCTAAAATGTGCCCACAAAAGGAGACCACATGGCAAGCATCGATACAATCCCGAACGGGTTTTCCGTCCGCTATCGCGTGGACGGGAAATCAGTATTCTGTTATTGTGGTCACTGTCCTAAGGGATTTACTCTCTGGCAAAACGTAGCCGAAGATTTCCTTTCCTCTTATTTCCGAATCTTCGGGAGCTTTTTCTTCTCATCCTCTCTTACAGGAAATAACCATGACGCCTCTTACGCGAAAACTCTCTCCGATTGCTGCTACCGTTTCGCTTTGCGTGGCGCTTTTAACCGGTAACACGGTTGTGTGTGCCGATACCGTAGCGACTGTTACAGTCCCGGGAACGTACAACTTTGAAGGAGCCTCTTTTGCAGGGCAACTTGTTACCCTTAATCTCCCGTACGAAACCGCTTCTGACACCGAAATAACCCCTCAACGGAACAACAGGAGAAACGCTTACCATTAACCGCAGTTCGCTCGAGCCGATAATAAAGGTTGTCGAGCAAAGTCCGCCCGGCCAAGAGGGTCAGCCGGAAGCCGAAGGAAAAACAATCATAAAGGGAAAACTCGACCTTCAAATCAACAGCTCGTCCGCCGGCCCAGTCAACGCCATTGAATTAAATAAAGGCAATCACACACTCGGTTTTGAGGATGACCTCTCTATTTCTGTCGACGTGAACACTCAAGATAGACTCAGTGCTGACTCGGCAGCCTTGAGAACGCACAACGGTACCGTACATATTAAGCAGAACTTAGACATCAAGAAACTTCACGTTGCATCAGGCCAGGAGTCCGGATTTTATCTCGCCGGAATCTGGGCTGACACGCAAAATGTTCCTCCTGGGCATCTTTCTGTAAAAGCCAGCGTGGAAGTCGAAGGGCAAGCAAAAATATCCGATATTTCGGCTTCCGCCTCAACTAACGTAGAGTCTTATGGCATTTACGCAGGTTATGGCAGTCACGTAACGGTAAAACAAGGAACAACAATCAACAACATTTCCGCATCCGCTAACTCATCTGTAGCCGTCGGAGTTTTTGCAGGCTATGGAGGCATCATTGAACTTGATCATTCCGTGAGCATTTCAAATATTTCCGCAGCCTCACAGTCCTATGCCGTTGCCTCTGTCTCTGGAGGAAAAGTATTTATTAACCAATCGCAAAGCCCGAGGAAAGTCTCTATTGACCAGGACTTGCTCTCGATGGGACAGAACTCTGCCATCGAGGCGAACTTCATGACAAATGATTCTGTCTTTAACGGGCTGACGTTCGGGGCTCTGAACCACGCAAGCGAAATATCCGCCAATAATGACAATGAAATATCTACACCTTTCGGAGACATAATACTTCGATTTGCTAACGGTGCTACCTGGAACATACACGAGCCCAACATTCTGTTTGGCACGCTAATACTTAATAACAACGGCACTGTGAATTTAGGATCTGCTATCTCGACTGATAATCCGCAATCGGTACGCCTTTTAGTAAAGGAGCTTAACGGTCAAAACGGCATGATTTCCATGCATGTTGACGAAGAACGGGGTGTTACGGATCAGCTCTTTATCGGCATCGGGTCCGGAGGCCATTTTGTGAAAATCCCTCCGACCGGAACGGGACCGACAGAAGAATCCCTTAACTGCTTGATTTATCAAGCTCGGGGCAATGCCGATTTCACCCTCGAAGGAGGGAAGGTCGAATTGGGGGCTTACACATATGAACTTGCCCAAAGAAACGGAATGTACCCCGGGGAGTCTGAGACCGAATCTCGTTGGTACCTGAATCAGATAGCCGACGATTATTCTCAGTCCGGGAAAACGGTTCTTGCTCTCGCAAGTCTTGCGGCTCAAACAACGCAACACTTAAATAGCCTTTCTGATTTGCGTAAGCGCTTAGGAGAAGTGCGCCACGATACAAATGCCGGTCTGTGGGTGAGCGTTGCCGGTCAAAAAGATTGCTTCACCGGATTTGAAGGATTCGGCTTTACGCAAAAGTCTTGGCGTGTCAATCTCGGTGCGGACTTTATGATTGACAAGTGGCTTCTCGGCGCGAACTTTAAATACGCCGACAGTAGCCAGAAAGTTAAAACCGACATTCGCACCAAGGGCGATGCTCACTCAGAGGGGATTAACCTGTATGCGACGTATCTTGCTGAGAACGGCGCCTATGCGGACTTCGTTTTAAGTGCCGACCGAAATTGCCAGAAGCTTTCGACGGCCATGAGTGACGAAACGTCCGTATCCGGCAAGTACGACAACATCGGGTACGGTGCTTCGCTTGAAGTCGGAACCCAGTGGATCGTTAGCCAGATGTATGGGGTCTTTGTCGAGCCACAGGCGCAACTTGCCTACTACAAGTCTGTCGGGAAAGACTTTACGCTCTCAAACAATTTGAAAGTTTCTCAGGGGGATTATGAGAGTCTGACGGGACGCGTCGGTGCCGTCGTCGGGAAAACGTTCATGGACATGAACGGCACAATGCGCGGGCAGGCTGCCCTTGATTTAGGCTGGAAGGGGGAACTTATCGGGAAAAACAAACTTCGCATCAACGAGACGGAGTTTTCCGATCGTCTGGTAAAGCATCGGTTTTACTACGGAGCGAACTACAACGTGAATCTGACGGACAATCTTCGCTGCTACGGATACGTGGAGCGTGAGCAAGGTCACGGATACACGAAGGAAATCGAAGCCGGAATCGGGCTGAAGTACACCTTCTAAGCCAATAAACTCCCCCATTCCCCGTTGTTCTCCCTGCGACAAACCGTAGCTTAAGCGGATTTTGTCAGACTTGTAATCGGGTAGGAGCCCGTGGATTAATTCCACGGGCGTCCTCCCACACCACGTGG
>ENA-ORSK01002120-ORSK01002120.1-human-gut-metagenome-genome-assembly--contig:-NODE-2120-length-13791-cov-3.997379_pt1 | contig 13791 bp, 14 predicted proteins | sample MGYA00242192_ERZ509159 | MGnify/ENA primary metagenome ERZ509159 (study PRJEB26280, sample SAMEA2338663) | human gut metagenome | biome: human gut; feature: human-associated habitat; material: faeces...
GCATCGGCGGCCTGGAGGAGATGCACAAGCGCAACATCGCCAAGGCCAAGGTCATTTATGACTTCCTGGATTCCTCCAAGATGTTCAACGGCACCGTGGAGCCCCAGTTCCGCAGCCTGATGAACATCCCCTTCGTCACCGAGTCCGCCGAGCTGGACGCCGAGGTGGTCGCCGCCACCAAGGCCGCAGGGTACGATAATCTCAAGGGCCACAAGTCCGTGGGCGGCCTCCGCGCAAGCGTCTATAATGCCATGCCCATCGAAGGCGCCCAGGCTCTGGTAGAGTTCCTGAAAAAGTTCGAGGCCGAGCACAAGTAATAAATTTGCTGGGCGGACACTGCTGTCCGCCCAGCAATTCCCCACCGCACCCACGTAAAAAGCTATTATGGCGGGATCTGTTTGCACACTGGTTGTGGCAGCCCGTATTTACAAACAAAAATATTCTATAAGGAGATTACAATTATGCGTATTCTGGTTACCGACGGTATGGATAAGACCGCTATGGCGCAGCTGCGTGAAATGGGCCACGAGGTGGTCGAGCAGTTCTATGAGCCCGATCAGCTGGGCGCCGCCCTGAAGGATTTCGACGCCGTGGTCGTCCGCTCCAAGACCAAGGTCCGCGCCAACCACATTGACGAGGCCAAGACCGGCAAGCTCAAGCTCATCATCCGCGGCGGCGTGGGCGTTGACAATATTGACGTCAAGTATGCCGAGTCCTGCGGCATCACCGTGAAGAACACTCCCCGTGCCTCCTCCCAGTCCGTGGCCGAGCTGGCCATGGGTCATATGTTCTCCTGCGCCCGCTATCTCTCCATCGCCGGCCACACCATGCGTGAGGACAAGTGGGAGAAGAAGGCTTACGGCAAGGGCATCGAGCTGCAGGGCAAGACTCTGGGCATCGTGGGCTTCGGCCGCATCGGCCAGCACCTGGGCGTCATGGCCAAGGCCATCGGCATGAAGGTGATTGCTTTTGATATTTTCCACATCCCCGGTATCGAGGAGCAGCTGGGCATCCCCTATGTGGAAATGGATGAGCTGCTGGCTCAGTCCGACTTCGTTTCCGTCCACGCTCCCGCTGTGGATGGCGGCGCTCTGATTTCCGCCGAGAATATCGCCAAGATGAAGGACGGCGTGGTGATCATCAACACCTCTCGCGGCACCAATGTGGACGAGGCCGCTCTGCTGGCGGCCCTGGAGTCCGGCAAGGTCCGTGCCGCCGGCCTGGATGTCTACGCCGATGAGCCCGCCACCAACAAGGCCCTGTATAGCCATCCCATGGTTTCCTGCACGCCGCATATCGGCGCCGCCACCGTGGAGGCTCAGAAGCGCATCGGTTCTGAAATCGTTGATATCATCAAGAACTTCTGATCCTTATCCGCATTCAAAAAGCAAGAGGGTTCTTCGGTATCCTCTTGTTTTTTGCTGCCCAAACTACGCACCACACTTTTTATCGTAACTTTGCGTGGGTTGATGTCTCTGGCGCGGCAATTTGTCCCCTATGCCCACACAAAAGAGCCACCGCATCGGCCGATGCGGTGGCTTGATCTCTTTTTTTTTGATTGTCCCTTGTTTTGCGCTGCTGCCGTCATCGGCCCTTCATCATGAGAACGGCCGCCTGCCGGGTTAAAGACCGGTGCAGGGCTATCTGTGCGCGCTTTACATCCAGGTTGGCGCCGCGCTCTGCCAATCGATCCCGGGCCCGCTTCTCAGCAGCCTCCGCCCTGGGCAGGTCAATATTTTCGGCCCGCTCCGCTGTGCGAACCAGCAGCGTCACCTCATTATGCACGACATTCGCCACGCCCAGGTTCACGGCGATGAATTCCGTAGCGCCGTTCTCCTTCCGGGCGGTGACAACGCCGTCCTCAATGGCACCCAGCATGGGTGCATGATCTTTCAGAACGCCCACACTGCCGCCGGAAAACGGCAGCTCCACATAGCTGACCATGTCATCATACACGCTGCCGCCGGCGGTGACAATCTCCAAATGGATCCCGTCTTTCATAGGCACCTCTTACATCTTCTTGCCCTTGGCAAGCACATCGTCAATGGTCCCGCACATAAGGAATGCCTGCTCCGGGATGTTGTCGCACTCGCCGCCCAGAATAACCTCAAAGCCCCGGATGGTCTCCTCCAGCGGCACATATTTACCGGCCATGCCGGTAAAGTTCTCCGCCACATGGAACGGCTGGGACAAGAAGCGCTGGATGCGCCGGGCGCGATTCACCGTGGCCTTATCCTCCAGGCTCAGCTCGTCCATGCCCAGTACGGCAATGATGTCCTGCAACTCTTTATACTTTTGCAGCACGCTCTGCACGGCACGGGCCGTGCTATAGTGCCGGTGCCCCAGCACATCCGGTTCCAGGATTCGGGAGGTGGAGGCCAGGGGATCCACTGCCGGGTAAATGCCCAGCTCGGAAATGCCGCGGTCCAGCACCGTGGTGGCATCCAAATGGGCAAAGGCCGTAGCCGGGGCCGGGTCCGTCAGGTCGTCGGCGGGGACATAGATGGCCTGCACCGAGGTAACGGAGCCGTTGCGAGTAGAGGTGATACGCTCCTGCAGAGTACCCATTTCCGTGGCCAGGGTGGGCTGATAGCCCACAGCAGAGGGCATACGCCCCAGCAGCGCCGAAACCTCGCTGCCCGCCTGGGTAAAGCGGAAAATATTGTCGATAAACAGCAGCACGTCCTGTCCGCTGGTGTCGCGGAAGTTCTCCGCAATGGTCAGGCCCGACAGAGGCACCCGCAGACGCGCTCCGGGGGGCTCATTCATCTGGCCGAACACCAGGGCTGTCTTGCTGATAACGCCGGACTCAGTCATCTCATTCCACAGGTCGTTGCCCTCACGAGAGCGCTCACCCACGCCGGCAAACACGGAGTAGCCGCCGTGCTCGTAGGCCACGTTGCGTATAAGCTCCTGAATAAGCACCGTTTTACCCACGCCGGCGCCGCCGAACAGGCCGATCTTGCCGCCCTTGGAATATGGGGCCAGCAGGTCCACCACCTTGATGCCCGTTTCCAGAATCTCCGTGGAGGGCATCACATCGGTAAAGGACGGCGCACTCCGGTGGATGGGCATCCGCTCCGCTTCCACGGGGCCTTTGCCGTCAATGGGATCGCCCACCACGTTGAACATGCGGCCCAGGGTAGCCTCGCCCACGGGCATGGTCACTGGAGAGCCGGTATCCACGGCTGTGCAGCCCCGGGCGATGCCGTCGGTGGAGAACAGCGACACGCAGCGCACGGTGTCAGAGCCCAGCTGCTGCATGGCCTCCATAACCACCTTGCGGTCCTCCAGCTGAATTTCAATTGCGTTGTAAATGTCCGGCAGATGTCCGGTAGGAAACTGCACATCCACCACAGGGCCGGTGACCCTTCTGACAATACCGTTTTTCATAGTAGCCTCCTATCGTAGGCGGAATTACTTTTTCGCCTTTTTCAAGGCGTTGGCGCCGCCGACAATCTCGGCGATCTCGGTGGTAATGGCCGCCTGACGCACCCGGTTAAGCTGCAGGCTCAGGCTGCTGATCAGCTCGCCGGTGGCATCGGTGGCCGCATTCATGGCCGTCATACGGGAAGCCTGCTCGCTGACCTTGGCCTCCAGCAAAACGGAAAAAACCATGTTGTTCAGGTACAGCTGCACCATGTTTTCCAGCACGCTCCGGGCATCCGGCTCAAAGATGTAGTCATTGGTCGGCTCCTCCTGCTCCTGCGCATCCAGGCGGGCGGGCAGAAGCTGCACCTGTCCGGGCACCTGCTGCAAGGCAGAGCAGAACTGCTGATACACCAGGTGGATCTCATCCACCTGGCCGCTCAGGTATATACGCTTGAGATAGTCCGCCACCGGCAGGGCTTCCGCCATGCCGGGCGCATCACTGATGGCATCAAAGGTGTGCTGCACCGGCAGACCTGATTGCCGGATGATATCCTTGCCCCAGCTGCCGCAGACCACCACTGTGCAAGGTCTTGCTTCTGCCTGTACCAACTCCTGGGCATAGCGCAGTACCGCATGGTTATATACGCCGCACAGGCCGCGGTTGCCCACGAACAGAACATAGCACACTCTTTTGATCTCGCTCCGGGGAAGCAGAAATTGGTTATCATATCCGGCGTTCTCCCCGGCCAGCAGCTCACCGAGAATATGCCGGCTGCTCTCCGCAAAGCTGCGGATGCCGTTTAGGCCCTTCTGGGTGCGCCGCAGCTTGGCCGAGGCCACCATCTTCATAGTCTTGGTAATCTGCTGGGTATTTTTCACGCTTTTGATCCGTGCCCGGATCTCACGCATGCTGCCCATTCCGCTCTCCCCCCTTTCTCAACTTATTCTCTCTCAAAAGGACTCCTTAAAGCGCTTCAGCGTACCGCGCAGGTTCTCCAGCATATCAGCAGGGATCTTCTTGCCCTCGCAGATGATATCCACCAGCTCCGGCATAGCCTGCTTCACAAACTCCACCGCTTCTCGCTCGAACCGGGGCATATCACTCAGGGCCACATCGTCAGCGTAGCCCTCGTTGGCAGCAAATATGGCTATGACTTGATCCTCCACCGATAGGGCGGCAAATTGATTCTGCTTCAGCAGCTCCGTCATGTGCTGGCCGCGGCGCAGGGTAGACTGTGTGGCCGCATCCAGCTCGGACCCGAACTGCGCAAAGGATGCCAGCTCTCGGTACTGTGCCAGGTCGGTGCGCAGACGGCCCGCCACCTGCTTCATAGCCGGCATCTGGGCTGCGCCGCCCACACGGGACACGGACAGGCCCACATTAATGGCCGGCCGAATACCGGAGTGGAACAGGCCCGTCTCCAGGAAGATCTGACCATCGGTAATGGAGATAACATTGGTGGGAATGTAGGCGGAAATATCGCCCGCCTGGGTTTCGATGATGGGCAGAGCGGTCATGCTGCCGCCGCCGGAAGCCTCGTCCAGCCGTGCCGCCCGCTCCAGAAGGCGGGAGTGCAGGTAGAACACATCGCCGGGATAGGCTTCCCGTCCGGGAGGCCGCTGGAGCAGCAGGGAAATCTCGCGATATGCCGCCGCCTGCTTGCTCAGATCGTCGTAAACGATCAGCACATCCTTCCCCTTATACATAAAGTATTCGCCGATGGCAGCGCCGGCATAGGGGGCGATATAGAGCATAGGCGCAGGCTCAGAGGCTGACGCACACACCACAGTGGTGTAGTCCATGGCGCCCAGCTCCGTCAGCTTACGCACCACGTTGGCCACCGTAGATTCCTTCTGCCCGATGGCCACATAAATGCAGTGTACGTTCTTGCCCTTCTGATTGGCAATAGTATCCAGGGCGATGGCAGTCTTGCCGGTTTGGCGGTCGCCGATAATCAGCTCTCGCTGTCCCCGGCCGATGGGCACCAAAGCGTCGATGGCCTTAATACCCGTCTGCAGGGGCACGGTGACGCCCTGCCGGTGCAGCACACTGGGGGCCGGGCTCTCCACGGCCCGGAAGCCGTCGTTTTTAATGGGTCCCTTGCCGTCTAACGGGCGGCCCAGGGCATCCACCACACGGCCACACACAGCCTCGCCCACAGGCACCTCGATGATGTGGCCCGACCGGCGCACGGCATCGCCCTCCTGGATGGTGGAAAAGTCACCCAGCAGCACAACACCCACGTTGTCCTGATCCAGGTCCATCACCATGCCACGGAGATTGCCCTTGAACTCCAGCATTTCCCCTGCCATCACATCGGCCAGGCCGGACACACGGCAGATACCGTCGGATACGCTGATAACCTGACCCACCTGATAAATATCCACAGCCCCGCCGGCTGAGGACAGCAGACTGCGCACACCGTCCAGTACAGACCGGCCGCTCTCATCGCCGCTCTGCTCCGCCCGGTGCACCAGGCGCTCCAGGCAGCGGGCTGCACTGCCGTCATATACGGTGTCGCCCACACGCAGACGCATGCCGGCAATCACGCTCTCATCTGTCTCGCTGTACAGGTCAATAATCTCTCCGCAGGGTGCATCCTCTCCCGCCGCCCTGCAGGCAGCGGCAAACACATCCGTCAAGGTCCGGCGCAGCTTTTCGGTCTGCGCCTCCGTCAGCGGCTCAGCGCCGGTGGCGGTGACTGCCAGCTTCTTCCCGGCCGCCAGGGTCAGAATGTCACTGGGCCGGGCCGTGACCATCTTCCCGGTCTTCTCAATAAAAGCATCCGCCAGTGCCGCGCGGCGGGCTGCGTATTCGTCCTTCCGCAGAGTCTTGCCGGTCTCCTCCGCCACCTGGCGGACAACCTGGGTGCTGACCTCCTCGTGCATAATGGCCCGCAGCTGCCGCTCCCGCTCCGCAGCGCTCTGGCGCAGCACATTGGCTGCCTCCTGGCTGTCGCCGGCGGCACAGACTCTATTTTTCTCCACCTGCCGCTGCGTATCCTCCAGCAGCTGTTTTTCCTGCTGCCGGGCCAGCTCATTGTCCCGGTTGACCTGATTTTCCAGAGCGGCGGCACTTTCCTCCGCCTTTTTCGCCTTGTCCAGCTCTCCGGCGATCTTTTCCTTGCGCTCTCTGAACATCCGGGAGATCATCTTGCGGGTGATAAAAAACAGAGCTCCAAACAGAATCAGAAAGTTTGCGATTGCAAACAGAATATCTTTTAAATGCATCTCCGCATCACCGCTCCTCTCCGCCGGTGTCGCCGCTCAAAAGCTGCTGCGCCAGGATAGAAACCAGCTGCGGCAGCTGCTCCTGGGCATCTGCGCACACCTGTCGGCGTTCCTGCTCAATGCGCTGATTTGCTTCCTGCAGTGCTTTGTTTGTCTCTTTCTGTGTGCTCTCCAGCACCCAGGCGCGCTCCCGATCATCGGCCGTTTTTCCTTCCGCAAGAAGCTGCTTGGCTTCTACGCTGCGCTCCCTCCATTTTTCACGGAGTGCGGCGTCGTTTTCGTCCTTTTTCCGCTGAGCATCCCGGCCCCTTTCAAGGCCCTGGTCAATGGCCGCCTGACGCTGCTCCATAAACCGGATCAGCGGGTCAAACAGGAACTTTTTCAGCACAAACAGCAACGCGAAAAAGCAAACGATGGTCCAAATTACTTCTGACACATTAATGCTCAATGCGTATGCCTCCTTACTTTCTCTCTCAGGGGGTCGGTCACATCTTACCGATCAGCATAAAAGCAATGAGCAGGCCGTAGATGGTCAGGGCCTCCATCAGCGCCAGGGCGATAATCATGCTGGAACGGATATTGCCGGCAGCCTCGGGCTGACGGGCCATGGCCTCCATGGCCTTGGAGGCGGCGATGCCCTGGCCGATGCCGGGGCCCAGAGTGCTCAGTGCCACAGCGATAGCGGCTGCCAGTGCGATGATTGCGGATGACGTCATAATTCTTTCCTCCAAAGTTTCTCCGAAATTTATTAAATAGTATCTGGGATATGCATTCGTTTTAGTGCTCCTCGCCCACAGCCTCCTCAATATAGACGGACAGCAGCATGGTGAACACCACCGCCTGGATCAGGCAGAACAGCAGGCTCAGCACCTGCATGACAAGGGGCAGCAGCAGCGGGAAGATGCCCTTGAGCTGCTCGGTGACCATTTCCTCTCCGTAGATATTGCCGTACAGTCGCAGGGCCAGGGAGAAGGGCCGCACCACCTGCTCAATAAGGTTCAGGGGCAGCATCAGGATAAAGGGGGAAATGAAGGTCTTCAGATACCCCAGCACACCCCGGCGCTTCACGCCCACGATGTGGGTGGTGAAGAAAGCGATAATCGCCAGGCCCGCCGTGGTGGACAGGTTGGCCGTAGGCACGGCAAAGCCGTGGCCCGCCCCGGGCAGAATACCGGAATAATTGCTCACCACGATAAAGATGAAAAAGGTGGCCATCACCGGGAAATACCGGCGGGCGTTGTCGCGCCCCATAGTGCCGGTAAAGTAATCCTGCAGCTTGGTCACCGCCATTTCCGCCGCACTCTGGATGGGCCCGGGAACCATTTTCAGCCGCCGGGTGGCCAGCCATGACACCAGGCCCAGCACCACAATAATGACCCACATGGTGACAACGGTCTTTGTCACCTCCAGGGGGCCGATGGAAAATAGCGCATTACTGGTCGCTTCCATAGTTTGTTTCTCTCACCTCAATTCCTACCGTCTGTTGACTCGGGATTTTTCGTTGGGTCCTGCAATTGTTTTTTGCTCAATCTCAGATTCAGCAGTATCCCCACCAGCGACAAGCCCACGGCCGTGCCGATGATAGTACCGTAAAACGGTAAGGGGAGCAGCTTCCGGGTAAAATATACCGCCGCCAGGGCTGCGATGTTCACAAGCATCCGCAGCAGGCTGGCTGCCATCACGGCGTTGGCACTGTTTTTTTGCAGCCCGCGCCGGGTGATACACATATTCACAAACGCCACCAGCGAGCCGAATATAAACCCGATCCCACCGGCCAGCAGATACATTTCAGCAGGCATTGCGCCCCTCCTCTCCGCCATTCTCCCAGAGCTCTCCACCCCGGGGATGCTGCATACAACACTATGAATCGATTGTACCATAACCCAGGTCTTTTATCAAATAATTTTTTGCAATTTATTAACATTTTTTGATTCTTTCATCATAAGAAATTAATCTTGCGGCAATTACGATAACTATGGCGGGAAATCCCTTCCTATCTGTGTAAGAGGCTTTTCCCGTGCAGGAAAGAAAAAACGCCTCCCTCCCCGGTCACTGAACCCGGGAGGGAGGCACTTTCACTTTTTATTCAGCCGAGGCCGCAATGTCTTTGATCTCCTGAAGACTAGCGGCAAAGTGTATATTTTCCAGCCGCTCCGGTGCGGACAGGCCCATATCCACCATATGCCGCAGCTGCAGGCGCAGGTGGTCATAGTACCCGTTCAGGTTATACAGGACACAGGGGGCCTTGGTCAGCTTCAGCGCTGCCAAGGACATGATCTCGCTGATCTCCTCCAGGGTGCCCGTGCCGCCGGGAAAAGCGATGAACACATCCCCCCGCCGGATCATCTCCGCCTTGCGTTGGGGAAAGTCCGGCTTGACGATCAGCTCCGTCAGCCCTGTGTGCTGATACCCCGCCTCCATAAACATCTCCAGCTCCACGCCGGTCACCTCTCCCCCCGCGGAGAGAACACTATCCGCCAGCAGGCCCATGAGGCCCGTCTTGGAGCCACCGTAGACCAGTCGGTTTCCGCTTTCCCCGATCCACCGGCCCAGCTCTGCAACCGCCGTTTTCATCGCCGGATCATTGCCCTCGCAGGAGCCCAGGTATACCGTAATATTCATAGTCATTCTCCTATTAATTCTTCTTTTTTGTTTCACCGCCTTTTTCGGCAGCATCATCCTTTTTTTGATTATAGCACATCTCGCCCCCAAAAATCCACCCCATTACACCGCTCTCCCCGCGCATGTTTTTTCTCTTTTGTAAAAAACAAATATTTAACACAGTTATGGTAGTTTCTTTTTCATTTCAATGGTATACTGTCTGTGTAGAAAGAAACAAGGAGGTCTTTCCATGGATATTGCACCCGAAAAGATGGATATTTTTAACGAAAAGAAGGGCTTCATCTGCGATATGGATGGCGTGATCTATCACGGAAACCGCATCCTGCCGGGGGTGGCGGAGTTCATCCAGTGGCTGCACGATGAAAAGAAGGAGTACCTGTTCCTGACCAATAACAGCGGCTATACACCTCTGGAGCTGAAGCAAAAGCTGGCGCGCATGGGCTTAGACGTTTCGGAGGATCATTTTTATACCAGCGCCCTGGCCACAGCAGCCTTTTTAAAGGAACAGGCCCCCGGCTGCTCTGTGTTCGCCATTGGCGAGGCGGGTCTGCTCAATGCCCTGTATGACGCGGGTATCACCATGAATGATGTGAATCCGGATTATGTGGTGGTGGGGGAAGGCCGGTCCTACTCTCTGGATACTCTGACCAAGGCCACCAATCTGGTCCTGGCAGGTGCCAAGCTAATCGGTGCCAATTCCGATGTCTCCGGCCCCATTGAAAACGGCATCGCCCCCGCCTGCCGCGCTTTGGTTGCGCCTATTGAAATGGCCACCGGTACCCAGGCCTATTTCTGCGGCAAGCCCAACCCACTGATGATGCGCACGGGTCTGCGTATGCTGCACTGTCATTCCGCTGAGGCGGTGATGGTGGGCGACCGAATGGATACCGACGTAATCTCCGGTATGGAGAGCGGTATGACCACGGTGCTGGTGCTCTCAGGCGTGTCCACGCTGGAAACACTCAAGACCTATGCCTATCGTCCCAGCATTGTTCTGAGCGGCGTGGGCGATATTTCCGCCATGGCAAAAAAAAGCCCGGGAATACGCAGCGGCCCATGCTGACAGTTAACAGTTAAGTGTTAAAAATACGTTTTTTACGCAAAGCAAAAACCGAATTCCACGGTTTTCGCTGATAGGACAGTGAAGCACAGCATCACCGTAAGCAGGGCAACCAACGGAGAAACAGCCGAGCGGCAAAGATGCCGCTCGGCTGTTTCTGTATCCGCACATTCGATTCCCGCCGCTCCCCCTCCTGCTGCAAAAATTGCAGAAAATTAGGGCTTGCATTCCCATTTGAGCCATGCTATAATAACCGCATCATTTGAATATGACCCTGTGAACCATTAAGGATCCCTCGGGAAACTGAATGGGGAGGGGACTCTGGAGAATCCCATTGAGTTGGGTGCCGAAGGTGTAAGGTCCGGTTGGGCCGAATCTCTCAGGCAAAAGGACAGAGGCGGAATCGCAGTTGTGCGTTTCCTCTGCATTCTTCGGAGTCGCTGCAAAAGCGGCTCTTAATTTTTTTGAAGGAGAGAAAGAAAAATGATCGAAGAAGTGTTGTATCCCATTGTATGCAAAATCAACGAATACCTATCTAGCTACATCCTGGTGTTCCTGCTCATCGGCGTGGGCCTGTGGTACTCCATTCGCACCCGCTTCGTGCAGGTCCGCTGCTTCGGCGAGGCCATGAAAAAGACCTTTGGCAACATCAAGCTCAAGGGCGGCGCTCAAAAGAGCGGCATGACCTCCTTCCAGGCCCTGGCCACCGCCATCGCCGCTCAGGTGGGTACCGGCAACATCATCGGCGCCTCCGGCGCCATCCTCACCGGCGGCCCCGGCGCCATCTTCTGGATGTGGGTCATTGCCTTCTTCGGCATGGCCACTATCTACGCGGAAGCCACCCTGGCCCAGAAGACCCGTATCATTGACAAGGACGGCACCGTTCACGGCGGCCCTGTGTACTACATCACCACCGCTTTTAAGGGCGGCTTCGGCAAGTTCCTGGCCGGGTTCTTCGCCGTTGCCATCATCCTGGCCCTGGGTCTCATGGGCAGCATGGTGCAGTCCAATTCCATCGGCTCCACCTTCCAGACTGCTTTCGGCATCCCTGCCTGGGTCATGGGTATTGTGCTGGTCATCATCTGCTCCATTATCTTCCTGGGCGGCGTGCAGCGTCTGGCTGCCGTCACCGAAAAGCTGGTGCCCATTATGGCCGCTATCTTCCTGCTGGGCGCGCTGGTGGTTCTGGCAGTCCGCATCCAGTACATTCCCGAGACCTTCGGCATGATCTTTAAGTATGCCTTTAACCCCAACGCCATCATCGGCGGCGGCATCGGCCTGATCTGCCGTCGTCTGCACGACGAAGGCCTGCGCAAGTACTCCACCCCCGAACACTTCTTCAACCTGGGCGTGTTCATCGTCTTCGCCCTGGTGGGTCTGGTGGCCTGGGCCTTCAACCCCTCCTTTGCCCGCATGTCCGGTGACTTCATCTACAACCTGCTCACCTTCAACTTTGCCGACATCAACAGCACCACTTTCGTGATCCACATGCTGTTCGGCTTCTTCGTGCTGATCTGGATCCCCATGACCCACATGGGCCACCTGCTCTTCAAGTACTTCACCTACCATGACATCCGCTGGGGCGACACCCCCACCGATTTCAGCCAGAAGAACAACGAGAAGATGAAGCAGGCCCTGCAGTTCAAGGTGAGCTGGGCTGCCGACCACATCAACGGTCAGGGCACCAAGACCTGGCTCGACATCGCTACCGAATCCCCCAAGAAGGACTAGGGAGTACATCATGAAAGATACGCTGCGTTTGACTGATATTTCCACGGCCGAAGGCCAGATGGTCAGCATCGACCTCAAGGACATCCCCGATGTGGAAGGCCTTGACCTCGTCAAGATGCCCTGGCGCCCCGTTACCGACGAGCAGAAGGCCAAAGTGGCCTGCATCCTGGACGAAGTCTGCGTGCTGAACATCCCCAAGCCCCAGACCCCCCAGGAAGAAGAAGAGCTGGTCAACCGTTTCCTGGACGGTATGCGCAAGCTGTTCAGCAAGGAGAACAACTGGACCTTCCTGCCCATGCTGGAAACCAGCATGGACTACTGCGCCCAGTGCAACTCCTGTTCCGATGCCTGTCATCTGTACGAGATGTCCGGCAAGAACGAGATGTACCGCCCCAACTACCGCTCTGAAATCTTCCGCCGCATCTACAAGCAGTATGTGAAGAAAGAGCCCCTGGCCAAATGGCGTTACGGCGACATGGGCCTGAACTGGAAGACCGTTGCCCGCCTGGGCGAACTGGCCTACCGCTGCAACCTCTGCCGTCGCTGCGCCCAGACCTGCCCCATCGGTGTGGATAACGGCCTGATCGCCCGCGAAAACCGCAAGCTGTTCAGCCAGGAACTGGGCTTCTCGCCCCGCGAACTGCACGAAAAGGGCACCATCAACCAGATGAAGGTGGGCTCCTCCACCGGTATGACCCCCGACGTGGTGAAAGAAAACGTGGAGTTCATCGACGAGGACTACACCGAAATCACCGGCGTGGGCATCCACACCCCCTTCGACGTGAAGGGCGCCGACATCCTGCTGATCCACAACGCCGGCGAAGTCATGGCCTGGCCCGAAAACATCGCCAGCTTCTCCCTGATCTTCCAGGAAGCCGGCCTGTCCTGGACCCTGTCCAGCAAGGCCGTGGCCTATGACGGCGTGAACTACGGCGTGTTCTACGACGACGCCCAGACCGCCCGTATCGCCCTGCAGCACATGCAGGCCGCCAAGGAACTGGGTGCCAAGAAGATCGTCATCGGCGAATGCGGCCACGCCCACAAGGCCATGACCGTTATCGCCGACCGCGTCATCCCCTACGAATACCAGGTGCCCCGCGAATCCTGCTATGTGACCCTGCGTGACATCATCATGTCCGGTCGTCTGAAGCTGGACCCCTCGCGCAACAACTTCCCCGTCACCCTGCACGACCCCTGCAACGTGGTCCGTCTGATGGGTGTGGTGCAGCCCCAGCGCGACATCCTGCACAAGATCGCCCCGCAGTTCCGCGAAATGCCCTGCCACGGCGTGGACAACTACTGCTGCGGCGGTGGTTCCGGCTTCGCCATCATGACCCGTCAGAACATCGACGAATGGCGCGGCAACATCTCCGGCCGTAAAAAGATGTGGCAGATCGCCCAGGCCTTCAAGGACTGCCTTGGCCCCGAAACCAAGAAGTACATCTGCGCTCCCTGCTCCAACTGCAAGGGCCAGATCCGCGAAATGCTGGAACACAGCGATCTGTACACCAAGAACAGCTTCGCCTACGGCGGCCTGGTGGAACTGATCGTCAACGCCATGGTCAACGTCAATCCCGGCTTCATCAAGTGGGAAGGCGACGAAGAGTAATCTTCGACCATGTGTCATCTTTGGGGGGAGCAGCGATGCTCCCCCTTTTTTTATGCCTGCAGAAAAGCGGGGGAACTGCGACGCATCCGTCTGCACCCGTGTTTTCCTGCGGGCGAGGGAGAGGCCCCCTTTTGTGGACAAAAGCTGCGTCCTCCCCTCGCCCCCT
>ENA-ORSK01002124-ORSK01002124.1-human-gut-metagenome-genome-assembly--contig:-NODE-2124-length-13772-cov-3.167311_pt1 | contig 13772 bp, 14 predicted proteins | sample MGYA00242192_ERZ509159 | MGnify/ENA primary metagenome ERZ509159 (study PRJEB26280, sample SAMEA2338663) | human gut metagenome | biome: human gut; feature: human-associated habitat; material: faeces...
ACTCGTCCCCCGATAGAGGAACCAGAGGCGGTATTGCCTCCCAGAAAAGAGAGTGAGGTAATAGAGTGGTAGTACAACTGTTATATATGGATCAGATGATATAGCTAATTATCAATATAATATGATTGAAAATCCAGGACCGTTAGCAGAAATACCAAATCAACCTGCAAAGAATTTTTATGGTGGCAGATACAATATGGAAGTATTACAGGAAGATAGAATAATGTATCGAGCAGGTAATGCTCAGAATCCGTATGGAAGATGGTTTACGAGTGATCCACCTGCTGCTGTTGCTAATGTAAGAATTGATACAGCGGTAAAACTTCACTGGATAGACCCGAAAACTGGTGGGTATGAGGCAAGCTCTTATATAGATAATGTATACGCGATTAAAGTACCAAAGGGGACTACTATTTATACAGGACCAGTCGGACCGCAAGGTGGAGTATATGTGGGGGGATATAATGTTATGCAAACTTATATAGATGCACCATGGACTTTTGAAGTTGTAGGAAAAACACCGTTACAATAGATTGGAGATAGAAGAATGATAAGAAATGAAGAGTTTTTGCAGTTGCGAAAGGCGTATATGGAGATAGGAAAAATGGTACAAAAATATGGATATGGACAATATAACGGGATATTAAGAATTCTTATGGGACAAGTTAATTGTATTGACTCGTATGAGAGCGATGGTGAAAAAATGAAATACTTGATAGAAAGTTATAGTAAACTGTTTACTTCGAGAGGCGGATTAAACGATTTCATTATTTATGATGCAGATATTCAATTAAGAAATCAGTTGAATGAGAAATATAATGACGAAGTAAAAAGGGTTTGGAACATTATGAAAGACTATATTTAATAATGACTCCGTATAAGAACATCCGAAATCACAACTGAATATTCTTTTCCAGCCTGCTGATATCGGTCTACTTCTTGATGGAGGAGAGTTGGGGATTTGCTTCCCCGTTCCGCAAGGATTATGATAAAGCATCATTATAATAGAAACAGGAGAGCAGTGGTGCACCGAAAATGTAATCTTAGTGGAGAGGGCTGTGGATGTTAACGAATAAGTAGAATTATATATGCTTGGTTATATTAAGCAAAAGAGATAAGTTGATTCATTGATTTAACTGGTTCCAATGGCATAGATACTTGATATTATCAGTATCTGTGCCATTTTTAAGATGCATTAAAGGCAGGGAAAGCATGGCAGAATTTTAAGCGGTGAAACCCATTACTTTGGAAAGTGCTTTTTAAGGAAAAGAAACTTGATGGATCTAATAGCATAAATGTCTTTGGATTTAAGAAGAATAGAAATGGAAATAAAAGTAATATTGGTTTTACCAAGAAATGGAATAAAAACATAATATTAGCGGTATTCCATGACTTTATAAGTTTTGAAATATCGCTGATTCTTTGAGTGCCAATTTCGACATTTTTTGTGTATGATTTTGACAGAAGTATTGTATGTACAAATAACAAGTTGGATAATATTTTATAGTTATAAAAGAAAAGGGGGGAATAATTTATGGATGAAACTAAAAACATATTTGTATCGCATCAGCATAATGATGCGGATAAAATAGAAGCATTTAAGAGCTTGATTGGCAGGCATGGGATCAATATGCGGGATAGCTCTATTTATGAAAACAAGCTTAAGAATAATGCACATAATGAACAATATATTAAGTATGAATTAATCAGACCGCAAATGAATTGGGCGGGAACTGTTGTGGTTCTTATAGGGAGAGATACTGCGAAAAGCGATTACGTTAATTGGGAGATTAAAACAGCCGGACAACTGGGAAAAAGAATTGTCGGAGTATATTTACAGGGTGCCAAGGAGGAAGATATTCCAGCTGAACTGAATGAATATGGACATGCATTGGTTGGATGGAATGGGGATAAAGTAGTAAGAGCTATTAACGGAGAGGATATGAAGTGGGAAAATCCTGATGGAACTTCCCGAGATGGGCAATCAATGGATATGGCTCATTATACATGTTAGGGGTTGGTAATAATGAAGTTGTATTCATATGTTATACCAAGAGATTTTGGCTTTGCACCAAATCCGTATTTTGGCTATTGCACTTTGGCAACCTGTAAACCGGTTATTAGAAGGTGTGCACAGGTAGGGGATTGGATTGCTGCATTTGGTGCTGCAAACACAGATATATGTAGAAAACTGGTTGTGCTGATGCAAGTGGCAGAAACCCTTACGTTTGATCAGTATTGGGCTGATGATAGATTTAGAAGTAAGCGTCCGGTATTTAATAAAGGCATGATACATAAGTATGGGGATAATATATACCATCACAATGGCGAACGATGGGTGCAAGAATTATCGCATCATAGTATGGAAAATGGCAGTATTAATTATATTAATTTAAACCGGGATACCGGAACTAACAGAGTATTGGTTGCAACAGATTTTTTTTACTTTGGGTGTAATGCAATTAGTGTACCAACAAAATTCGAAAATTTGATAGCACACGGTATTGGACATAGAGTAAGTGAAGATATTGATCTGATTAATGAATTTATAAGTTATATGAACCAAAATTATGAAATGGCAGTGCAAGGTGCGCCATATAGCAGAAAAACAGGTAAATTTGCATATTATAAGGGAAGATGATTATGAGTGTTATTTTTTGTGAACCTAAGCTTACAATGACAAAAGCAAAAGCAGCGGAAGAATTCTATAAAGAATGTGAAGATGTGTTTAGTACATATGCTGTTAATGTGATTTACGTGTCAACGATATTCCAAATTAATTACCTGCTTTCGCAGAGAGGAGATAAAGACGATATATTTGTATTTTTTACTTCTGAAAAGGGAGAGTATGAAGATCAAATATTAAAGCTGATTAGAAAATATAATGAAGCTCAAAGTAGGATATGGGCGATTGCGATGGAGAACACGCCTGAATGCAGAAAGCCACCGGAACCAGTTACTGATAAACAAAGTTTTGATGTTTCCTGTCGGACAGAAAACAGGAGTCCGTTAAAAAATAATATAAGAGCAATTGCACAATTGTTTGCGAGAAAAGTTATTGCACAAACTTTATCACCTTTATATAGAGATGAAGTGTTATATTTTATTAGCCATAGAAGAAAAGATGGTGAGCATATAGCAGCTAAATTGGCAGATGAATTACAGTTACTGACGAGAGAAAGAAATGTGTATCGGGATGTTGTTAATGTCAGAGTTGGTGATGATGCACAGAAAGATATTGATGAACACTTGGCGGTCAGTGATGTGGTGATTTTTTTGCAAACAAAAGAAGCGCAAGAATCAGCATATATTATGAAGGAGTTATCTTATGCACTTATAAATGATATTCCTGTTTTGTGGATTCAAATAGATAATGCGTCGTACGATAATATGAAAATTCGACCGGGTGACGGTCCATTACTTTGCTATTGCAGTAAAGAATTTGAATCAAAAGAACGGCTAGAAGAAATTGCAGATGAAATAGAAGACAAGTGTTTTCAACTTATTATGAATTCATCCAATCAAGTATATTCTTATATTGAGTGTTTATATGAATTAGATAGAGCTGGGAAAATAAAGTTGACGGATGATCGTAATGCTTGTCTGGCGTATATGATAGAGTATCAGAAAGACACACAGGATCTCTATGATAGAGATGCATATAAGCATTACATACAGTGCTTTGGCCGCAATCCTAAAGAAGAAGATATTCGCAAATTTACCAATAGTGTAAGCAATATGAGTAATTGCAGTGATTGTGATAAATTATTTTTATTATCGAATCACGGTCATCGAAATAAAAATTTACAGGGATCAAAGATAATTGAGGAAAATTATGATGATTATCTGATGAATCTTGAAAATGTATCGGGGGTAAAACAACAGTTTTGTGATAAGAAAATTATTTTGTCAGGAGCGTTTCCTGAGTGTGATGAAATATATAAAGCATCCTTGTTAGAAGCGGTAATAGTGTATTCGAGGGAAATAATCAAGAATGGATACACGCTTGTATTTGGTGCACATCCCACATTTCAAGAATTGATATTTAATATTGGAAGCTTATATTCTTCGGATATTAGACGCTCTATAGAGATGCATATGAGTAAGGAATATATTAATGAATATGATATCAAAGATTTAGAAAAGAAATGTACGCTCATACTTGCTGATGATCTTCAAAAAATGAGAGAGAACATGATCCGTGAGAATAGTTGTGAGATGTTAATTTGTTTAGGTGGAAAAATTAAATCTGATAAATCACAGCAGGGAGTAGATATTGAAATAGGCTTGGCAAAACAGGCTAATATTCCAGTGGCATTAGTAGGAACAGTAGGGGGACGTTCCAGTGAGTATGCTTTTCAAAAACTCACAGAAGGAGATTGGTCAGATCTTAATCCGTGGGATAAATCATTAAACGAACAATTGTTTTGTAATGTGAATCATAGGTTAATGATAAAGAAACTATTAGGTGTTATAAAAAAGGGAAGGAAATGATGAAAAATCCAAGAGGGAATTGTTCAGGAATATATGTTTTTGAAGGGATAGATAATGTTGGAAAGAGTACGGTTGTTGCAAAAGTAAAGGGGAAGTTGGATCAATCTCTAAAATGTAATTGTCTGATTGTGACATTTCCTGGAAATGAATTTCGGACATTGGGGAGTCTGGTGTATGATATTCATCATAATCAGACAAAATATTTTGATTTGCCTTTAAATGAAACCAGCTTACAGCTATTACATATTGCATCTCATATTGATCTGATTCAGAGAAAATTAAGTAATCTTAATTTAGAACAGGATATAGTTTTGATGGATCGTTATTGGTGGTCCATGTATACATATGGATTGGCAAATGGAATGGATCAAAATACAGTTGAGAAAATTCTTGAGCCGGAATTAATTTGTTGGGAAGGAATTAAAGTTAATAGGATATTTTTGCTGGAACGTGAAAATAGGCAACATGATTATGATGAGACTAAAGAGCAAAGGATCATAGAAGGATATAGGGAACTAGCTAAAAAGGATTCCAAAAGTGTTGTGATTAATAATAATGCAAGCATAGAGAAAGCTGTAATTAAAATATACAATAATATATTAGGAGTTTAAAGTTATGGGATTTGAAAAATTGATGCCAACACCTGTGTATGATATATATTGGAAGTTTGCAACAAAACGTCAAGATGTATTTTTTAATCGTTTATATGGGAAAAATCCGCCGTGGACCGATGATGAAATAATTCAAAAATATAAATTTACCAATGTTTATCGGGCATCAGATCGCGTAAGCCAATATCTTATAAGAAATGTTATTTATGAGGAAGGCGATTATACTCCTGAAGATTTGTGTTTTAGAATACTTTTTTTTAAACTTTTCAATAAAATTGAGACTTGGGAATATGTAAAAAAGGCAATAGGAGAAATTAAATATTCAACATATAATTTTGAGATATATGACAAATTATTAGAAGAAAGAATTACTTCCAATGAGAGAATATATTCAGCTGCATATATTATGCCATCGGGAAAGAGCTGTTTTGGATTTGATAGGAAACATCAAAATAATTTAAAACTTTTAGAACATATGATGAAATCCGGTCTGTCACGAAAGGTTGCAAAGGCCAAAAGTCTAAAAGAATTATATGATGTATTGGTGGCTTATCCGACACTTGGCAGTTTCCTGGCATTTCAATTTGCAATTGATATTAATTATAGTGAGCTATGTGATTTTAGTGAGATGTCATTTGTTGTTGCTGGACCAGGTGCAAAGAATGGGATACATAAATGCTTTGGAGATATAAAAAGTTATAAATATGAAGATGTAATTAGATATGTTGCCGAGAGGCAGAATGAGGAACTGGAGAGTCGAAATCTGCATTTTCAATCTTTATTTGGTCGTAGTCTACAGTTGATTGATTGTCAGAATTTATTCTGTGAAGTCGATAAATATGCACGGGTGGCATATCCGTCTGTCTTAGGATTAAATAACAGAAGTAGAATCAAGCAGCAATATATAAATCGTGGATTGGATAAGATTAATTATTTTTATCCACCTAAATGGGGAATAAATGATAAGATAAATACTTGTCATTAAAGAAAGGAAGGTAGAGTGGTAAATCTTATTGAAGGAAAAACGGCTAATGATGTCTGGAAAATGGCAGCGAGTATGTTGTTGAATCAACAAAATGCATTAGAGGGACGAACAGGAGAAGTTTATGAACTGTTACATACGGTTGTTTCTATTGAAAATCCAAAAGAGAAGTGGGTTTATGATCGAGTTCCAGCAATAAGTATAGGGTTTGCTTTGGCTGAACTTGTATGGATAGTCAATGGTCAGGACAGAGCAGAAATTATTAACTATTGGAATCCAAGATTAGCCCAATTTGCAGGAAACGGAGAAACATATTATGGTGCATATGGAAATAGAATCCGCGCGCACTTTGGCTTTGATCAGTTGGAGAAAGCATATTATGCTTTGCAAAGTGTTCCTGAAAGCAGACAGGTTGTAATTCAGATTTATGATACAGTGAAAGACTTTCCAATAGAAAATGGGCGGCCGCGCAGTAGTGATATTCCCTGTAATGTTTGTTCATTATTAAAGATAAGAGACAAGAAGTTGGAATGGTCTCAAATTATGCGCAGTAATGATATATTATTGGGAATGCCATACAATTTCGTACAATTTACAAGTTTGCAAGAAATTTTAGCAGGATGGCTTGGATTAGAAGTCGGTTCATATGTGCATTATAGTGATAGTTTGCATTTATATTGTCGTGATATTGGAAAAATTGGAATAGGGAAGCAGCAGGAATTACAAAATCAAGATTCTCTTTCCTTGTGCAGAGATGAGTCTGAGAAAATCTTTAAAGAGATATATGATAGAATGATTGCCTTAACTGATAGTAATATTTCAGAGACAGATTTGTTCTTGCTTGCACAGTTGAAATCTGAATATACAGCATACAATAACGTTATGTTGATGATTGCTGCATATGTAGCAAAAAAACTTTTGTATAAGGATTTGGTTTGTGAAATTGTAAAGCAATGCAGTAATGGTATATATACATCTATGTGGAATAGGTGGTCTAAAACATAAGCAACTGGCTATCTATTGGGTGAATTGCGATAAAAGCTTGGTTGTGATGTAAAAAGTACAATATAAGATATTATTAAAGGATAATATAGGATTATCGGTAACTTGCGTTACTATTAATAAACGGTGAGGTTAAGGTGAATAAAATTTTTATCAGTTGGTCTAAGACCAAAAGTAAGGAATTGGCTAAACTTACTAAACATACTTTGGAAGAACTCTTGCCTGCTGCACAAATTTTTATGTCGGAAGAAGATATTCATGCAGGAGATTATGTTCAGAATACTATTATGCAACAAATTGAGCAATGTGATATTTTGATACTTTGTTTTACTTCAGATAATAAGAAAGCTCCGTGGTTATTGTATGAGGCAGGCTATGCCAGCGGATTACATAAGAGAGTTATTCCAATTTTATTTGATAAAGATGCTCTATGGCACTCATGGATAGATAATCCCATGAATATAACTAAGGAAATAGATTTTTATAAAGATAGTTTTGCCGCAGATTTTATAGAAGCATTTTCGCTAACAAAGTTATCCTATCCAGATTTTGGTATTAGGTCATATATAGAAAAGGTTAATGAAATAAGGGAAAAATATAGTCAAACAGATGTCCATTGTGACGATGTTATTGAAAGACTAATTGCAGTTGATAAATTCACAATAAATAGTCCTTATTATAAGGATAAAGTGGCCTACTTTTTATCAGGATTTGAAACTTTTGAACTATGGAAAGCAATTATACAGTCATTTTTATATACCGGTAAATATTTGTGGATATACGGACGTAAGAATATGAAACTTTTTGGAGGGAATTTTACTGAATTGTTTGAGTATTTAGACCAAAAAGCTATGAAACCTAATATGGATGGAATAGATTTTAAAGTACTATTTTTAGATCCTGCGGCAGAAGAAGTGCATTATGCACACAAAGATCAAGATATTTTTGAAACTGAATTACGTGCAACAATAACTCGTGCTAAAAGAACTATTGGTTCAAATAAAGTGTTGCAACAATGTTTTAAAATGTATTCTAATAGACGTGAAGAAATTATTATTAGAGTAGATAACTGTGTTATTTATACTAAACCACATTTTGACATAAATGGTATGCCTAATATAATGACTAATAGCAAGTTTGAAGTATTTAGTGCTTTCTCTGAAAAAGGTAAAGAATGTATAGAAAAGTACCTTAAGGTATGGGAACATGCTGCAAACATGTTTGAATAGTATGGTAATCATTTAGAAAGAAGAGTTTTTGAGTGGAACTCAAAAACTCTCTTGGAAAATCTATTTTTAGTCAAAATTTATGTTTGTTATGTATTTTACAATTAGATCAGTTGTGGAGTCGATGCTTAATTCGGTAACATCTACATTAAAAACATTACGATATTGTATTGCCATTTTCTCTGTGCTTAAGCGCAAATCGTTATTAGTCTGAAAAATAAAAGGTATGTGTTTAAGCATATATGATTTAGGATCTCTAGCAAATATTCTTTTATAAATTTCTTGTTTTTGTGTTACATAAAGATTTATAAAAATAATATTTTTACTTTGCGCCATATCTGCTAATACTTCTGGAACAATATGAACACCATTTATTATAGTTGAGATTCCTTTGCGCTGTTGGCGTGCTACAATTTGTTCTAAAGATGCTTTCATTATTTCACATTGAAATTTTGCATCTTTGAATGACAAAAGCGTTTTATGGTCAGTAATACGAATCTGCTCAAAGATAAATTCAATTTGACCCTTGAATTTTTTAGTCAAGTAATCATTATATCCTCTTAAGATTTCCCTTACTAAGTCCGTTTCCTCTATTATTCTGAATTTATCATATTTTTTCAACAGTTCATACGATATAGTTGTCTTTCCCATTCCTGGCACGCCGCATATAAAAACAACCAGATTATCTGGGATAATCGGTGTAGCCATTTTACTTTGTTTTTCCACTTATACTTATCTCCATATTCATTAGTATTACCTATTTATGTCATTGGAATTGAAGCCTCAATGCAACTTTTTAATGTGGGATATCCTTCTTGAGCGTCAAAACACTTTAAGCAGTACGATAAAATATATCTACCAACATTTGTACTCTTGTCTATATAAATACTGTCTTCTAATGTGCCTAATGTAGTTCCATTTACTCTGACATAGAATCCCACAAGGCCTACTTCTTGATTGATAATTATACCGCGAAAACTAATTTTGAAATCATCAACACAGATAAAATAAAATTTTAGTTTAGAATACTCTTTTTTTAATTTATTCCACCAGAGATCATATTGATTTCTAAAGTAATCAATACGTTTCATATCAGTTCCAAGACGGAAATAAATATATACTTTTACCAATACATTCTTACGTTTATTTATTTTTAATAGGTTCTTTACAATCGGTATATATGATGATGTTCCACTTGCCATAATATGTATAGTTTTTATGGAGTTTAATTTCAAAGTGGCAATTTTAGCATTAATATCAGTAAACTCAAGTCGTTCTGTACATATATCACTATTACATCTCACCCACCCTTGTGTAGGGTATTCCTTTATTGTTATTTCTAGGTTTGTGGCAAATTTCGATGTTAATTCCTCTTGAGTATTCCAAAAGCTAACAAGCCTGTCCGTTACTTTTTTATAAAATTGCAAAAACTTTATTTTTCTTTCGTTATTTTCTTCTGTAATAGTAGGGCTTTGTTGTATCATTGATATGATTTTTTTCCCTTTTGTCAAGGCATAATCATACTCTTTTTCAATATAACTTGTTCCATCAGAGGCAATTGTTCCATATAAACCACCTAATATAAGGACATAATAATCGGAATCATCTATAACTTGTTTTATATATTCAAATTGTTCTTCATCTATTCCGGGAAACCATTCCATTCCAGCTGGATAATATCCGGCTCTTAAAATAGCTTGAATAATTAGATTCCTTTCTTTATTTAAATCATTAAATGTTGAACTAATAAAAATCTGATATCGTTTTTCCATAACTATCTCTCCATTTCAATTTTATACTACTTATAAAAGATAATCCTATATTATCCTTTAGTAATTTGGGTTAAAAAGAGGTATATAAATTTATGCATTTAAGTTGTAATGCTAAAATTGACATTTTTAATGTATGATTTCGACATAGTAGTTGTTTATTTTTCATTATTTGATAGATTAAAGACATTATTACAAAGGAGGTTATAGATATGCAAAATCTAACACAGGATGTCGTACAGAATGTGGTAAAAACTAAATTTAATATTGGAAACAGCCAAAAGGAAAAGATAGAGACGGATCAGTTGCGAGTGGCTAATAGTGTATTGATTTATAATGAATCATTTATACCATTGCAAAACATTTGTTATGTTGGAGTTAAAGAAGTAGCTAAAGACAAATATTCATGGAAAGCCGCATTAATGGCTGTTATCGGAATTGTGTTGTTGATGACTAAGGAAGTAGTTGGTATTATTATTGGATTGATTTTGATAGTATTGGGGCTCTATTCTTTATATTCGACATATACCAATAATCAAGAAGAAAAAGAATATTTGTGGATACGATTAAATGCTGGAGATAATATGTATTTTCTGTTTAAAGATCATAAATTTTTGATTGAAGTAATGGATGTAATGATTAATTGTATGAATAAGAATAAAGAATATACTATTGATATGAGTAATAGCAGTATACAGACATGTAACTTTAATGAGAGGTTCTTTAATTAATAAAGAGGAGAATGGACTTATGAATGTTAATATGCAAGTGGAAAAAGTGGGAAATGTTGTTTATGCCGATAATTTCTATAATAATGTGGATAAACAGATTATGAATGAGGGTATGACAGGAAATGATTGGAAACAAATATTAGGGGCCATGAAAGAATTAAAATATGATGGTGGACTTGATGAAAGAAAACGTCGTAGTATACAGGAAGTAGAGGAGATAGCAGATGAAAGGAATGAAGGAAAATTGAAATCATTCATTCAACGTAATAAAGATAGCTTTATCACAGACGTTTTAAGCGGATTAGCAATAGCGGGATTGAATGCGTTTTTGAAATAGATTTGATACTCTTCCATCTGACAAAAGCCGGTGACTTGTTTTAAGATCATCGGCTTTTGGTGTATAAAATATCTTTTCGGATGCATATTTCATAAAATTTTCACAGTTCCTTTATTTCTTTTTATGGAATAATCGAAAGAGCTGTGCTACAATGAAAAACGATATGTTAGGTTTCAAAAGAGGAGAACGGAAAACAATTATGAGAGTGGGATTTGATAATGAAAAATATCTGCAAATGCAGTCAGAGCATATAGAAGAACGTATTAATAAATTTGGCGATAAGCTTTATCTGGAATTTGGAGGAAAATTATTCGATGACTTTCATGCATCCAGAGTGCTCCCGGGCTTTGAGCCGGACAGCAAGCTGCGTATGCTGATGAAGCTGGCAGACCGTGCGGAGATCGTTATTGTTATAAATGCAGCTGATATTGAGAAGAATAAAGTACGTGGTGATCTTGGAATCACCTATGATGTCGATGTACAGCGACTGATGAAGGAGTTTGAAAGCAGGGGATTGTATGTGGGCAGTGTTGTTCTGACCCATTATACCGGTCAGGCAGCAGCAGATGCGTTTAAAGCGAAGCTTGAGAAGAAGGGTGTGAGGGTTTACCTTCATTATATTATTGAAGGTTATCCTTCTAATATTAATAAGATTGTCAGTGACGAGGGCTTTGGCAAGAATGAATATATTGAAACCACCCGTCCGCTTGTGGTGGTAACAGCACCCGGACCGGGAAGCGGTAAGATGGCCACCTGTCTTTCCCAGTTATACCATGACAATAAGCGCGGTATTAAGTCCGGCTATGCGAAGTATGAGACTTTTCCGATCTGGAACATTCCGTTGAAGCATCCGATTAACCTTGCCTATGAAGCAGCGACGGCAGATTTAAATGACGTGAACATGATTGACCCGTTCCATCTGGAGGCTTATGGTGTGACAACGGTCAACTACAACCGTGACATTGAGATCTTCCCGGTGTTAAGCGCTATTTTTGAAGGAATTTACGGAGAGTGTATTTACAAGTCACCTACCGATATGGGCGTGAACATGGCAGGAAACTGTATCATTGATGATGAGGCCTGCTGTGAAGCCTCCAATATGGAGATTATCCGTCGTTATTATACAGCTCTGAACAACGTGGTAAACGATAAGGGCAGCGAAAACGAAGTATATAAGATTGAACTGCTGATGAAGCAGGCAAGGATTACGACCGATGACCGTAAGGTGACCGTAGCAGCAAACCAGCGCGCAGAAAAGCTTGGTGTTCCCACTGCAGCGATTGAACTGCAGGATGGTACGATTATTACGTCAAAGACTTCCGATCTGCTCGGTGCATCGGCAGCATTACTGCTGAATGCATTAAAGGCATTAGGCGGTGTGGATCATGATACGCATCTGATTTCTCCGGAAGCGATTGAGCCGATCCAGGTGTTAAAAACGAAATATTTAGGTGGAAAGAATCCGCGTCTGCATACCGATGAGGTGCTGATTGCATTAAGTATTTCCGCACTTACCGATGAGAATGCACAGAAGGCGTTAGAGCAGCTTCCCAGGCTTAAAGGATGCCAGGTGCATACCTCGGTGATGCTTTCCAATGTGGATATTAAGACATTCAAGAAATTAGGGGTGGATTTAACAAGTGAACCCCGTAAGGAAAGAGGATTTTAAATGAACGATCAGAATTTGAATCAGTTTGACGGGGGACTGGGCGGAGGAGATAATTCCTCCGGCGATAAGGGAAACGGAGGAGGACCTTCCAAGAATCCCAAGAAACAGAATATTATTCTGTTTGTGATTGCAGCGTTGATTTCCCTGTTGCTGGTCAGTGCCTTTATGAATTTTATGACCGGATCTTCCGAGAGGGAGATCAGCTATAATGAATTCATTCAGATGCTTGATGAGAATAAGGTGGCATCAGTTACGATTGACTCCGACCGGATTTATATTCAGCCGAAGGTCGAGCAGAGCCAGCAGAATCCGTTGATGAATCTGTATGGAATGAGCTCCAGTGTGACCTTCTATACCGGTAAAATCGAGGACAATGATACCCTGACGAACCGTCTTTTAGAGCACAGTGATGTGGAAGTGAAGGGCAAGGTGGCAGATGGCTCCGGTGCAATTCTGGGCTTCCTGCTTACCTATGTATTTCCGTTCCTTCTGATGTGGGTATTGTTAAGCTTCCTGTTCCGTAAGATGAGCAAGGGCGGCGGTCCCATGGGTGTTGGAAAGAGTAATGCGAAGGTTTATGTGCAGAAGGAAACCGGAATTACCTTTAAGGATGTAGCCGGTGAGGATGAAGCGAAGGAGTCCCTGCAGGAGGTTGTGGATTTCCTGCATAACCCGATGAAATATGCTTCGATCGGTGCAAAGCTCCCCAAGGGAGCACTGCTTGTCGGACCTCCCGGAACCGGTAAAACCTTACTGGCCAAGGCAGTAGCCGGAGAGGCAAAGGTGCCGTTCTTTTCCCTTTCAGGATCAGACTTTATTGAATTGTATGTTGGTGTTGGAGCTTCCCGCGTAAGAGATCTGTTTAAGGAAGCAACCAAGAACGCACCATGTATTATTTTTATCGATGAAATTGATGCCATTGGGCGGAGCCGTGACAATAAATACGGCGGG
>ENA-ORSK01002127-ORSK01002127.1-human-gut-metagenome-genome-assembly--contig:-NODE-2127-length-13770-cov-2.563981_pt1 | contig 13770 bp, 10 predicted proteins | sample MGYA00242192_ERZ509159 | MGnify/ENA primary metagenome ERZ509159 (study PRJEB26280, sample SAMEA2338663) | human gut metagenome | biome: human gut; feature: human-associated habitat; material: faeces...
GACAGCGTGGATAAAATGATTACCGCCGATAGCCAAGCAGTCGCCATCACCCGTAATCAACCATACGCTCAAGTCCGGGCGAGCCGTCTTTACGCCGGTAGCGATAGCCGCTCCACGACCATGGATCGTATGGAAGCCATACGTATTCATATAATAAGGTAAGCGGGAAGAACAGCCGATACCTGAGATAACTGCCATATTGTGAGGAGCCACTCCTACCTCGGCCATAGCCTTATGCAGGCAATTCAGTACCGCATGGTCGCCACAACCCGGGCACCAACGTACGTACTGGTCGCTTTTATAATCTTTCGGTTGAAATTTAGTTTCTTCTGTTGTCATCTTTTAAGCCTCCAATATTTTAGTGAATTCCTCAACTAATCTCGCAACGACAAAAGGTTGTCCCTTTACACGATTGAAGCGATACGGGTTAAATCCGGGTACCTTTCCACGTAAATAGTTAGCGAACTGGCCGTTATTTTGCTCAGCCACCACCACTTTCTTATACTTAGAAAGAACCTCAGCCGTATTCTTAGGCAGCGGGTTGATAAACTTGAAGTGAGCGAAAGCCACCTTCTTGCCATTCTCTTGCATCGTCTCCATCGTCTCGTAAAGGTGTCCGTAGGTTCCACCCCAACCAACGATCAATAAATCAGCGTCCTCATCTCCGATCACTTCCAGTTCGGGGATATAGTCGGCGATCTTATCGATCTTAGCCTGACGGGTCGTCACCATCTTCTGGTGGTTAGCCGGATCGGTAGAGATCGCACTCGTCTCGTAGTCTTTCTCCAGACCGCCCAGACGATGAGCGAAACCTTCCGTTCCCGGAATCGCCCAGTAACGAACCAAGCTTTCCTTGTTACGACGATACGCCTTCCAGACTTTCTCGTCTTGATAATTAGCTACGTAATTCGGCTTAATCTCCGGATATTTATCCATTTCCGGAATTCTCCAAGCGGAAGAACCGTTAGCGATAAAGGCATCGGTCAACAAGATAACCGGAGTCATATGCTCCACGGCCAACTTACCCGCCCAAAATGCGGCATCAAAACAATCAGTCGGCGTAGAGGCCGCTATTACCACGGCAGGGCTCTCACCATTACGGCCATACAGAGCCTGCATCAAGTCCGTTTGCTCGCTCTTCGTCGGCAAGCCCGTAGAAGGACCGCCACGCTGAACATCGATAATTACAGCCAAACCGATCGCCTCGCTCTTCAAGGCAAGACCCGGTCCGGAAGTAGATGTAGCCGCCAAGCAACCGGCGAAACTAGCTCCGATAGAAGTACAGATACCGGCGATCTCATCCTCGGCCTGAACCGTGATAACGCCTAAATCCTTACGTTTAGATAATTCATGTAAAATATCAGTAGCCGGAGTGATCGGGTAACTACCCAAGAACAACTGCAAACCAGCCTTCTCGGCAGCGGCTATCAAACCATAGGAAGTAGCCTTATTACCATTCACGTCCGTATAGAATCCAGGCTCGGCTTTCTTACTCTCGATACGATACGTAGAAACTGAGGCATGGATGTTATTACCATAATTATAACCGTCCGTCAAAGCCTTGATATTAGCTTGGGCGATAACCGGTTTCTTAGCGAACTTATTCTGCAACATGTGCATAGCCTCCTCCAGCGGACGCTCGAACAACCAGCAAACAAGTCCTAAGGCGAACATATTCTTACAGCGAAGAGCCGATTTATTGTCCAAGCCAAACTCAACCAATCCGTCTTTTACCATCGTAGAGATCGGAGCGGCAACAACCTGCACGCCAGTCAATCCCAGCTCAGTAAACGGATCATCGGTCGTAAACAAGGCCTTATCCAAATCACTTTTCTTGAAAGAGTCCGTGTCGATTAAAACAATCGCATTGGGTTTTAGGTGTTTTACGTTCACCTTCAGCGCGGCGGGATTCATGGCCACCAATACGTCGGCCTTATCACCGGGTGTGAAGATCTTGCGCGATCCCAAGTGCACTTGGAATCCAGATACACCACTTAGTGTTCCTTGTGGAGCACGTACTTCTGCCGGATAGTCTGGGAATGTAGAAATCTCGTTCCCGAAAACCGCGGACAGGTTTGAAAAGATTGTACCGGTTAACTGCATACCATCTCCCGAGTCTCCCGAGAAACGAATTACAACCTTCTCCAGCGTCTTAACTTTTGTCTGTTCTGCCATAATATACTTTATTAGCTTTATCGCTTATTGGTATTTAGATCGTCCGCAAAGTAAAGCATAAACTTTGCGAGTTCAAAACTTTTCCGCATCAAAAAGCAGAGAGGTATAGATCAAGATTATTAGATGATAGATTAAAATGGTTAGACACATAACTATTCACTGTCTTCCCATAATACATATATACTCCCGCCCTAAAGCCCTTATCCGATTTGATCATTCCTTGCACGGAACCGGCGTCGCCCAACGACAATAATAAAGGTACGAATATATTACTATAAGCCATCGAGGTAGTACGAGCCACCCGGTTGCTGATATTCAGTTTACAATAATGTAATACCCCATATTGCTCGAACACCGCAGGATCTTCCCTCGACAAGCAGCAAGTCGTCTCAAAGCAACCGCCTTGGCTTACCCTCAGATCGATCACCAAAGCTCCCTTTTTCATCGTACGCACCAAGTCCGTAGCGATAATATAGCGATGTCTCGTATTAATATAACGCATCGCCCCGATCACCACGTCAGCGCTACGAAACGCGTTATGCAGCACATTCGGATGGAACGTGGAAGTAAAAAGCCCTTGCCCCAAGACCTGTTGTATTATACGCAATTTATTGATATCATCATCGAATACTTTCACGGATGCTCCCAAGGCCAACGCGGCACGCGCGGCCACGGTCCCGGCGTTTCCGGCCCCGATAATCACCACTTCTGTAGGGGATACGCCCGGGATACCGCCTAATAAGATCCCTTTACCTCCTTGGGTATTGCTCAACAACTCGGAAGCGATCGTTATGGAAGCCGCCCCCTCGATCTCGGAAGTGACATTCAGCACCGGGAAACGATTATATTCATCCGCCATCAACTCATAAGAGATAGCGGTAATCCGTTTCGCCATCATCAACTCGAAAGCCTCTTGAGCGAATAAATTAAACTGCACCAATGAGAAAACGGTCGTGCGAGGTCTCATAAGCGCGATTTCCACCGGCAACGGAGGCAATATCTTCAAGATCAGATCCGCTTGGAAAACTTCTGCGGGCGTATCGACGATCTCCGCCCCCGCCTCCGAGAAATGATTATCGGAATAGTTGATGCCTAATCCGGCGCCACTTTCCACCAGCACCCGGTGACCGCAATCGGTCAGCATATCCACCGCCTCCGGAGTTAACGGCAAACGTTTTTCCGCCTCGCATCGTTCACGAGGAATACCGATGAGCAAACGGTTATTCACCTTGCTGATCTCTTTCAATAATTCCTGCGGGATATAGGCCCCCTGTGCCTGCCGGCCGTCGTTCGCTTCCATATGCTATAGGATTTTCATTAACGCGTTCGATATGTCATGTACATCAGATTCTGTTAACATCTTCTCGGCATCAAACGTTATGGACGCCTTCGTATAAAACGGATTCCTTTTCTCCAGACTCTCGGCGATAAACGCCCTCAGTTCCTCCCCGGAACGTCCTTTCAACACCGGACGGGTATGTTTGCACAACTCCAGACGCTTCGCCAGCTCCTCGACTGACACCTTCAAGTAAACCGTCGTGCCAGAAGCGTTCATAAACTCCATGTTATCGAAAAAGCAAGGAGCGCCTCCTCCCGTGGAGATCAGCACGTCCTCAAACTCAGCGACCTCGTGAAGCATATTCCGTTCTATCTCTCGGAAAGCCTCCTCCCCTCTCTCGGCGAATATCTGCGAAACGGCCTTATGATAACGCCCTTCGATATAGTAATCAAGATCTATGAACGAAAGACCGGCGAGCTTGGCAAGCTCTTTTCCCACCGTTGTCTTGCCCGCTCCCATATATCCGACCAAAAAAACACGTTTCATACGTTATTATAATAGTTTTCGCAAATGTAAACTTTTTCCGGGAACTCCATCTTCTTTATTCCTAAGAATCAATAAAAAAATCATAGGCCAATGGCTTTTACTGTCTGGGTCGCACGATCCACTACCAATAAAGTATGACGAGCACCGGCTATTTTCTCGGGATAGACCATCGAATCTGTAAAGTCCTGCAATAATTTTCCGTTCTTAGGGCTGATCTCCCATAGCTCCGACCGTTTATCATCGACACGAAGCGTAACAAACAAACGATCCCCTACAAACGCTATCGACTGGGGAGACTTTTCAAATCCCAATGTCACCAGATACGGCGCAAAGCCCGTGTCCCCTGCCCGAATGTCCGCAGGATCGAACAAATAGATTATATTTTTATTCTGGGCCGTCACATATAAAAAGCCATCATTTCGTGCCGCTACTGCATAAGTACCCATTGCCTCTTGTAAATTTACGCTACGGCTATATATAGGTACCCGAGCAGCGGAACCGGGCTGTACATCTTGCTCCAAGACAACTACCAGTTTCCGTTTATCCCGGATAAAGACAGCCCCTTGACTAGCCGTCACATCAAACGCATGAACGGTCTGATAACCACCCTCACCCCAAGTACCCGTACCGATACAAGTAATGAACTCATACGTTTCCGCATCAAACACATCCGTACGGCTTCCCGTATTCGTGACATATATTTTCCCATACGAGCGAGTCACGCCGTTTGGCTCCCCCGCAAAGGTCTCTTTCTTATCTCCGTTCATCCACTCAACCATACTTTTCACATGACGCACATTACCGGAAGATACATCAAAGACCTCCAAACTATAATGTCCCGGAGCGTCATTTGCTACATATAGCGTATTCCCATAAAGATGGACCGCTTTCGGATGAAAAGTTTCCACAGTGGCACCGGGAATATCCAAGACAGAAAGTGTAAATGAGAGAGGAGAACCCTCATCACCAGCCCTATCCGTCTCCATCGGAGCAAGCCCAAGCCCGCCATCTATGGCATCCAATTCCGGATCATCGATAATGTATTTCGAGGAAGTATACACGTTTTTATTCTCTACCAGATTCTTATTCCTCCGGGTATGCAAGAAACGGCGGGAATAAACCGGTAATTTCTTGCTCACGGAAAGCTGTGAGTAAACCTTCATACAAATTGTAGGGAAACCGCCTTCCGCCGGATAGTACGTCATATTCCCACTATGCCCATACCCCAAGCAGTGTGCCAGCTCATGATACGGCGTGTCAGAACCATTGGCATCGTCGGCATAATGGGTCAAATAGACATATTCACCTAGCCCAAAGGTATTTCCTCCACCCAGACCGACAACATTCACCACGCGTCCATAACACAACCCGCCATGATTCGTGATCTGTTTCTTCAACACATCTATATCCACGATTTGCTCGTTATTTATCAGCTTGCCACGCCACTTCTCCAGTTCCTCATCAAAAAGCGAGGAAGAAAACATCGCGGCCATATTCAAGGAAAGGGCAACCGCCTCACGAGCCAGATGTGGCCTAAAGTTGCCCCAGTTCGAACCGGAATATTTACCAAACCAAATATCCCACTTAGGTTTCACGTTTATCATTCCTTGATAGACCGGATCTCCACATTCAACCCGCAAACTTATATTCTCGGCCACGATATCCGGATGGGCATCTATGGTAACCTCCTCGCCGGAACGTGTATAATAAACCTTCGCCCGTTCTAGAAAAGGCAACTTCATTTTAAACTCCTGAAAAGGTAAAACCGTAGTAAACTCCGCAAACCGTACCTCATCCTCATAACCCTCAACCGTAGCCCAGACAATCACATTATGGATAGCTCTAGGAGAATAGAAACGAAGCATCAACTCCTTCTGCCCGGTAACTGACACCTGCAAAGGCTCATTCACCTTGAATTTTCGCTTTGACGAATCGAAAAGAACCTCGTCCGGTTCCTCATCCTGAAGGATGTAAGAAGTATTCGACGAATCATAATCCTCCTCCGCCATCCGTATCAAACCATATTTACTCGTTCCTCCACTATTACCCACATCATCTTCATCCGAACATCCGAGAACAAGAAAGCCTCCCATTACAAACAGAATGACACGAATGATCGTGTATCTCAACATTTCATTCATAAATAATCTCTTACCAGTTTTGGACGCAAAAATAGTATTTTTATTTAACTCGCATAAAAGTCACCGTTTTTATGTAATTTTGCCCCGTAGACAGATGTAGATTCGATGATGAAATTTATAGATAAGTTCAATACAATCATCCATAAGCCATTTTTCAGCAAATATAGTACCTTAATGGGGCTATGGGCATTGCTGGGGGTTATCGCATGGATTACCAAGTATTTCCCCGGGAAATATAACAACTTCTCCATCTTCAGGCAATCCTTTTGGCATACGTTGAATGAGTTACCGCTCTATGCCGCCTATCCGGAAGAATACAACGATATTTTTCACTACGGGCCGGTATTTAGCTTGGTAGTGGCTCCGTTCGCCATTACACCGTTATGGTTAGGACTGCTTACTTGGTCAGTGGCGCAAAGCCTTTTCTTATTCTGGGCGGTCAAGATGCTACCGGGGATCAAGCGGGAACGTATCTTTATCTATTGGTTCTGTGCCCACGAGTTGCTTACCTCGCTTTTCATGTCGCAATTTAATATCAGTATCGCCGCTATCATTGTCCTCGCCTACGCATTGATAGAGAAAGAGAAAGACGTATGGGCCGCTTTCGTGATCATGTTGGGTACCTTTACTAAATTGTATGGGATCACGGGATTGGCGTTCTTCTTTTTCTCTCGCCATAAGATGAAGTTCAGCCTATCTTGCGTAGGATGGGCGGTCGTCATGGTCGTAGCCCCGATGATATTGTCCGGGCCGGATTATATAATGTCCCAATATACCGGTTGGTTCGAGGACTTATCCGGAAAAAATTCAGAGAACTTATTCGCGCTCATGCAGAACATTTCCTTCTTGGGAATGGTTCGTAAGATATCGGGATCGGTCAGTTACTCGGACATTTATCTGATAATAGGGGGATTAATAGTATTCGGCCTGCCTTATCTACGCATCAGTCAATATAAATATGAGGCTTTCCGGAAAACGTTATTGGCCTCGGTGTTGATGTTTGTCGTACTGTTCAGCACGGGTAGCGAGTCCAGTACCTATATCATAGCGTTTATCGGAGTCGCTATTTGGTATACGGCTGTACCGTGGAAACGTTCGACATTGGATATTGTCTTGATGGTCTTCGCCTTTATATTGACCAGCATGTCTCCGTCCGATCTTTTCCCGAAATACATACGAGTGCATTATGTATACCCGTATGCGTTAAAAGCGTTGCCTTGTATGCTGATCTGGCTAAAGCTGACATTTGAGATGTGTACGAGGAGTTATAATCCGGTAAAGGTATAAATGGAATGAACGCACGAGCAGACATAGATTTGGTATTACCTTGTTACAACCCGCCTTCGGGCTGGGAGGAACGAGTAGCCACCCATTTCCGCGAAGTGGAGCGATTATTCAGCCCGGTACGTTTCCACCTTTTTATTGTCAGTGATGGTTCAAGACGGGGATACGAGCCGGAAACGATTGACCGCCTCCGGCAATTGATACCGAATGTCTGCGTCGTAGACTATAAGCCCAACAGGGGAAAAGGATATGCCTTGCGAGAGGCAGTAAAGCGATGTACCTCTCCCTACATTATTTATACGGACTACGATTTCCCTTATACAAACGACTCGTTCGGCAGGATGGTCGAGACGTTGCTAGGAGGAGCGGACGTGGTCGTGGCTACCCGTAGCAAAAGTTATCAGGAGAATTTGCCTCCTTTCCGAAAAGTGCTATCCAAGCTATCCCATATATGTAACACATGGATTTTGAGGATCAAGATCAAGGATACGCAAGGAGGTATGAAAGGATTCAGTCAAGCGGGACAAGCGATATTCCTGACCACCCGTATCAATAGCTTCCTGTTCGATACAGAATTTATCTATAAGGCAAGTCGCCGGAAAGAGATAAACCTACAGACAATCAACGCGAACATCAAAGAAGGACTAGCGGTATCCGATATGGGATTCAAGGTCCTGCGGCGGGAAGCGTTGAACTTCTTATCCATCTTATTTCATAGAGATTAATTAACATTCATGATATTACTTAGTTTTGATATCGAGGAGTTTGACGCTCCATTGGAACACGGCGTGGAATTGCCGTTCGAGGAACAAATGCGTACTTCCGTGGAAGGAACCCGGAAGATATTGGCATGTCTGGCCCGTCACCGGGTAAAAGCGACTTTCTTTTGCACGGCGAACTTCGCCCTTCACGCGAAGGATTTGATCTTGGACATCCAAAAGGGTGGACATGAGATCGCTTCGCATGGTTTTTATCACTCGTCGTTCGAGACCGCCGATCTACGCAAGTCCAAAGAGGCATTGGAGGAACTGACCGGACAACCGGTGAACGGTTTCCGTATGGCCCGCATGATGCCCGTCGAAGAAGAAGAGATCCATAAGGCCGGTTACTTATACAACTCGTCCTTGAACCCGACTTGTATTCCCGGCCGTTATAACCATCTGGGGCAACCCCGCACCTATTTCATGAAAGATGGCGTATTGCAACTGCCCGCCTCGGTGACGCCGATCGTCCGTTTCCCCTTGTTTTGGCTGGCTTACCATAACCTTCCGGCCACCTTGTACCGTAAGTTAGCGCTTTGGACTTGGAAAGAGGACGGTTATTTCCTGACCTATTTCCATCCGTGGGAGTTTACCTCCTTGAGCGACCGGAAAGAGCTAAAGTTGCCGTTTATCATGACCAACCATTCCGGTTGCGGCATGGAAAGAAGGCTGGACGCCTTGATCCGTTTCTTCAAGGATAAAAGAGCGCCGTTCGGTACCTATACGCAATTCTCACAAGAAATCTTGAGTAAGAGTCATGGCCAAGAATAAGTTTTATGTCGTATGGAAAGGGTTGAACCCGGGAATCTATGATAACTGGGCGGAATGCAAGGCACAGGTAGACGGACAAGAGGGAGCCAAATATAAATCCTTCGAGAACCGGGAGGAAGCCGCCAAAGCCTTCGAGGCCGGCTATACCCATTACCTAAAGACCGCCTCTTCCCCGAAAGCCGTGGCCCGTCTCGCGCCAGAAGCCCCGATCGGGAACCCCATCAATGAGAGTCTTGCCGTAGACGCCGCCTGTAGCGGTAATCCCGGGGATATGGAGTACAGAGGCGTTTATACCGCCACCGGGCAAGAGATCTTCCATATCGGCCCGCTGAAGGAGGGCACGAACAATGTCGGGGAATTCCTCGCCTTAGTACACGGCCTCGCCTTGCTACAGCAAAAGGGAAGCGACCTGCCGATCTATTCGGATAGCCGCAACGCCATCAGCTGGGTCAAGAAAAAGAAATGCAAAACCCTATTAGCACGTAAACCGATCAACGAACCTATCTTCGACCTCATCGAGCGGGCCGAGAAATGGTTGAACACCCATACCTATACCACCCGGATCCTCAAATGGGAAACATCCGAATGGGGGGAGATCCCGGCGGATTTCGGAAGGAAATGAGGTAAAGGTAATTAAAATTATATCGTATATTTGCCCAATATATCGAATTCAAGCCTATGAAGATCGCTTTCGACGCAAAACGGATTACGCATAACGCTACCGGACTGGGTAATTATAGCCGGTTCGTAGTGAATAGTTTGTCCGCTTCTTTCCCGGAGCATACCTATCAACTCTATACGCCGGGCAAAGGCAAAGAAGCGTTACGGAAACGGATCGAGGAGCGTCCAAGTGTCTCATTCCATTATCCGGAAGGCAGGTTCGATAAACTATTTCCGTCTTTATGGCGTACCTCGGGCCTAACGGCTACGCTTCGAAAAGAGCACGTAGATCTGTTCCATGGCTTGAGTAATGAGATTCCTATGAATCTAAAACAGAACGGAATCCCAGCGGTCGTAACGATACATGACTTGATCTTCTTGCGTTACCCGCAGCTTTATAAACCGATCGATCGTTCCATCTATACCTACAAATTCAAGCAAGCTTGTTTACGGTCGGACAAGATCATAGCGATCAGCCGACAGACGATGCGAGACATCCGGGACTTCTTCCACATTCCGGAAAGCAAGATCGAGGTGGTTTACCAAGGTTGTGACCCGATATTCGGGCAAGCGGTTCAAGAAGACGTGAAATCGTCCGTACGCGAGAAATATCAGATAAACGGGCCTTATATATTATATGTAGGGAGCATCGAGGAACGGAAGAATTTATTGCTTCTGGTAAAAGCCCTGAAAGCCCTGAAAGAAGATATCTCCGTGATCGCTATCGGTAAGCATACGCCTTATACGGATACGGTAGAGACCTATATCCGGGAAAACAACCTGTCCGGTCGCGTCCGTATCTTGACCCATATACCTTTTAACGAATTAGCCGCTTTCTATCAGATGGCGACCTTATTTGTATATCCCTCGTTTTTCGAAGGATTCGGTATCCCGATATTAGAAGCCCAGCTTGCCGGTATTCCGGTGATAGCGGCTACCGGTTCTTGTCTGGAAGAGGCGGGCGGACCGTTCTATATCACTCAGTTGAGTGGTAAGGTGGCCTCGTCGGCTCACATTGAGTACCATGCCCGCATTATTGCCCAGAAGTTTTTGGCACGTGAGCTGATTTCTTTTACGAGCAACATACAGACCAAGGCGTTCGATGAGACGCAGGACGTGGACGACCTGATGCAGGAAGCTGAAGGAAAGCTCTTCGAAATCTCTCAGCAGAACATGAAGAAGGACTACACGCAGATTAATCCGGTTATTCAGGAGGCCTATGAAATGCTTCAGAAGGCGGCGGCACGTACCGACGGTTTGAGCGGACTTTCGAGCGGATTCCATCAGCTGGACAAGATGACCTCCGGCTGGCAGAATTCCGACCTGATTATCATTGCGGCTCGTCCTGCCATGGGTAAGACGGCCTTTGTGCTTTCCATGGCCAAGAACATGGCGGTGAACAGCAAAGTGCCCGTGGCTTTGTTCTCGCTTGAAATGAGCAACGTACAGCTGGTAAACCGTCTGATTGTGAACGTCTGCGAAATTCCGGGCGAGAAAATCAAGAGCGGTCAGTTGGCACCTTACGAGTGGGGGCAGCTCGACTATAAGATAAAAGAACTTTACGATGCACCGCTTTACGTGGACGACACGCCTTCTTTGTCCGTGTTTGAATTGCGAACCAAGGCACGCCGTCTGGTACGTGAGCATGGGGTAAAAATTATCATCATCGACTACCTTCAGCTGATGAATGCCAGCGGTATGTCGTTCGGAAGCCGTCAGGAAGAGGTCAGCACCATTTCGCGTTCGTTGAAGGGATTGGCCAAGGAGCTGAACATCCCGATTATTGCATTGAGCCAGTTGAACCGTGGAGTAGAGAACCGTGAAGGTATCGACGGAAAACGTCCGCAATTGAGTGACCTTCGTGAATCGGGAGCCATCGAGCAGGATGCCGATATGGTGTGCTTCATCCACCGTCCGGAATACTATAAGATTTACACCGATGAGAAAGGAAACGACCTGCACGGCATGGCTGAAATCATTATTGCCAAGCATCGTAACGGTGCCGTGGGTGATGTGCTGCTTCGTTTCCGTGGCGAATATGCCCGTTTCCAGAACCCCGACGACGACATGATTGTGCCGATGCCGGGCGAAGAAAAGAAGGCTCCGGTGCTCCGTTCGAAGATGAACAACGGAGGGGGACAGGACTTTGTACCACCTCCACCCGCAGAGATGCCTCCTATGCCCGACAATCCGTTTGGTGCGCCTGTGCCTGATGTACCATTCTGACGGTTTTTGGCTAAAAATATTTTTTGTCTTACCTCTTATATCCCAAATATGTATTAACTTTGCACGTCATTATTTAGGAAATTACAAAATACTATTACGATATGACCGACCGAATGGTCAAATACACCGAAAGCGGCACTGAATACGTCGACTTCGACCTTACCCCGGACGAAGTGGCAGCCGCACTGACTTCCATCGGTCTGGAGACTGGGGGAGTGGAAGAAGTTCAAACTATCAAGGGAGGATTGGAAGGCCTGGTAGTAGGCGAAGTACTGACCTGCGAGCCGCATCCCAATTCTGACCACATGCATATTACGACCGTTAACCTAGGACAGGGTGAACCTGTGCAGATTGTCTGTGGCGCTGCCAACGTGGCTGCCGGACAAAAGGTCATCGTAGCTACGCTGGGTACAAAATTGTATGATGGCGACGAATGCTTCACCATCAAGAAGTCAAAGCTCCGTGGCGTAGAATCAAACGGTATGATTTGTGCCGAAGATGAAATCGGCGTGGGCACGAGCCACGAAGGTATCATCGTATTGCCTGCCGACGTAGTTCCGGGTACACTGGCTAAGGATTACTATAATGTAAAGAGCGAATACGTACTCGAGGTGGACATCACTCCGAACCGTGCCGATGCCTGCTCACACTACGGTGTGGCACGTGACCTCTACGCATGGCTCATTCAGAACGGTCATAAAGCTACGCTGAAGCGTCCTTCGGTAGATGCATTCAAGGTAGACAATCATGATATGAACATCGACATCGTGGTGGAAAATACTGAAGCCTGCCCGCGTTATGCTGGAGTAGCCATCAAGGGTGTAACAGTGAAGGAAAGTCCTGAATGGTTACAGAATAAACTTCGCCTTATCGGTGTACGTCCTATTAATAACATCGTCGATATTACCAACTACATCCTGCATGCCTATGGCCAGCCGATGCACTGCTTCGATGCCGACAAGATTAAGGGTGGAAAGATTGTGGTGAAGACTTGTGCTGAAGGAACTCCGTTTGTTACATTGGACGAAGTGGAACGCAAATTGTCAGACAAGGACCTGATGATTTGCAACGCGGAAGAACCGATGTGTATCGCCGGTGTATTCGGCGGCCTCGATTCCGGCGTGACGGAACAAACCAAGAATGTATTTCTGGAATCTGCCACTTTTCATCCTACTTGGATTCGTAAGACAGCCCGTCGTTTCGGTCTGAACACGGATGCATCTTTCCGCTATGAACGCGGCCTGGACCCGAATCAGACGGTCGAAGTGATGAAGCGTGCCGCTCTGTTGATTCAGGAAGTGGCAGGCGGAACGATTACGGGTGCTATCCAGGATATTTATCCGGTTCCGGTTGCCCCCTATCGTGTGGAACTGACTTACGATAAGGTCAATACATTGATCGGCAAGGTGATTCCGGTTGAAACGGTCCAACAGGGCTTCGGCAATCGCACCGCCGATCTGTGGTTCCGTTCCGCTGCCGAATTCGTCGATCAGGATTAAAGTCTTGCTGTTGCAGTTCTTGACGAAAAATTTCATGTTCGTCAGGTGTGAACTGTAAGTACTCAAGTCGTTCTCGATGCTTTGTTCATCTCCGATGTCGATAAACAGGTTTTCGAACAATCCCGTTTTCGAGCTTTCATATACCGGAATCAGCAGACCGCATTGCAACATATATTGCAGTAAACCGACTGTTTTGAGGCAGACGGACTTACCTCCGGCATTCGGACCGGATATAATAAGAATACGTTGCTTTTGATTCAGTTCTATATCCAGTGGTACGACTTTCTTTCCGTGTTTGGCAAGTGAAAGTTGTAATAAAGGATGCACAGCCATTGTCCAGTCCAGTAGTTGCTTGTTTTCGAGAGCCGGTTTGAGTCCGGATATTTGCTCGGCAAACAATGCTTTGGCACGTATGAAGTCTATTTCGG
>ENA-ORSK01002131-ORSK01002131.1-human-gut-metagenome-genome-assembly--contig:-NODE-2131-length-13754-cov-8.501423_pt1 | contig 13754 bp, 15 predicted proteins | sample MGYA00242192_ERZ509159 | MGnify/ENA primary metagenome ERZ509159 (study PRJEB26280, sample SAMEA2338663) | human gut metagenome | biome: human gut; feature: human-associated habitat; material: faeces...
AAGCCACTCAAGAGAGTGGCTTCTTTTTTTATATTCATAGCTGCGGGAGAGAAAGTCCATCGCCATTCCGCGGTTCGTTTTTACTTATGATGTAAATGCGGAACTCTTTTGCGGAACACTCTCGAAATACTGCCAAAGGTGAAGTGCGTAGATAGACTGAAAACTTCGGAAGAAGATATTTCTAACTGGGCCGTTTTCCGTGCTTTTCTTCACCAAGACCTTACCTGATTTGTTCAACTTTTGCCTTGACAAGGGGGAAAAGGGAGACTATAATCTGCCAGTCAAAAAATGATGGAGATTTTAGTTATGAAGAAAAAAAGTTTATCTGCCCTGTTCCAGCCGGTGGAGCTCACGCAGGGAGAATGCTGGAAGACGATTTTGGCGTTTTCTTTCCCAATCATTGTTTCGTACTTGCTGCAGCAGGTCTACACGATCAGCGACGCGGCCATCGTCGGTCAAACGCTGACAGCGCAGGAGGTCGCAGGCGTCAACGATACGACGTCGCTCATCTTTATTTTCCTGCAATTTGCCTTCGGCGTCAGCGCGGGTTTTTGCGTGGTCACGTCGTGCAATGTCGGCGCGCACAATCCTGCGGGGGTGCGGCGCTCGCTGACGACGCAGATCGTTTTATCCGCCGCGCTGACGGTCATCCTGACGGTGCTTGCGCTGCTTCTGCTCGATCCGATGCTCGCGTGGATCAATGTGACGCCAGACAACGGCGAGGTCTACCGCGCGGCCTATACGTATTGCGCGATCATCTTTGCGGGCATCGGCGCGCAGCTGTTCTATAACTTCATCTGCTCGTTCCTGCGCAGCATGGGCGACAGCGTGACGCCGCTGGCGTTCCTTCTGTTTTCCACGGTGCTGAACGTGGGACTCGACCTGCTGTTTATCATTGTGTTCCGCTGGGGTGTCGCCGGGGCGGCCATCGCCACGGTGAGCGCGCAGCTCATCAGCACGCTGGGCTGCTTTGCCTATGCTTTCTCCAAATATCCCGAGCTGCGCCTGCATCAGGAGGACTGGCAGATCACTTGCCATGATGTGACGCGCCATCTGATCCAGGGCATCCCGCTCGGTCTTCAATTTTCCGTGCTGGCGATCGGCATCATTGTGGTGCAGAGTATCGTCGTCCAGTTTGACATGCTGAACGGCGTGATGGTCTCTAATTCCGCGCAGAATGGCTTTGGCGCGGCAAACAAGATCAATAACCTCTTGATGACGCCGCTCAATGGTCTCGGCTCCGCGATGACGAGCTTCACGGCGCAGAACCTCGGCGCGGGTGACACGAAGCGCATCAAAAAGGGCACGATCCAGTCGATTATCATCATGCTCATCATGGCGGCGTGTTCCATTCTGATTGGCCTCCTGCTGACGATCAACGGCACATATCTTCACATCTTCCTCAGCGCGGATAAGGTGACGGCGGAGACGCTCCGCTTCGGCAATTCCTACCTCTATATCGACCTGTCGCTCTACGCATTCCTCGGGTTTATCTTTGTCGCGCGAAACTGTGTGCAGGGCATCGGCAAGCCGCAGTTCGTGCTGGGCGCGGGAGCGGCCGAGCTTGTCGCGCGCGTTGCCGTCTGTCTGCTGCTGCCTGCGGCGCTCGCGGGCGGCGTGGTCAGCGCGGAGGCACCGCAGGCGGCGGTCTACGGCCTGTGCGTGGCTGACCCGTTTGCGTGGATGTCAGCCGACGCGGTGCTGTGCATTCCGTTTATCAAGAACATCATGCGCGAAAACTACGACTATCTTTACGGCAGCGGCCAGAAACTCATTGAGCGATAAAAAGAACCATAAAGTTGCCCCTCCGTATTTTGAATACGGAGGGGCAATTGTTGTCCATAATGAGACGGAGAAATTTGTTGTCAGTCGATGTTCTTCAGACCGTTATATAGATCGTTGAAGGACATTTCCTGACAGCATCTTCCGTAGGAGAGCTCTTTGTTTTCGCCAAATTCCAGCAAGAAGCATTTGGCAAGCTCTTCCACGGTCTGCTCAAGCGTCGTAAAAAACTGTTCATAGGCAAACTTGTTTGCTGCCGAGCCTTCTTCAAAGCAATTCACGATCAGCGATTCGGTCACCTGATCGAGCGGATACATTTTGATGTGCATCAGCTCATGAACGATGATCTCTTCAAAGTTTTCCTCCCGCTTGGGATTCGCAATATTCAGAAGAATGATTGCTTTTCTGTCGGTGCAGTCGATCTTGATGTCGCCGGTTTTCGGCCACGCGGGGTCTTCCACAAATTCAAGGCGGATATCCCACGTGGGTGTGATCCTCAGCTTCCGGATATATTTTTCAAAAAGTGCGGTCAAGGCCTGTTTTTCTACCATGGTATTCCTCCTGAACATTCAATTTGTTGCATCAAAGCGTAACGGATCAGTCCTCGAACCATGCCACGGCGCGGATGGGCGAACCATCGCAGTTTTCGAGCTTGAGCGGGAAGCAGCTGAACGAAAACAACCCCTTGCCGCATTTGTCGAGGTCCTTGAGGTTTTCGATGTTGACGATGTCCTTATTTTGGAAGAGCTTTTTGTGGCGTGTCAGGTTTTCATCCGCGATGGGGTCAAGACCGATCACGTCAAAGCCGATGCCCTTGTAGTCGCCCGCGATGATGTAATCCATCGCCGCATCATCAAGGCAGGGATAGTCGCCAAAGTAGGCATCCGTCCCCCAGCGCTTGTCCCAGCCGAGGTGGAAGAGCAGAAAATCGGCATTTTCCGCGTCTTTGCCGTATTGCAGGATGCGCTCGAGCGTGATGGCCTTGCCCTCGTTCAAGTCGCTGCACTCGATGACGAGCGCCTTGCCGATGAACTGCGAGGCGGGGAACGCGTCGAGCGTCGTGCGGCCGGCGAACAGATGCGCGGGCGGGTCCATGTGCGTGCCCGTGTGGGTGTACATGGTCAGCTTCGTCTCCTTGAAGCCGTCCTTTTCATAGGTGTTCGCGCCGGCGAAAATGGGTGTCTCTGTGCCGGGATAGACCGGCATATTTTCAGCGATGGTGTGGGTCAGGTCAAGCACGCGCATGGGAACATCTTCCTTTCTGTTGAAATCAAAATCAGAACACGAACTGCACCAGCAGCATATAGCAGGCCGTGCCGCCAACGACACTTATAAGCGTGTTGCGCTTCCAGAGGTGCAGCGCCACTGTCACAGCAACGGCGATGAGCGACGGGGCAAAGCCGCCGAGGCTGCCGAAGCTCGCGCCGCGCAGGCAATATACGGTCAGTGTGGCGATTATCGCGGTGGGCAGGATCTTCCCCAGATAGCGCACAACCTCCGGCACCTCGCGCCCGCGGAATATCACGAACGGGAACAGGCGCTCGGCAAAGGTGCATGCCGCGCAGACGGCTATTATCAAAATTGAGCGTCCGACGTCAATGTTCATTTTCAATGCCTCCCTCCAGCTTATTTCTCAGGATCAGCAGCACGAGCACCGTCACCGCGAGCGACGGCAGCAGGAAATTGTCTCTGCCTAGAATAATTATGCACAGCATCGACGACACGCCGCCGATGAGCGCGGGCAGCTTCATGCCGGTGGATTTTATCTGGTCAAGCAGAATGACGATGAAAAGCGCGGTGAGCGCAAAATCGATGCCGGTCGTATCAAAGGTGATGAGCTGGCCGACAAGTCCGCCCAGCACGGAAAAGGCTATCCAGTATATCCAGATAAGTCCGGTTGAAAATATGTGCACCCACTTTTCCTCAACGCCCTCACGCGGGACATAGGAGCACAGCAGCGAATAGCTCTCGTCGGGCATGCCGTATATCAGAAACCACTTCCATGCGCCGTAGCTGCGGAACTTTTCGATAAACGACAGGCCATAGAACATATGGCGGCTGTTGAGGAGGAGCGCCGTGACGGCGATGGTGAGGATGGACATGTCGCTCCGGAAGAACGATATCATCAGCATCTGCAGCGAGCCTGCGTAGACAAACAGGCTTGCCGCCGCCGACCACAGGAAATTATACCCTGCCGCCGACATCATCAGACCGTACACCGTGCCGACCGGAAAGAAGCCGATAAGTATCGGCACGCTGCGCTCAAGCGAATACTTAAAGCTGTTTTTTATTATATTTTTTTGCATAAAAACATCTCCACGGAGTTATGTGGAGATTATAATTAAAGCTTTTATTTTTTTCAATATGCCGATTTAACAAAAGGCCGCACGGGCTACGACAGCATTTTGCGCAGTTCGTCGACTGCGCGCCGCTCAAGCCGCGATATCTGCACCTGCGAGACGTGCAGCACCTTGGCGCAGTTCTGCTGTGTCATGCCGTGATAATACCTCAGCGCGACGACCTGCCGTTCGCGCTCGGGCAGCTTCTCTATCGCGGCGCGCAGTGCGACATGCTCCACGAGCTTTTCCTCCGCGCCATAATCGCCCAGCACCAGTTCCAGCGTAAAACCGTCCTCCCCCGTTTCACGCTGGAGGCTCTCGGCTGGGCCGGTCGCCGTCTCGGCGAAGGCGATGTCCTCCGCGCTCATCCCCGTCTCGCGGGCAAGCTCCGATATCGTCGGCTCACGGCCTATGCGCTGCTCCAGCGCCATGCGCGCGGCGCGTATCTGCTGCGCCTGCTCCTTCACTCCCCTGCTGACCTTGACCATGCCGTCGTCGCGCAGAAAGCGCCGTATCTCGCCGGATATCTTCGGCACGGCATAGGTCGAGAAGCGCGTGCCGTAGCTCTCGTCAAAACCGTCTATGGCCTTCAGGAAGCCAACGCAGCCGAGCTGATACAGGTCGTCCGGATCCACGCCGCGCCCGAAAAAGCGCCGCGCGATGCTCCATATCAGGCCGGAGTTTTCTTCGATGAGCCGCCCCGCCGCTTCCTTGTCCCCGCCCTGAGCCATGCGCAGGAGCAAGTAGATATCCTCGCTCATCGGCGGCCTATTCTCGGGTGGACGGCGCGCTGCATCGTCACGGTTGTCCCCTTTCCGGGGCTTGAACGGACGCGGAGCTTGTCCATGAAGCTGTCCATGATAGTAAAGCCCATGCCGCTGCGCTCCTCGCCGCCCGTTGTGAACAGCGGCTTCATCGCCTGCTCAAGGTTCTCTATGCCGCGCCCCCAGTCGCGTATGGATATCTCAAGGACGTTGCCGTCGAGTATCCTCATGCGCATGGAGACCTTGCCTATGGCGTCGGGGTAGGCGTGGACTATCGAATTGGTCACGGCCTCGGAGACGGCGGTCTTGATGTCGCCAAGCTCGTCCATTGTCGGGTCGAGCTGCGCGGCAAAGGCGGCGGCTGCTGTGCGGGCGAAGGCCTCGTTGCAGCTCTTGCTCGGGAACTCGAGCTTTATGTAATTCATCGCGTTCATGGCTCCTCCTTATTTCACTGTTGCCACCGGCACGAGCCTGTCGATACCGGAGGCGTCTATTACACGAAGCGGCTGCTTGGCGGGATTCTCTATCCACGCCCGTCCGCCAAGATTTTTCATGCGTCTGCTCATTCTGATTATCAGCGCGATGCCGGACGAGTCCATGAAGCTCAGGCCGGACATGTCCAGCACGCAGTCGCGCGGGAGGTATTCATCCAGCAGCTCGTCGATGCTGCGTATCGCGCCGCGCGCCTCGTGGTGGTCAAGCTCTCCGGCGAGGTAAATTGTCAGCCGTCCGGCGGCAAAGGCCGTGCTTATGTTCATCATGTTGATTCTCCGTTCTTGTGTATAATAAAAAAGACACCGCAGAATTTACTCTGCGATGTCATTTTATTATTTTTCCCGCGCATATGCTGTCGAACTGCGGCGCGAGACTCGGGAAAGCCTGATTTTTGCTGTCAATCGTTTTCAAGCCACCAGACGTTTTTATCCGCAAAGCTCATGCCGAGACTCTGCTGGAGCGCGCGGGACGCGAGATTATCCGTATACAGATGGCAGTACGGCACGTGCCCCTCCTGCAGCTCGCGGTTTATTGCGGCGCTCTCCAGCGCGGTAGCAATGCCGCGGCGGCGGTATTCCGGCAGCACCTCAAGCACGCCGAGTGCGCCCTGATCGTGCCTGCCGATGAAGCCTGCAAGCTCGCCGTCCACGAATGCGCCGAGCATCGCGCCGTCGTTTATCTGCCACTGCATGTATTCAAGGCAGTCCGGGCCGTTATAGTGCTCTGCGACGAAGGGGGCATAGCTGAGGTCGAGCCGGCGTATATCGAAATCCCCGACGGGCAGCGGCGTATCCTTGAGGTATATCGCCTGCCAGCACTCGGACGCTTCGTCAAAGCCAAGCAGCTCCCTCAGCGGCTCCACGGTATCCGCCTGATGCGCCACGAACAGGCCGCAGCCGGGCTGGGTCAGCTTCGCTATGCGCAGTGCCGCCTCCGCGTCGCGGCAGGCAAGCATATGGGTACGCCCGCCCTCGCGGTCACAGATAAGTACGCCGTACTCGGCGGCATATAAAACGTCGTACAGGTCGCGGCGCAGACCTTCTATCATGTCAAGATTGTGCAGATACTCACGCTGGAGATATTCAAGAGCTTTGTTTATCATATAAGTTCCTTTTAGCACTGCGGCCGGCTTTCACCGGCCGCAGCAGCTTTGATTGATATTATTTGCCCAGATTTTCAAGGCTGAGCTTGAGGTTTTCTATCAGCGCTTCGAGCTTTGCCTTCTTCTCGCGCTCGGCATTGACGACCTGCTCCGGCGCGCGGGAAACGAAGTTCTCATTTGCGAGCTTTGCGTTCTGACCGGCAAGCATCTTCTCGGCGTTGGCAAGCTCCTTCTGGATGCGCGCCTTCTCCTTCTCAAGATCGACCAGCTCTGCCATCGGCATGAACATACGGGCGTTATCGGTAATGACCGAGACCATGCCCTCGCTGCCTTCGGGAGCCTCACCGGCGACAGTGACTTCGCTTGCGTAGGCCAGCTTGCAGATGTAGCTGCGTCCGGCCTCAAACGCGGCCTTCTTATCCGTTGCGATGATGAGGTGCGCCTTTCTGGACGGCGGCACGTTCATCTCGCTGCGGCGGGCACGGACGGCCTTGATGGCCTCCATGACCATCTCGAAGTTCTGCTCGTCCTCTGGGAAGCTCAGCTCCGCCTTGTATTCGGGATAGCGCTCGACCATCAAAGCCTCGCCCTCGTGCGGCAGCGCCTGCCATATCTCCTCGGAGATGAACGGCATGAACGGGTGGACGAGCTTGAGTATCTCGGTCAGGACATAGAGCAGCACCTTCTGCGCGCCGAGCTTGCCCTGCTCATCCTCGCCGTTGAGGCGGGGCTTGGTCAGCTCGATATACCAGTCGCAGTAGCTGTCCCAGATGAAGTCGTATATCTTGCCCGCGGCGACGCCCAGCTCGTAGCTGTCCATATTCTCGCAGACCTCTTTGACAAGGTCGTTGAGCTTGGAGAGGATCCACTTGTCCTCAATCTCGAGCTTTTCGGGCAGCTCGTTTTTGTCTATCGTGAGGTTCATCATCACGAAGCGGGATGCGTTCCAGAGCTTGTTGCAGAAGTTGCGCATCGCTTCGCACTTCTCTACGTAGAAGCGCATATCGTTGCCGGGGGAGTTGCCGGTGATGAGATTATAGCGCAGTGCGTCCGCGCCGTACTTCTCGACCATCTCCAGCGGGTCGATGCCGTTGCCGAGGGACTTGGACATCTTGCGCCCCTGACTGTCGCGCACGAGGCCGTGGATGAACACGGTCTTGAACGGCTCCTTGTCCATCTGCTCCATGCCGGAGAATATCATTCTCGCGACCCAGAAGAAGATGATATCATAGCCGGTTATCATGACGGAGGTCGGGTACCAGTAGTTGAGCTCGTCGGTCTTTTCCGGCCAGCCCATCGTGGAGAACGGCCAGAGCGCAGAACTGAACCATGTGTCCAGAACGTCCTCGTCGCGGGTGATGTGCTTGCTGTGGCAGCACTCGCACTCCGTCGCATCCTCGCGTGAGACGGTGATGTGGCCGCAGTCGGCGCAGTACCACGCGGGTATCTGATGCCCCCACCAGAGCTGGCGGGAGATGCACCAGTCATGGACGTTTTCCATCCAGTTGAGATAGGTCTTGGTGAAGCGTTCGGGGACAAACTTTATTCTGCCGTCCTTGACGACGTCTATCGCCTTCTTTGCCAGCGGCTCCATCTTCACGAACCACTGCGGGGACAGCATCGGCTCGACGACCTTGCCGCAGCGGTAGCAGCAGCCGACGTTGTGGCTGTACGGCTCGACCTTGACGAGGTAGCCCTGCTCCTCCAGATCGGCGACGATGGCCTTGCGCGCCTCGTAGCGATCCATGCCGTCGTACTTGCCGCCGTTTATGATCCTGCCGTCCTCGTCGATGCACTGTATCTGCTCAAGGTTATGGCGCAGGCCGACCTCATAGTCGTTGGGGTCGTGGCAGGGGGTCATCTTGACGGCGCCGGTGCCGAAGCCAAGCTCAACATAATCGTCGGCGACGATGGGGAGCTTGCGGCCGACAAGCGGGAGTATTGCGTTCTTGCCGACGAGGTGCTGATACTTCTCGTCCGCGGGGTTGACAGCGACGCCGCTGTCGCCAAGCATGGTCTCGGGGCGGGTGGTGGCGATGATGAACTCCTCGTCGGAGCCTTCAATGGGATATCTGATGTGCCAGAAGCTGCCGGGGATATCCTTATATTCGACCTCCGCGTCGGAGAGCGCAGTGCGGCAGTGCGGGCACCAGTTTATCATGCGGCGGCCTTTGTAGATCAGACCCTTCTCGTACAGGTCGCAGAAGGTCTCGCGGACAGCCCTGGCACAGGTCTCGTCCATGGTGAAGCGGCTGCGGTCCCAGTCGCAGGAGACGCCCATGCTCTTCTGCTGCTCGACGATACGGTCGCCGTACTTCTCCTTCCACTCCCAGACGCGCTCAAGGAACTTTTCGCGACCGAGGTCATAGCGGGTCTTGCCCTCCTCCTTGCGGAGCACTTCCTCGACCTTTATCTGCGTTGCGATGCCCGCGTGGTCGACGCCTGGCAGCCACAGCGCCGCGTAGCCCTGCATACGCTTATAGCGGGTCATGATGTCCTGAAGCGTGGAGTCCAGCGCGTGCCCCATGTGGAGCTGGCCGGTGACGTTGGGGGGCGGCATGACGATGGAGAAGGGCTTCTTATCGGGGTCTATTTTGCCCTTGAAATAACCGCCCTGCATCCACATGTCATAGATCTTCTTCTCGACAGATTTCGGTTCATACACTTTCGGAAGTTCTTTCATTTTTTCGATCCTCTCTGAAAATTCTCAAATACTCACATTATCTACGCTCTTGCCGCACTTCTTCGCGGCGTATGCGGCAAAGTCCGCCGCGGTGCCCTCAGTGAACGCGCCGTCGGGGATGATGTACGCCCTGTCGTCGGCCACATACACGAACAGGCTCTCGCGGCAGTGATATATAGCCTCGATGCGCTTGTAGTCCACATGCTCGACGTTGCCGTCGGAGCTGATGTTTATCCCGCTCTCGTCCGCGCTGAGCTGCATTTTCTCGACGTAGCCCGTCATCTTGCGGCGGTTCTCGTTGGCATAATACCTGTCGCGCCGAAGCTCCCAGCCTATCAGCATCACGCCTATCGCAACGATTATGGCGTTCTTTGCCGTCCACACGCCGCGCAGCGTCACCAGTACGCACAGCGCCGCGAGCAGCACTGAGGCCGCCGCCGTCACGATCGTTATGAGCCTGCGCGGTACCTTGCCGCGTATATAGCGGTTTATACGCACAAAGCTGAGAAAGTCCATCTCATCCACCGTATACTCGGCTATAAATTGCATATCTTCACCCCAAACAAAAAACGCCCCGAGGTCAATGACCTCAGGGCGATAAAATACCGCGGTACCACCTGAATTCCGCATATCTGCGGCTCTCATGTCTCTGTAACGGGAGAACCCGCCCGACACTACATATCGCGCCGGATGCTCATGGCCGACCTTCCACGCCGCCTCACGAGCGCTCTCACCTGCCGCGCTCTCTCTGACGATCCGCAAAGCGTGTACTCCTGCCAATCAAAGCAGTTAACTCTGATAAATATAGCGTATTTGAAAGACTTTGTCAAGCCGCGGCGGGCAACTTTATCTCAGGCAAGCATCTGCTTGAGCTGATTCACGGTCTGAAGCCCGACGCGCATGTCCTTGACCTTGCCGTTCTCGGTTGCAAGCAGGGTGGGAATGCTGGCAATGCCGAGCTTCTGCGCGAGCGCGGGGTTCTCGTCCACGTCAACCTTGAATATTTTCACGCTGCCGCCCAGCTCCGCGTCCAGCTTCTCAAGTATGGGAGCCTGCATACGGCAGGGGCCGCACCAAGTCGCCCAGAAGTCCACAAGGCACTTGCCGTCGGCGAGCGCCGCTTCAAAGTTATTTTCATTAAGATGCTCAATAGCCATAGTATTTTTTCCTTTCTTAATTATAATATAAAGTAAATTATAATTTGTCGATATACTCGCAGGCACTGAGGGCCGCAATATTCCCCTCGCCTACCGCCTTTGCCGCCTGATACGGCTTGCCCGTGCAGTCTCCCGCCGCGAACACGCCGGGGATGCTTGTCTCCATGCCGCGCCCGACGGAAATCGCCGCGCCGCTGCGCTCAAGCCCCGGCACGAGATTTGCAACCGACACCGTATCCTTTATTATGAACACGCCGTCCACCGGATATGTCTCCCCGCCGGAAACGACCGACTCCGCACGCTGCGTGCCGATAATCTCATAGCGCGCCGCGCCGGGCAGCTCAATGACATTGCAGCCGATGCCGCGCAGGAATTCCGCGTCGCGCTTCGCCTCCGCGCTGCTGCCGACAAGGGCGACAGTCTTGCCGCGGTACAGCATCCCGTCGCAGGTGGCGCAATAGCTGACGCCGCGGCCGAGGAACTCCGCTTCGCCCGGATAGAGCCGTTCTCTTGTGATGCCCACGGCGAGAATCACGGCGCGCGACTCGTAAAAGTCGTTTGCCACCGCAACGCCGAAGCTGCCGCCCATCGGCACCACCGACAGCGCGCGCCCCGCGATAAGCTCCGCACCGCTCTCTTCAAGCTGCGTTCTGAACACGGCGGCCATTTCCCGCCCGCTCACGGACGGCATTCCCGGAAAGTTGTCCATGCGTTCCGCTTTATACATGCTCGATGTCTCGACCGGATTTGCAACTACCGCGACGGTCTTGCCGCGGCTGCGCGCAGTCAGCGCCGCGGATGTCCCCGCCGCGCCTCCGCCGACGACGATCAGATCATACATTCATCATCACTTCGCTTTCTGATCAAATTATAGCCAATTCTCGCAGCTTAGTCAAACCATAAATCTTAATATCTTAATTTTTCCCGATTTCAATTTTTATGATTGCATAGGCGGCGCTCGTCTGCTATAATTGATTGCAGTCAATAGTGTGGTTATTTTCGAAAAAAAATCATACGGAGAACAAGGAGAATATTATGAAAAGAAAGCTTCTGGCGATCCTCATTCTGGCGGCAATGCTTGTCTGTCTGCTGCCCACCGCCGCGTTCGCGCTAAAGCCGGGCGATGCGCTGCCTTATTCAAAATACTGCTCGGCGTGCGGTCAAACTGCTCTGCATATGTATCTGGACGGATATACGAAGGGCACGTATAATGCCAGCTCTGGCGACTACTTTCACATTATACATGCGCATGACGATTGGGAACATACGCTTGATCATGAGCAGCGTTGCTTCAGCCCCCAATTCGGCGATTACACCATCGAGTACGCTCAGCTCTCGGCCTCAAGCGGTCAGGATCCCGCCCGCTATCACAAGGCAACCTGCGTATGCGGACTGTCCTTGAATAAGGAGCACAACTATTCGGAATACCAGTCCGGCAAGCGCAGCTGCTCCGACTGCGGCTATGTGCAGACCTGCGACCACAGCGGCAACACCAATCCCACCTGCCTCAGCACCACCTGCTCCGTATGCGGAGGCACTGTCCCCAAAACGGAACACATCCGTGCGCAGTTCAAGCACGACGAGCGCGGCCACTGGGCATATTGCACCAAGTGCGATTCCATCCTCAGCAGGGTGCTCCCGCACACATGGGACAACGGCGTTGTGACTGACCCCGGCACCTGCCTCGCCCCCGGTTCGATGAAGTACACCTGCACCGCCTGCGGTGAGACTAAGGCCGAAAGCATCACGGGCGATCACGATTACAGGGATGCTCACGACAAGGATAATCACTATCAGGAATGCTCCGTCTGCCACGACAAGAAGAACGTAGAAGCCCACAAGTGGGATGAGGGCGTTGTCACTGATCCCGGCACCTGCGTCACTCCCGGTTCAATGAAGTACACCTGCACCGTTTGCAGCGAGACCAAGACCGAGAGCATCACCGGTGACCACGATTACAAGGACGCGCATGACGCCGACAATCATTATCAGGAGTGCAGCGTCTGTGGCGACAAGAAGAACATCGAAGCGCACAAGTGGGATGAGGGCGTTGTCACCGATCCCGGCACCTGCGTCACTCCCGGTTCGATGAAGTACACCTGCACCGTCTGCGGTGAGACCAAGACCGAGAGCATCACCGGTGAGCACGACTACAAGGACACTCACGACAAGGACAGCCACTATCAGGAGTGCTCCGTCTGCCATGACAAGAAGGATGTCGAGGCGCACAAGTTCGTATGGAAGATCGACCGCGCGGCCACTACCACCAAGGAGGGCGAGAAGCACGAGGAGTGCAGCGTGTGCGGCTATAAAAAGGCTCCCGTGAGCATTGAAAAGCTCTCCCCTGCCGCGAAGCCCCGCACCGGCGACGCATCCATCGTCTGGCTCGTTCTGCTCGTTTCCACTGGCAGCGCCGCGGCGGCTGTCGTACTGTATACAAAACGTAAACTGGCATAAGTCACAAAAAGAGCTGGTAATTATTTTCGGTTTTGCAAGCTTGCACTGGTAAAGATTCTCTGTTATAATGTCTGCTGTCACGGTCATTACTCTCGATAAGGAGGATAACGATGCCAAAGGGACTGCAGGCAAAGGGCCTTGCCAGGCGCGACAAAATGCTGCTGGCAGCTATAACGCACTTTCTCGCCGACGGATACGAGAAAACGACTACCGCGTCCATCGCAAAGGCAGCGGGTATGTCCGCTTCGTCGTTCTTCGCCGCGTTCGAGACGAAGGAAGCGCTGCTTCTGCTGCTCGTGAAGCATATGTTCTCCAACCAGTTCAACGAGATATTCAGCATCATCGGCAGCAGTGCGGAGCCGGTCATGATATACGCGGCCGAAACCTCCCTGCAGCTCTATCTCTCCGAGCTGTCGGAGCCTCTGCGCGAGCTGTACGTGACCGCCTATTCCCTGCCCACCACCTCAGAGTTTATATATCAGAACACTGCGAAGGAGCTTGAGCAGTTCTTTGCCCCGTATAATCCCGGCAGCTCATCCCGCGATTTCTACGAGCTGGAGATCGCGTCGGCGGGGATAATGCGCGGCTTCATGGCTAAGCCCTGCGACGTGTATTTCACGATGAATGACAAGCTGCGGCGTTTCCTCGGCTGCTGCTTCACGCTGTACCATGTGCCGCAGAGCCTTCAGGAGCAGGTCATCGAGTCGGTGCTGGAGATGGATCTGCACACGACGGCGGTGAATCTGGTCAACAGCGTCGTTGCACAGGCCGAGGCCGGCTTCGAGGCGATAATGAACAAGTAAAGAGTTCGTTATAATAATTATGTAAACCATGTTATGTTAAGCACACCAGCGGCTCAAGCGAGCCGCTGGTGTGTTGCTTGTTGTTGATATAGCATATGTGAAAAATCCCCGACGGTTCTGAAGTGACCCCAAAAAGTTAGACAATATTCTGAAGTAAAAATTGTTCAAGCAG
>ENA-ORSK01002132-ORSK01002132.1-human-gut-metagenome-genome-assembly--contig:-NODE-2132-length-13754-cov-3.838966_pt1 | contig 13754 bp, 9 predicted proteins | sample MGYA00242192_ERZ509159 | MGnify/ENA primary metagenome ERZ509159 (study PRJEB26280, sample SAMEA2338663) | human gut metagenome | biome: human gut; feature: human-associated habitat; material: faeces...
CTCCAACCTGTCCTACATGCTCATGGGCGCGGCGCTGATGACCCCCGACGGCATGACGGGCAGCTTGAGCCATCTGGTGATTCACGGCGTGATCAAGATTACGCTGTTCTACTGCGCGGGCGCGATTCTCATCAAGACCGGCAAGGAGTATGTGCAGGATCTGCGCGGATACAGCAGGATTATGCCTGCAACGTGCGGCATCTTCCTGCTGGGCAGCATCGCGCTGGTCGGCACGCCGCCGCTGGCAGGCTTCGTCAGCAAGTGGAATCTGCTGACCGCCGCGTCCGCCACGGGGCTGCCAATGGGAACAGTCGCGATTGTCTGCCTCATCATCTCCGCCATTCTGACGGCAATTTACCTCTTCACCGCCGCACTGCCGATGTACTTCCGCCCGCTCAACGCGGATCAGGCGCAATTGGCGGGGCAGAAGCTCGACCCCAGCTGGATGATGCTCTTGCCGATGGGGATTTTGTGCGCGCTGATGATTGGTCTGGGGCTGTGGTCGCAGCCGCTGGTGACATTCCTGCGGAATATTGCCGCCGGTGTGATTTTCTAAGGACAGGAGGAAAGAAAGATGACATCGTGGATTCTGATTTTGCTGACCTTCCTGCCCTTCCTCGCCGCCATCATCGCCTATATGCTTGGCCGCCGGGATGAACGCGCCATGAACGGGTTCGTGAGCATCACGGGCATTGTGATTTTCGCGCTGAGCGTGGTGCTGCTGTTCCTGCCGGAGGGCGAAGTCGCCGTGCCGGGCTTCTGCGGGCTGGGGCTGTACCTGCGTGTGGACGGCTTCCGCGGGCTGTACAGCTGCGTCGCCGCCTTCATGTGGATGATGACGGGGCTGTTTGCGCCGGAATACTTCCAGCATCACGGCAACAAGGCGCGGTACAGCTTCTTCACGCTGATGACGCTCGGCGCGACGCTGGGCGTGTTCCTCTCGGACAACCTCGGCACGACGTTCCTGTTCTTTGAAATCATGTCGTTTGCCAGCTATGCATGGGTCGCGCAGGAGGAAACGCCGGGCGCACTCCGGGCGGCGGCGACGTACCTTGCGGTGGCGGTCATCGGCGGTCTGACGACGCTGATGGGCTTGTTCCTCTTGCAGCATCAGCTGGGGACACTCGACTTTGCGTCCCTGCGCGCCGCCATTGGGCAACAGGATGTAACCGTCGCGGTATGGCTGACGCTGGTCGGCTTTGGCGCGAAGGCTGGTCTGTTCCCGCTGCATATCTGGCTGCCGAAAGCGCACCCGGTTGCGCCCGCGCCCGCGTCGGCGCTCTTGTCGGGCATCCTGACAAAATCCGGCGTGTTCGGGCTGATTGTGCTGTGTGCGAACCTGATGCAGGGCAATGCCGCGTTCGGCAACGCGCTGATGATTTTCGCCGCGATTACGATGTTCCTCGGCGCACTGCTGGCGCTGTTCTCCACCGACCTCAAGCGAACGCTCGCCTGCTCGTCGATGAGCCAAATCGGCTTCATCACGCTGGGGCTGTCGGTGATGGTGCTGCTGGGTAACGAAGGCGCGCTGGCGGCGTATGGCAGCGTGATGCACATGCTGAATCACTCGCTCATCAAGCTGACGCTGTTCATCGCGGCGGGCGTGGTGTACATGAACCTGCACGCGCTGAATCTTGATGATATCCGCGGCTTCGGGCGCAAAAAGCCGCTGCTGCACATTGCGTTCCTGCTGGGGGCGCTGAGCATTGCGTGCATCCCGCCGCTGGGCAGCGGATACAACAGCAAGAGTCTGCTGCACGAAGGGCTGCTGGAACTGATTGGCGAAATGCAGGCGGCAGGCAGCGCGTGGATGGGCTACAAGGCGATTGAGGTGCTCTTCCTCATCAGCGGCGGATTGACCGTCGCGTACATGGCGAAGCTGTACATCTGCATTTTCTGGCAGAAGCACCCGACCCGTCAGGCAGAATTCGACGGCATGATGCACTACATGAACGGCACAACCGCGTTTGCGCTGCTGGGCAGTGCGGCGGCGCTCCCCTTCCTGGGCGCACTGCCGGGGCTGCTGCTCACGCCGTTCGGGGCAAAAAGCGCGGCGTTCTTCGGCGTACCCGCGCTGAAGGAAGCGATTGCGTACTTCTCGGCGGAGAACCTGCAGGGCGCGGCGATTTCCATCATCATCGGCGCGGCGGTGTATCTGCTGGCGCTCTCGCCGCTGATGCGTCCGCTCTGGGACTTCTGGCTCAGCGCCGCCGCGAGCACAGGCCGGCTGCTGTGGCTGCCCGTGAAAAAAATTACGGCGGCGGCGAAAAAAGTCTTTATTTTCTGGCGGAAGTGCGTTATGATAAGAAAAAAGCGCGCTGCGGAAAAGGAGGCGGAACGCCATGCAGAAAGCGCAGACGCACGCAAAGAAGCACCGGACAAATCCCATATTGCTGCTGGTCATTCTCGCTCTGGTGGTGTTTTTAGGCGTGGAGCTGATCCGGGTGGGCAAGCGGCTGAACGAGGCCGCGCAGCAGCAGGCCGCGCTGGAGAGACAGCTGCAGCAGCAGACCCAGGAGAACCAGGCGCTGGAGTCCGACCTGGCCAAGAAGGATGACGAGGAGTTCATCAAGGACCTGGCCCGCGACCAGCTGGGGCTGGCCGAGGCCGGCGAGCGAATTTTCTACGATGTGAATGACTGAAAACACGCTCCGGCGCTGCCGGAGCGTGTTTTTTCGAAAGAAATGCAGCAAAAGGCTCCGGCGAATGCCGGAGCCTGTGCTTTTTGTGAGGAGAAAATGATATCAGGGAAGAAACGGCGCCGTCTGCTTACGCAGGGGCGAACGCTCCTGATAAGCGATTTACTCTGCGGCCTGAGCAGCCTTCTTGTTGCGGCCCAGAGCGCGGATGCCCTCCACCACCAGGTCGATGGCCAGGATCACCAGCAGGACACCGATGATGCCGCGGACGTAGCACCACACCACGCCTTCGCCGCCGGCCATGATGCCCACGACCTGCGCCTTGATGGTGAACACCAGGGAGGTCAGCGTCACGATCAGCATGAAGAACATGGGGAAGTAGAACATCTTGTTGTTGCGGCCGACCTTACCCAGCCAGCAGCACACAGCCAGCAGACCCAGAGCAGCCAGCAGCTGGTTGGCAGCGCCGAACAGAGCCCAGATCTTGGCATAGCCGGTCAGGCCCAGGGCAACGCCGGCTACCACGGTGATAGCGGTTGCCACATAGGGGTTGGTGATGACCTTGCGCCAGCCGGTGAGATCCTTGACATCCTGTCCGACAGGAGTAAAGAGCTCCTGGAACATGTAACGGGCCAGACGGGTGGCGGTATCCACGGAGGTCAGGCAGAAGGCGGAAACGGCCAGGATCAGCATGGAATACACCACGTTGTAGCAACCGCTGCCGAACACCTCGGAGAACATGGAGGCAAGGCCGGTAGCAAACACCACGGTGGGGGTCACAGTCTCGCCGGAGGAGTACTTGGCCCAGATGTAGCCAACAGCGCACACGGAGATCAGAGCCAGAGCGCACTCGATGAGCATGCCGCCGTAAGCGATGGGCTTGGCATCCTTTTCCTGATCCAGCTGCTTGGCAGTGGTGCCGGAGCCCACCAGAGAGTGGAAGCCGGACACAGCACCGCAGGCGATGGTCACGAACAGGGCGGGGAACATATAACCCAGGGAGGTGCCGCTGGGAGCCAGGGTATCCTTGAAGCCGGTGAAGGCGGGCATATCCACGGTGGGGTGGCAGCCGATGATGCCCACCACAGCCAGGATGATCATACCATACAGCAGGAAGGAGCTGAGGTAGTCACGGGGCTGCAGCAGGATCCACACGGGGGTAACGGAAGCAATACCGATGTACAGACCCACAATGATCATCCATACGGTGTAGCTCAGGTAGATGGGATGCCAGTTCAGGCCGATGTACATGCAAACGGCGATACCGATCACGCCAATGATGGTGGCAACACCCAGGTTGGCGTTGCGGCGGTATACGAAGAAGCCGAAGATGATGGCCATCAGAATGAACATGATGGAGATGATGGCGGTGGAAGCATTGGCGGCAGACGCCTCATAGTTAATGGCGCCGGTCTCCGTGTAAGTGGCCTTGAAGGTGTTGGCAACGATGGATGCGAAGGCAGCCACCACCAGAATCAGGGTCAGATAAGAGAAAATGATAAACAGCTTCTTAGCCTTGGGGCCGATGGCATCGCCGATGACCTCGCCGATAGACTGGCCCTTGTGACGAATGGAAGCGAACAGAGCACCGAAGTCATGCACGCCACCGAAGAAGATACCGCCGATGAGCACCCACAGCATCACGGGCACCCAGCCGAACACAGCGGCCTGGATGGGGCCGTTGATGGGGCCTGCGCCGGCGATAGAAGAGAAGTGATGGCCCATCAGCACGGGGCCCTTGGCGGGACAATAGTCCTTGCCGTCTTCCAGTTCATGAGCAGGGGTAACACGGCTGTTATCGATGCCCCACTTCTTGGCAAGCCAGCCGCCATAGAAAATGTAGCCTATGACCAGCACAACAATGCCAATGATTAAAAACAATGCAGCATTCATAAAGTTTTCTCCTTTCCTAACAGTTGTTTCTTTGCTTTACAAAACAGCGTTTTATTCAAAAGCTGTGCTGCACTTTTTCCGCTGGCGTTGGAAAATGCTTTTCCTTCCTCCAGCACCGCCAGGCCCGAGTGGAAATCCATCCACCCCCAAAAGGCCAATTTGAAGCTCTTATAGATGCGGCATTTCCGCAGAGCTTTTTTTGCTGCCTTGTCGCAGCTGTCACACAGGAACATCGTGGTGATGTAGCTGTACATATGGGTGGGACCCGGCTCTACCTTAGCCATGCCATGCTCCAAGGCATAGTCCCGGCAGGAGTTGTAAATATCCTCTGTCAGATGGGGCACAGAAAACAGGTACACATATTCGTGGCTGCCTGCCTCCCAGAGCTTTGCCTTTCGGCTGAGCACATATTTTTCTGAATGGGCGTGGAAATCGCAGGTGGCCACCAGGGGCGCCTGCTCCTCCTGGGCAGGGGAGATATCAAAATATCCGGCGTAGCGGTCTATCAGCTTATTTGCCGCTTCGGCCCGTGTCATGGTCTGCATAAATCCGCCTCCTATCACGTATCATATAGTATCGCTGTATTACTGCAAATTACATTTAATGCACCAATATAGCTGAAAAAACAGGAGAAAAGTCTACTGCGAGGAAAATTATGCTGCCATAATCCCCTCGCATAGAAAGCTCGCTTTAAAACACGTTCGGATTATAATACGGAATCTTAACAGAATCAAGGGTAAATGTTAACAAAAAATTTATACATAATTCGTTAATTTTTTGTCTTGCGTTTTTTTGGAAAGGGTAGTAATGTATTTTTAATAGCCCAATATAGTGGAATCAATTTTTCTCATGTAAAACTGCTATATACATTATAAAATATAATGGTAAAGCTGTGGCCCGCCGGTGGACCGCAGCTTTTTGTTTGGGGCTCGGTGCTTGATCGGGGTTGCCCTTTTTCAGCCGCTATGATATAATTCGCTTGAAAATCTAAGAAGGGGTGAATGCCATGAAATCCATCCGTGATATTTATAAAATTGGTACAGGACCGTCCAGCTCCCACACTATGGGCCCCGCCCGGGCGGCGGTGATCTTCCGCGGGGAGCATTCGGAGGCAGATAAATTTCAGGCGATTCTCTATGGCTCTTTGTCCAAGACGGGCCGGGGCCACGGCACTGACCGTGCCATACGGGAGGCCCTTGCCCCCGTGGCGGCAGAGGTGATCTTCTCGGAGAGAGAGCCCGAGGATATAAAGCACCCCAACACCATGGACCTCATTGCCCTCCGGGGCGGGGAGGAGCTGGGCCGCATCCGGGTGCATAGCATTGGCGGCGGCGACATTGTCATAGAGGGCCGGGAGCAGGAGATGGAGAGCGAGGAGATTTATATGGAGAACTCCTTTGCTGAGATCCTGCAGTTCTGCCAATACAGGTATGTGGATTTGGTAGAATATATTGAGATGAACGAAGGACCCGAGATCTGGGACTATCTCATGGGTGTGTGGCGTGTGATGGCCGCCTCCGTGGAGGAGGGCCTCTCCCGCACCGGGGAGCTGCCCGGCGGCCTGCACATTCAGCGCAAGGCCAAATACATGCACGACCATATTGCGGAGACCAAGCACCCGGAGCTGGTGGAGTGTCAGAAGGTCTGCTCCTATGCCTATGCCGTCAGCGAGCAGAATGCCGATAACGGCACCATTGTCACGGCGCCCACCTGCGGCTCCTGCGGGGTGCTGCCGGCGGTGCTGTACTATTTCCGGGACAAGAGAAAGCTCAGCGACATGGACATTGCCCACGCTTTGGGTGTGGCGGGCCTGTTCGGCGAGTTGGCCAAGCGCAACGCCTCGGTATCCGGGGCGGAGTGCGGCTGCCAGGCGGAGGTGGGCGTGGCCTGCTCCATGGCGGCGGCTGCTGCCTGCCAGGCATTCGGGTATAATATCCATCAGATTGAGTATGCCGCCGAGGTGTCTTTGGAGCATCATCTGGGTCTTACCTGCGATCCCATCTGCGGCCTGGTGCAGGTGCCGTGTATCGAGCGCAACGCCGTGGCTGCCATGCGGGCCATCAACTCCGCCAATATTGCCTACTTCCTCACCGGCACCCGGAATATCAGCTACGATATGGTGCTGAAAAGCATGTACTACACGGGCCTGGATATGAACCAGCGCTATCGGGAGACCGCCGAGGGCGGCCTGGCCCGGATCTATACGCGCCGGGGGAAATAAAAACCCCTGGCGAAAAATCTTCGATTTTTCTGCCAAAGGGATCGCAGCCTGCTGCGCGCGGAATTTTGAGCCCACGGCTCAAAATCCCGCTGTTTCTCATCTGAGAGGGATTTTTCCCCACGCACAGGTGGCGGTGAAAAATGATCTGAATTTTTCGCGTCTGCGGACGCGAGCTCTGCGAGACCTTTTGACAAACAACGCACAGGCGGCCGGTTTCCCGGCTGCCTGTAAATCTCATAAAGATTGTCAGCCGTTTCTTGACGCAGAGAGGGAAAAAGAGTAAAATAAATGTATCGAACAACAGTTAGTCATATTGAGCAGGAGGAAACGACTCATGGATGAGAGCAGAAATGCCAGACAGCCGAAAAAACCGGATAACAATGAGCTGTGGTCGTGGATTGTCATTGCCCTCCTGTTTGCCTTTGCGTGGCCAGTGGGCCTTATCGTGCTTTTTGCCAAGCTTTCCGACAGCAGCAAGCGCAAGAAAAACCGCGCCGGCGCACAGCAGACGATCATTACAGCCGAGCCGGAGGATGCCGTGACAGCTACCGCTGCTCCCACCGCTGCGGAGAAAAAGAGCGACTCCGCGGCTCAGAGCAGGAAGCGCAAGAGCAGCATCACCCGTACCCCAAAGATCTCTGACAGCAATGCGAATGTACTGCGGAACATCGGTCTTGTGGTGACCGTAATTGGCGCCATCATCCTGTTTAACGCGTTGGGGGATAACCTGTTCTTCCTGGAGTACGGCAACTGGAGAGCGTTTTTGGAGTACACATTTTGGCCCATGGGCATCACCGCCGGGGGCCTGGGGCTGCTGCTGGGCAGCCACTGGATGCGCCGCCGTCTGCGCCGCTATGCCAAGTATCAGGCCATCGCCGGGAAGAAGCCCACAGTGACCATATCCCAGCTGGCTGCAGCTGCAAATGTGTCCGCCCGCCGGGTGGAAAACGACCTGGAGCAGATGGTGCAGAAGGGCTTTTGGGGTAAGGAGGCCTACCTGGACCTGGGCCGGGGCGTCTTGGTGCGCACCTTTGAGGCGGCCGAGGGCCTGGAGCTGGCCCAAAAGGAGACACAGCCCGCCCCGGCGGAGGCGGAGGAGGGCTACAGCGGCCAGCTGCGGGATATCCGCCGGGCCAATGACCGCATCGCTGACCCCGCCATCAGCGCCAAGATTGACCGGCTGGAGGATCTGGCGGGTAAAATTTTCCGCATTGTGGAGGAGGAACCGGCCAAGAAAGCCAAGGCGTCCACCTTTCTCAACTACTACCTGCCCACCACCCAAAAGCTGCTGGATAGCTATGCTGACTTTGAGGAGGCCGGCGTCAGCGGTGGGAATGTGTCTCAGGCTAAGCAGCGCATTGCCGACACAATGGATAAGATCGTGGCGGGCTTTGAGCGGCAGCTGGATCAGCTCTATCAATCCGACGCCATGGATGTGGACAGCGATATCCGTGTGATGGAGCAGATGCTCCGGCGGGACGGCGGCAGCGTAGCCGAGGATTTCGGCATGGGTGCTGCGCTGCAGCAGGAGCAATCGGAGTGAATTATGCAGCGGCGGCTGCCCTTTCCGGGGGTAGTCGCCGCTGTATACGTTTCTTGACGGAGCGCGGGAATTAGGGTAAAATAATGCAATCAGATTCCGTTCGTTTCGGCAGGCTCTGTCCCGGCGGAATGATAGAATGGAGAGAATGAGGAGGTGGCGCAGGTGGATAAAGAGGCTTTTTTTGGCGGCACCTGGTGCGCCGCGGCGGATTGGTTCGGGGCGCATCCCGAATGCGGCGGCTTCCGATTCCGGCTGTGGGCGCCCCACGCCCAGGCGGTGCGTCTGGCCGGGGACTTTTCCGGCTGGGAGCAGATTCCCATGCAGTGCACAGATGGCGTGTGGGAGTGCTTTGTCCCCGGGGCGAAGGATTACGACAGCTATAAGTTCTGCTTGACCCGGGCTGATGGGAGAATCGTGTGGAAAGCGGATCCCTACGCCTTTCACGCTGCCACCCGCCCTGAGACGGACAGTAAGCTGGCACCTCTGGACTATGATTGGCAGGACGATGCATGGGAAAAGAGCCTTGCTGACAAGCCACTGCTGACCCGGCCCTTGAATATTTACGAGGTGCATCCGGGCTCCTGGCGGCGCTACGCCGACGGCAGTCCCTTTAACTACCGAAAGCTGGCGGATGAGCTGGCCAAGTATGTGTCGGACATGGGCTACACGGCGGTGGAGCTGATGCCTGTGACGGAGTACCCACTGGATGATTCCTGGGGCTATCAGTGTACGGGATATTTTGCCCCCACCTCCCGCTATGGCACCCCCCGGGATTTTAAGTATCTGGTGGATCGGCTCCACCGGGCGGGCCTGGCGGTGTTTTTGGATTGGGTGCCGGCCCATTTCTGCAAGGACGAGCAGGGCCTGCTGGAGTTTGACGGCACCTGCCTGTATGAATACGGCGATAGCCTGAAATGGGAGCATGAGGGCTGGGGCACCCGGGTCTTTGACTATGGAAAGGGCGAGGTGCGCAGCTTCCTCCTCTCGTCGGCCATGTGGTGGCTGCGGGAGTACCATATGGACGGCCTTAGGGTGGACGCTGTGGCCTCTATGCTGTACCTGGATTACGGCCGCAACCAGTGGCGGCCCAACCGAAACGGCGGCAGGGAAAATCTGGAAGCGGTAGAGTTTTTACAGCTGCTGTGCCGCACCGTTCACCGGGAAAGGCCCGGCGCGCTGATGATCGCGGAGGAGTCCACCGCCTGGCCCCATGTGACGGGGAACGAGGGGCTGGGCTTTGACCTGAAGTGGAACATGGGCTGGATGAACGACCTGTGCCACTACCTGAAGATGGATCCCTATTTTCGTCAATACCATCATAAGGATGTCACTTTTTCCATGGTGTACGCTTTTTCTGAGAGGTTTGTGCTGCCCATCTCCCATGACGAGGTGGTGCATATGAAGGGCTCCCTCCGGGGCAAGATGCCCGGAGACGAGAGAATGCAGCTGGCCGGTGTGAAGGGCTTTTTAGCCTATATGCTGGCCCACCCGGGGTGCAAGCTTCTATTCATGGGCGGTGAGCTGCCTCAATGGAAGGAATGGGATTTTGCCGGACAGCTGGATTGGGGCGTTTTGCAGGATCCGTTGGTCTCCGCCGCCCATGGGTGCATCCGGGCGCTGAACCGGTTTTACAGGAAGACCCCGGCCCTGTGGGAAAACGACCTGGATTGGGACGGCTTTACCTGGCTGGTGCCGGACGATAACCATAACAACGTCATCGTGTTCCTCCGGCGGGATCGCCGGGGCCGGGAGCTTGTGTGCGCGGTGAATTTCTCTCCGGTGCTGCGGGAGAATTATCGCTTCGGCGTGCCGGAGAGGGCGGAATACAAGGAGGTTTTCAACACCGATGCCCCGCAATGGGGCGGCAGCGGTGCCATCAATGAAACACCCATACCGGTGGAGGCTGTTCCGTCCCACGGGCGCGAGACCTCCATCGCTGTTCGGATCCCGCCTCTGGGTACGGTGTATCTGCGGGGCGCTGGAAAGTATAACCGGAAGAAAGGAGCGAATCATCTGTGAAAAAAGAATGTATCGCCATGCTGCTGGCCGGGGGTCAGGGCAGCCGGCTCTATGTGCTCACCGGGGACATGGCCAAGCCGGCGGTTCCCTTCGGGGGGAAATTCCGAATCATCGACTTTCCTCTGTCCAACTGTGCCAATTCCGGCATAGATACCGTGGGTGTGCTGACCCAGTACCGCCCCTTAGAGCTGAATAACTACATCGGCAGCGGCCAGCCCTGGGAGCTGGACCGCATGAACGGAGGCGTACATATCCTGCCCCCCTATCAAAGCAATACCGGCGCCACCTGGTATAAGGGCACGGCCAATGCCATCTGCCAGAACATCGGATTTGTGGATCTGTATGATCCGGAGTATGTGGCGGTGCTTTCCGGGGATCATATCTATAAGATGGACTACTCTCTGATGCTCCGCCGCCATAAGGAGACCGGGGCCGATTGCACCATCTCTGTGATGGAGGTGCCCTGGCAGGAGGCCAGCCGCTTTGGCATTATGAATGTGGACGAAGCGGACGTCATCACCGATTTTGAGGAAAAACCCAAGCAACCTAAGAGTAATCTTGCCTCCATGGGTATTTACATCTTCACCTGGAAAAAGCTCCGGGCCTACCTGCTGCAGGACGATGCTGACCCCGACTCGGCCAATGATTTCGGCAAGAATGTCATCCCCGCCATGCTGAAGGCCGGGGAGAAGATGGTGGCCTACCGCTTTGAGGGATACTGGAAGGACGTGGGCACTCTGGACTCCCTGTGGGATGCCAATATGGATATGCTCTCTCCGGGCTCGGGGCTGAACCTGCTGGATAAGCGCTGGCCCATTTACAGCCGCACGCCCTCCTGCCCGCCGGCCTTCTTTGCCGAGACGGCCGATGTGGGCAATAGCGCCGTGGCCAAGGGCTGCGACATCCGGGGCGAGGTGAAGAACACCGTCCTCAGCTACAACACCGTGGTGGAGGAGGGCGCCGTAGTTACCTACTCCGTGCTTATGCCCGGTGCGGTGGTGAAAAAAGACGCCCGGGTGGAATATGCCATCCTGGGCGAGAACAGCTTGGTGGGCGAGAGCGCTCATGTAGGCGCCGGGCCGGAGACTGCCGCCGACCCCGATAAATGGGGCGTGGCGGTGCTGGGCCCACAGACGGAGGTGCCCCCCGGGGAAACGGTCCCCGCCGGAGCTATGCTGGATAAGACCCACGGACAGGAGGTTAAGGTATGAACGGAGTACACGGCATCATCTTTTCCTATGAAAAAAGCAACAGCCTGCGGGAGCTGACGGAGCCACGTATTCACGGCTCCGTGCCCTTTGGCGGCTCATACCGGATGGTGGACTTCATCCTCTCGGACATGGTCAACGCCGGCATCCGGGACGTGGGCGTCATCATGCACGGCAAGTGCCAGAGCATGATGGATCACCTGCGCAGCGGCAAGAGTTGGGATCTCTCCCGCAGCTTTGGCGGCCTGACGCTGCTGCCGGTGTTCGCCTATAACAGCGCCCGGGGCAACGGCCGCTTCCGGGGCAAGCTGGAGGCATTGGACGTGGTGAAGGATTACCTGCGCCATATCCGGCAGGACTATGTGCTCCTGGCCGACAGCGATGTGGCCCTGAATATCGATTTGAATGCGGTGCTGGAGTCGCATATAAAGGCCGGCGCGGACATCACTGTGGTGTGTGCCCCCTCCACAGGGGACGGCCTGTATCTGAACCTGGATGAAACCGGCCGGGTGATGGAGGCGGTGGAGGAGCAGCGCCAGGGCCTGCGCTGCCTGCAGATCTTCCTGCTGCGGACAGATCTGCTGCTTTCCCTGGTGGAGCGATTTGTCAGCCGCCATGAGTACAGCTTCCAGGGCTGCATCCTTCAGGGCCTGACCAAGGAGCTGCACATCCGGGGGTATGCCTTTCACGGGTTTGCAGCCCACATCACCGATGTGGCCGGGTACTATGCCAGCAGCATGCGCCTGCTGGACCCGGCTGTGCGGCAGGATCTGTTCTGCCCCGACAGGCCCATCTATGCCAAAGAAAATGACGCCGCCTCCACCTATATGGATCCCCAGGGCGGCTGCGTGAACTCCCTGGTGGACGACGGCTGCGACATCCAGGGCAGCGTCCGGGGTTCCATCCTCAGCCGGGATGTTCGGGTGGAAAAGGGTGCTGTTGTGGAGGGCTGTATTCTATTTAAGGACACCGTGGTGGAAAAGGGTGCCGTGGTGCGCCGCGTCATCGCGGATAAAGCGGTAAGGATCGGCCCGGGTGTGCATCTGGAGGGTGCAGAGAAGTACCCCCTGGTGCTGGGCAAAGGCGCGGAGGTGTAATGTAAGGTGAATATTCTGTATGTAACGGGGGAGGCTGCCCCCTTCTGCAAAACAGGCGGCCTGGCGGATGTATCCGGGAGTTTGCCGGTGGCATTGGCGGCCCGGGCCCACCATGTGGCGGTGATGCTGCCGCTGTATGACACCATTTCTAAGCAGTGGCGCCGTCAGATGACCTTCCACAGGTTTATCTATGTGAACCTATCGTGGCGGCATGAGTACTGCGGGCTGTTTTCCCTGGAGTATCGGGGTGTCACCTGGTATTTCGTGGATAACGAGCATTACTTCGCACGAGGCCGGCTTTATGGCGAGGGGGACGATGGCGAGCGCTTCGGCTTTTTCTCCCGGGCGGTGCTGGATCTGCTGCCCTTGCTGGACGAGATGCCACAGGTGATTCACTGCAACGATTGGCAGACGGCCCTGGTGCCGGTGTACCGTCAGGATCTCACCGGCCGGTGGGACGCCCTGCGGGGCATCCGCACGGTGTTCACTATTCATAATATTGAGTACCAGGGCAAGTTCGGAGCGAATACGGTGTCGGATCTGTTCGGCCTGGATCGGGGCTGGTATGACGGCGGCACCCTGGAGATGGACGGCTGCGTGAACCTCATGAAGGGGGCGATGCTCTGCGCTGACGCCGTCACCACCGTCAGTCCCACCTATGCCCGGCAGCTCTGCCTCAGCGCCTATGCCCAGGGGATGGAGTCCGTGGTGCAGCGCTGCGGGGAGAAATTCAGCGGCATTGTAAACGGTATTGATTACAAAACATATGATCCAGAGACAGACCCGAAAATTTATACCAACTATAACGCATCAAACTTCCGTAAGAAGAAGGTCAATAATAAATTAAAATTACAGGAGGAACTGGATCTGACTGTCGATAAGAAGAAGTTCATGATCGGACTGATCTCAAGACTCACCGATCAGAAAGGTCTGGATCTGATCAATTATGTGATTGACCGCCTGGTGGATGATTTCACACAGATTGTTGTGATTGGAACCGGCGATCCACAGTATGAGAACATGTTCCGCCATTATGCATGGAAATACGGAGACAGAGTTTCTGCCAATATCTGTTATTCTGATGACCTGGCTCACAAACTTTACGCCGCTGCGGATGCATTTTTAATGCCATCC
>ENA-ORSK01002134-ORSK01002134.1-human-gut-metagenome-genome-assembly--contig:-NODE-2134-length-13748-cov-4.237932_pt1 | contig 13748 bp, 10 predicted proteins | sample MGYA00242192_ERZ509159 | MGnify/ENA primary metagenome ERZ509159 (study PRJEB26280, sample SAMEA2338663) | human gut metagenome | biome: human gut; feature: human-associated habitat; material: faeces...
CTGTTGGTGCCAATCTGTCACGTGCCATCTCCGGCGATACCGGTGATGACAAAACCCTCAGCGGCGGGGCGTATGCACAATTCGACGCTCGTTACGCCAGCGGAACGCTGAACGTCAATAGCGCGGCGGACGGCTACGTCAATACCAACTTGACCGCCAATGGCAGCGTCGGCTGGCAGGGTAAAAACATTGCTGCCAGCGGGCGGACTGATGGCAACGCTGGGGTGATATTCAACACCGGGCTGGAGGACGACGGTCAGATCAGCGCCAAAATCAACGGGCGGATTTTCCCGCTTAACGGCAAGCGTAACTATCTCCCGCTCTCTCCCTATGGAAGATATGAGGTGGAGTTACAGAACAGCAAAAACTCACTCGACAGTTACGATATCGTCAGCGGCCGCAAAAGTCGTCTGACTCTCTATCCAGGCAATGTCGCTGTCATTGAGCCAGAGGTGAAGCAGATGGTTACCGTCTCCGGTCGTATCCGTGCGGAAGACGGCACACTGCTGGCTAACGCACGGATTAACAACCATATCGGCCGAACCCGAACCGATGAAAACGGCGAGTTTGTCATGGACGTGGATAAGAAATACCCCACTATCGATTTTCGCTACAGTGGCAATAAAACCTGCGAAGTGGCTCTGGAACTCAACCAGGCGCGCGGTGCCGTCTGGGTCGGTGATGTGGTCTGCAGCGGCCTCTCATCGTGGGCGGCGGTGACGCAGACAGGAGAAGAGAATGAGAGTTAACCTACTAATAACGATGATAATTTTCGCGCTAATCTGGCCAGTAACTGCGCTCAGAGCGGCAGTGAGCAAAACAACCTGGGCGGATGCACCGGCACGCGAGTTTGTGTTTGTCGAAAACAACTCAGACGACAACTTTTTCGTCACTCCTGGCGGGGCGCTGGATCCGCGCCTGACCGGTGCCAACCGCTGGACCGGTTTAAAATACACTGGTTCAGGAACCATCTATCAGCAAAGCCTCGGCTACATTGATAACGGTTACAACACCGGCCTTTATACCAACTGGAAGTTTGATATGTGGCTGGAAAATTCACCAGTTTCATCTCCTTTAACTGGCTTGCGCTGCATCAACTGGTACGCTGGGTGTAATATGACCACCAGTCTTATCCTGCCGCAAACCACCGACGCCAGTGGATTTTATGGCGCGACGGTGACCAGCGGCGGCGCGAAGTGGATGCACGGCATGTTGTCAGACGCGTTTTACCAGTATATGCAACAAATGCCCGTCGGCAGCAGCTTTACAATGACCATCAATGCCTGCCAGACCTCTGTGAACTATGACGCCAGCAGCGGCGCACGCTGTAAGGATCAGGCCTCCGGCAACTGGTATGTTCGCAACGTCACCCATACGAAAGCAGCAAATCTACGGTTGATAAATACCCACTCGCTGGCGGAAGTATTTATCAACAGCGACGGAGTACCGACTCTGGGCGAAGGGAACGCCGACTGCCGGACGCAAACCATCGGCAGCCGTTCAGGATTAAGTTGTAAGATGGTTAACTATACCCTGCAAACAAACGGACTCAGCAACACCTCAATCCATATATTCCCGGCGATCGCCAACTCGTCGTTAGCCTCGGCCGTCGGGGCGTACGATATGCAGTTCAGTCTGAATGGCAGTTCATGGAAACCGGTGAGCAATACCGCCTATTACTACACCTTCAACGAGATGAAGAGCGCAGACTCGATCTATGTTTTCTTCTCGAGCAACTTCTTTAAGCAGATGGTGAACCTCGGGATCAGCGATATCAACACCAAAGATCTATTCAACTTTCGCTTTCAGAACACCACATCACCGGAGTCTGGCTGGTATGAATTTTCTACCTCCAACACGCTGATTATCAAACCCCGTGATTTCAGCATCAGTATTATCTCCGATGAATATACTCAGACACCGTCGCGGGAGGGATATGTTGGCAGCGGCGAGTCGGCACTCGATTTCGGCTATATCGTAACCACCAGCGGTAAAACAGCTGCCGACGAAGTGCTGATCAAGGTGACCGGACCCGCGCAGGTGATTGGCGGGCGCTCCTATTGTGTCTTCAGCTCCGATGACGGTAAGGCGAAAGTACCGTTCCCGGCGACACTTTCCTTTATTACCCGCAACGGAGCTACAAAAACCTACGATGCCGGGTGCGATGATAGCTGGCGGGATATGACCGATGCGCTGTGGTTGACCACACCGTGGACTGATATCTCTGGCGAAGTGGGGCAGATGGATAAGACCACAGTCAAATTTTCGATTCCAATGGATAACGCCATTTCGCTGCGTACGGTAGATGATAACGGCTGGTTTGGCGAAGTCAGCGCTTCAGGAGAGATTCATGTTCAGGCGACGTGGCGTAACATTAACTAAGGCCCTGCTGACAGCGGTCTGTATGCTGGCGGCACCTTTGACACAGGCGATTTCGGTCGGCAATCTGACATTTTCGCTGCCGTCCGAGACTGACTTTGTCAGCAAACGTGTAGTGAATAACAACAAAAGCGCACGGATATACCGTATTGCCATCAGTGCTATTGATAGCCCGGGCAGCAGTGAATTGCGCACCCGACCGGTGGATGGTGAACTGCTTTTCGCCCCCCGCCAGCTGGCGTTGCAGGCTGGTGAGAGCGAGTATTTTAAATTTTACTATCATGGTCCACGGGATAACCGCGAGCGCTACTACCGGGTCTCATTTCGCGAGGTCCCCACTCGTAACCATACAAGACGCAGCCCAACCGGCGGCGTGGTCAGCACGGAGCCGGTGGTGGTGATGGATACCATTCTGGTAGTACGACCACGTCAGGTTCAGTTTAAATGGTCCTTCGACAAGGTGACAGGAACGGTAAGTAACACTGGCAACACATGGTTTAAGCTACTGATTAAGCCAGGATGTGATTCGACCGAAGAGGAAGGCGATGCCTGGTATCTACGTCCGGGAGACGTGGTTCATCAGCCTGAGTTACGTCAGCCGGGGAATCACTATCTGGTCTATAACGACAAATTCATTAAGATTAGCGATTCCTGTCCGGCTAAGCCCCCTTCGGCGGACTAAGACTTATCCATCGGTCGAGGGAAGAATTCCACCTCAGAGCCCCAAAAATCGTTTAAATGATGTGGAAGCGATCGTCAATATCACCTGTAACGATGGGCTTTCTCATATGCACACCATAGTGTTCAGGAGACACGGAAAGGTATCAGGCAGCCTGCTAACGAGTGGTTTAATCACGAATTAGTACGTAAAATCGGTAACGGCTGGAAATCATTCAATACTCGCACTATCGGAAGTTCACCAGCCAACCGCAGCACGTTCTTGCATACGACGTGTCTGCGGTTTTTCAACCATTCAGATACAGCACTCTCATCACATTCATTCTTCCGCATTAAAGTATATATGACCATATCACCTTAATATTTTTCTTCTTCAGATAAAAATTGTTATCTATGTATACTTTTAAACCGAATCCGTGTAGAGTCTCTACCTAAGTTAGTTCGCAGCTACCCCTTCAGTTTGCGCCATTAACCTCCTGACTTTTGCCGCTATCTGTAAGCATTCCTGTATACCTGAAACTACAGGGTTCATCTACGAACTTTAAGAACACCCAGGATAAAAATTGTCAACTATATTATATATAACACCATACTAATTCGAGGCTATATGAACAGCATACTGATAATCACTTCACTACTTATCATATTCAGCATTTTTGGTCATGCTCTAATAAAATTAGGGATTGGCATATCCAATAACCCGGACAAAACCGATGTATAAGTCAACATATCCTGAATCAGACATACAATATTGCAATGAAAACCAATAATATTTTAAGGAATATCTTCATGAAATCAAAAGACACCCTAAAGTGGTTCCCTGCGCAGCTTCCTGAAGTAAGAATTATCCTAGGGGATGCTGTAGTGGAAGTAGCAAAACAGGGAAGACCTATCAATACCAGAACATTGCTTGATTACATTGAAGGAAACATAAAGAAAAAGTCATGGCTGGATAACAAAGAATTATTACAAACAGCGATATCAGTTCTTAAAGACAACAAAAATTTAAATGGTAAAATGTAATATAATAAACTTACTTTTTTATCATTTTTCCACTTTAACAACATTTTGCTCCACTTTTCCACGACCAAACAACTTGAAATCTGGTTAAAATAACACGCAACACTATTCTTCTTCCTTGAGTCCGCCCGGAACTCGAAAAACAAACCGAGTTAAGGCCATTTTTCACAAAATCGATTTTGGGTCTCACCAAAATTACGGGGTTGCATACGCATTCGTTTATTTTCGAACGTGTACATACAAATATGTACAAAAATAATCAAAATTATTTTCTGAGATGCATTATGATATGTACACCAATTTCGTATAGAAGATCTCACTATGTCTCGAATTTATGCTTACTGTCGGGTATCAACTCTGGAACAGACAACCAAAAATCAACGTCGGGAAATCGAAAGTGCAGGTTTTAACATCAAATCTCAGCAAATAATTGAAGAACAAATTAGCGGCTCAGCAGCAACCAGTGAGCGTCCTGGTTTTAACCAGTTGCTTGATCGACTGAAAAGAGGTGATGCATTGATTGTCACAAAACTGGATCGCCTCGGTTGTAATCCAATGGATATCAGTAAAACGGTGGAACAACTGACCAAAGCAGGTATCAAAGTGCATTGCTTAGCATTGGGGGGCGTTGACCTGACCAGTCCACCTGGAAAAATGATGATGCAAGTAATTTCAGCAGTCGCTGAATTTGAGCGAGACCTTTTACTTGAGCGTACTCATTCAGGGATATTAAGAGCACGGGGCGCAGGAAAGCGATTTGGTCGCCCACCTGTGTTAAATGATGAACAAATACAGAGGGTACTAGAGCAAATTAAGTCAGGTATAAATATAAGTGACATTGCCCAAGAATTCAAAACCTCGCGGCAAACCATTTTAAGAGCTAAAGCAAAAAATCAGACACCTGATATATAAAAATAATCTCGGTGTGAGATTCCTTACGTTTTCCAAGCCCCCCTTCCTAGCCTTAAATGGAAAGATACTTCTAATTATAGAATTTATATATCTTACCCTACGGTAGGGCTGGCCATTCAATATCCGGTGCAGTTGATGTATCAACACGGTTCAGCAACACCCGATATTTCTTCCAGGCTTCCAGCAATGAGGTTTCTTCCTTCGTTGCATATACAGCTCACCTTTTTTCACCCACGATTAACCAACAGCCAGACCAGCAGACACGCCACCACCGGCACAGCAAAATCCATCAGGCTTGCCACATCCCACGCGCGCGGATCAAAACCGCCCCACCACGGCATATTCATTCGCTTGCCATGCCCGAACATTTCAATCCAGCGATATTCTGCCTGGGTGTGTTCACGCGCAATGAAGAACGTACAACCGGCTATCGCCCCGTAAACCCAGTTTCCGGTAAAAAGACCAATCAGTACCTGCGCAGCCACAGCACAAAGCGCATGAAGAAAAGGTGTTATATCCATTACTCCTCCTTTATCCGATATCGCTTCGGGAAGTTGATAACAACTTCAATTCTGACTCAAGTTCATCAACTCTTTCAGTCAGTTTCTGGATATGGTGAATCAGTGGAACAACCAGACGTTCGTACATTACACCTTCGGCAACAAGGCCATTGCTGGAAATAGCTTCCCGTGCATCATCTTCGTTAGCTGATCGCCAGTGTACAAACTGAGGGGCAATTTCTCCTACTTCCTCGGCAATCAATCCGTAGAATCCCCAGTCACGCCTGTCATTTTCGCATTGTGACCTGTACCATACAGGGCGCATCCTGAAAATGAGATCGGCGTGCTCTGAATCTATCGTCTCTACTGAATGTTTATAGCGGATAGACGATGTTGACCGCAGTACAGACGAAATTGCAGGGTCAGGATTAAGATAAAGGTTTGCCGCCGCTGTAGTCGTGCCCAATCCCCACAAATAAAACGCTTCACGGCCAGTCAACGGGTAAAAATCTCCACCATAACGACCGCTTTCCAGATCGTTCACTTCCAGTTTGTTTTTCAGCTTATTATCAACTTCAGTTTTTGTGTATCTGGTGCTGATATCCTGCTGTGCACTGGCCATATCAGTCTGAAGCGTTGATACTTTTCCGTTAATTGAGGAAATATCTTCCTTAGTTTTACTGACATCTCCCTTTAGCGTGGTGATATCTCCTGGAATTACTGTCGATGTAGCCATTTGTCTCCCTCACATCCAGCCACGAAGTTGATGCTCAACAACAACCGCGTATTTATCGAATATTGACGATTTTTTTGCATCATTAATGATGCGCACGTTTACAAAATATCCGTCTTCCTTAACACATACCGGTTCGCCATCTTCAGTCAGTTCTCCGGTTTCTTTGTACACGTTACCTATCACGTCAATAAGAATATCATCCTGCATCAACTCGTCATCATAATAGCCAATGCTCTCCATAAAGGCCGAAAAGTCGGCCCTGTCTGCAAATTTGAGTGTTAAATCTTTCATTTAATACTCTCCCCCATTTGCGCATCAGTTAATTCTTTATGCCATATTCTCAGGTTACGAACGTGACCAAACAAGTGACGTTCTCCTCCAGCAGAAGTTCCCCCAATACGTATTTCATGTGCAGCTCCGGTATTCTTCCATGACGAAGTCTGAACAGGTGACAGGTAACCATTACAACAGCAACGAAATTCAGTCGAGCTATTACAGACAAAACCAGCAATCATTTTGCGCCCGGCCTTCACAGATGGACTAAGATATGCAGATCTCACTCCAAACTGAACATAAGGTAAAGGTTCTACATCCGGACTTGTAGGCGTCCTGAAAGCCAATACCAGTTGTTCATCATTAGTCGCCACGCCAATAGTGGTTAAAATTCGTGGGGCCTGATTTGGCGTAGAGTCCCAATTTTTATGTATTTCAACAAGACAGCTTAAAGGGACAGAACTTATGTTATTTCTGGTTGAAAAAATAACCATATCACTGGCGCGCGTGGTTGGTGTGTTTCCGGAAATAATAAACGATGAAGCGCATGGCCCTTTTTCAATTTGCGGCGTAGTTACCTCAATAAAACTAGTCTCATCAAAATTAACACCTGATTTATTTGCCATAAGAATCGAACCGTTAATATATGTTGATTCGTCTGTAACTTTATAAACAACCTCTACAGCAATCCATTCGCCATCACGAACAACGTTTTTCACAGCGACGTTAGACGCATCCGCACCAGACGTGAATGTATCTAGCGTGTCGCTATCAACAAAAAAAGCGGCAACAGAAACAGGCGTTTCCCCCTTATCAAATCTACCAACAAACCTTACGTTATTCCCCTTCGCTCTGAACGATATTGTAACTGTATCATCTTTAACTACCGCAATCTTATTCTTCAATACCCCATTTATGGCTCCATATGTGCCAGAAGTGCCCAAATAACTACCCGGGGTAAACGTTGCATATTTAAAACCGCGACCATCGGTTTTTGTTTCACTTTTGCTTAGTCCTGCATTTGATGCCCATAATTCTGGCGCGTTTGAATTTGCAAAATAGTTAGTTCTCTGCCCTTCAATTAACAGCCCTTCTTTTTCAAAACGTGGCTCATTAATTTCTGCAATGGTAAGAGCGCCGGACTTATTGATATAGGTCGCGGAACTCGCGCGGGAAAACGGGACAATTTTGTCGGATGGTATAGTGACCACATCATCGCGCACTGTTATTTTTTTATATCCCGGGCCAAATCCTGTAATCATATCCATCGAGTCATTAAACGGTATCCACACATCAGGCAGTGGCTGTAAGACATATTTATACGGCTCTGCTGCCTGGCTTGCATACTCTCTGGCTGCGTCTTCACTTGCTTTTGCAGCCATCTGGCTTGCAGCGGATGCTTTCGCCGAGTTAGTCGCCGCAGTCTCGCTTGTCTTTGCATTGGTTTCACTGGTTTTTGCCGCTTTTTGACTGTTGGCTGATGCAGTGGCAGAAGCAGCAGCCGCACTTGCAGAACCAGCTGCGGCACTCTCGCTTTGGGCCGCCGCATCCTGACTGTTTTTCGCCGCAGTTTCGCTGGCTTTGGCATTCGTTTCGCTGGTCTTCGCTGCCGTCTGGCTGGACTTTGCGTTAGTTTCACTCGTCTTCGCTGCTTTCTGACTGTTAGCCGCAGCAGTTGCTGATCCAGCTGCTGAAGTCGCAGAACCGGCTGCCGCGCTCTCGCTTTGGGCTGCTGCAACCTGGCTGTTTTTTGCCGCAGTTTCACTGGCTTTAGCATTCGTTTCGCTGGTTATCGCTGCCGTCTGGCTGGACTTTGCGTTGGTTTCGCTCGTCTTTGCTGCTGTCTCGCTATTTTTCGCGTTGGTTTCTGATTTTTTGGCTGCTGTCGCGGAGTTTGCCGATGCAGTCTGCGAGGACGCTGCCGCCTGTGCGCTGTTAGCTGCATTCGTTTCTGAGGTTTTCGCCGCGTTCTTCGATGATGCCGCTGCAGTTTCGGATTTCTTTGCCGCCGCTGCGCTCTGAGAGGCGGCTTCGGCGTTGCGTGCCGCTTCTTCCACCATTGCCTCAAAACGACGCAATGCCTCCGGCATGACATCATCTTCCGTCATGGCACCGAGAAAATCATTCAGCGTACCTGGTCTGGAACCTTCATAGACGGTAATGGTCCCGGCATGTGAAGGCGGAAAACCTTCAACCAGCAGGGTGACGCTGTACTGGCCATACTCAACATCCATGCTGTAACGTCCGGCTTCATCCGGATTTTCAGAAGCCACCGTGTTCACCAGTACCGTGGTGCTGTTACGCTTTGCCTTCAGTTGAATAGTGCAGTTCTGTATTGGTTTTCCCGCACCATCTTTCAGCACACCTGAGATTTTTACTGCTGCCATATCCACTCCACAAAAAAGCCAGCCTGAACCGGCGGGCTGTCATAACACTGTGTTACCTGGCTAATCAGAATTTATAACCGACACCCACGATGAAACCGTCAGTGCGCCAGTCGCCACTGCCGGAGCCTTCATAAGCAATATCAATGGCCACGGATTCGGTCGGGTTAAACTGCACGCCAGCTCCCCACGCCAGAGACGTGTTGCTGTGGCGATCGTCATCACTTCCGGTCAGCACATCGTGCGTTTTCCCCTTGTTGTCAGTTACGCGGAGATAATCCCCGGAGAACGTCGAAACACGGCTGTAAGCCACACCTGCCATCGCATAAGCACTGAACCATTCATTCACGCGTACAGATGGCCCCGCCATCATGCTGAACCAGCGGTTACGCACTGAATCTTCATGCCAGCGGGTATCGCTGTAATGCGTTTTTTGCTCATCTTTGGCATTGGCATAACTGAATGACGTCACCAGCCCCAGCGTGTCCGTAAATTCATAACGGTATTTCACGTTAATGCCCTTCAGGTCATCACTGCCTGGCATATCAGTATGGGTCTGAAGATACCCGGCGCTTAGTGTGGACTGATGCTCTGCTGCGCTCGCTGGCGTACCAGCGGCAACCAGCCAGACTACTGCGGACAGAATAACAGCACATAATTTACGCATAATTACCTCTCGCTTTTCTGCAATAAAAAAGGCGTCATTCCTGACGCCCTTTATTGGGGTTATAAATATTTCAACGAATACTGATGCCGGAAGCGGCTTTTTTGGTCACAATCACCGTACAGTCGGTGATATTGCCTGCCCCCTGATTGCCTTTCTGGAAAATCTTAAACTCCAGAGTGACGCTTCCCCTGCCACTCGGCATATCAATAACTGCACTGTAACTACCGGGAATGGCCCCTTTAGTTTCTCTGGATGCGATTAATACGCCGTTTTTGCGAACTTCAAAACCATAACCCGTGTATCTTGTACCTCCCGGGTTATTACCACTTCCCGGATCGCTATACGCTATTCCGTTAAAGATAATGGGCGGAATAATGATTTGACGGTCAAAGTTATGATCATCGCTGATGGTGACTGTAACCGTCCCGTTTGGTGTTTCCGTATTACCCCACGTACCAGCCTGTTTCGGGAATGATTTGGATACAGCTTTAACGAAGTCACCTCTGACCTGAGTCGCCTCCAGCATGCCCTTAATCGTACAGTTTTCATTTACCGTGACATTGTTGAGCGTCCCGGCGTTCGCATTCACACTGCCACTGATATCCGCATTTTTAGCGGTCAGCTTTCCGTCCGGTGTCAGGGAAAATGCCGGCGGATTTCCACCGCTGGTAATGGTGGGAGCCGTCAGGCGTTTCAGGAACACGTCATTCATGAATATCTGATCACCCTGACCAACAAACATCGGTTTTGTGTTGCCATTTGCAGGATTAATCATCGCAATCCTGTCCGCCGCCAGCAGCACCTGACTCTGCATGCCGTCAGGGGTGTTCTCAATACCGGCACCGATACCCGCAATATAAAGGCGTCCGTCCTGCATCTGCTGCAGCTTCACTGCCCACATGCTGTTCAGGTTATTATTTGTATCAACCTGAACCTTCTGTATCTGCTGGATCGCTGCACTCTGGTCTTCCAGTTTCTTATTGACGGTCTGTGTTATTTCATTGCTGACATCCGTAATGGACGTCCTGATTTCAGCCAGGTCAGGCGCAAGCTGACCGTTATCAATCTGCGTCCACAGCTCCTGAGCCAGATGTGTTTTCCCTATCTCTCCTTTGAAAAAATCCAGGTAACCTTCCGCATCATCGCTCGCCCGACCGACAGCCTCCACGAATGCCGATTTGCCAACAGTATTCACACTGCGGATATAAAAGTAATAATCATGGCCCGGTTTGATATTGATACTGGCGGCTATCCAGTACAGCGCCGTACCAAGATAACGCGCGCTTGTTTCAACCTGCCTGATATCCGCAATCCGCTTTTCCGAGAACCAGAACTCAAACTGTACCGTCGGATCATAAACCGCAAGATGCGGCGTGGCGGTTATCTGAAAATAGCCCGGCGTCAGCTCAATCCGCGACGGTGCTGCCGGTGCGGCAATCCGGAACGATACCGATGCCGGATCGCCCTGCTGCCCCCAGGCATTTGCCGCCCGGACTGTCAGCCTGTAGTTTCCCAGCGCCAGTTGCGTGAAGCGGTATGTGGTTTCCGTCGTCCGGGCCGTGCTGACCAGCCGCTCACTGCCGTCGTCTGCTGCCACAGTCAGGCGAAGCATAAAGCTCACACCCTTCACCACCTTCGGCGTGTCCCATCGCGCCAGCACCTGATATTCCCCGCTGTCTGCAGTGACTTCGGCGGTCAGATGCTGCACTGCTGGCGGCGTGACACCATTCACCGTGCCGCTCTGGTCACCGTCAAAGTGCGCCCCGTTATCCACGATGGCCTCTTTCTCCGGCACATGCTGCACGGCAGTGATGGCATACGTGCCGTCGTCGTTCTCACGGATACTCACGCAGCGGAACAGGCGCTGGCGCAGCGTCGGCAGCTTAAGCCCCCACACGCTGTATTCAGCAACACCGTCAGGAACCCGGCTCACTTTTACCTTCACGCCGTCGGTGACGGACTGAACCTCCACGCTGACCGGACTCCCCTGCCCGTCAACCAGGCTTATCAGCGTGGTGCCGGAGGCTGGCAGCGTGATTTCACGGTCGAGCGTCAGTGTCCGCGTCTGGCTGTTCACCGCCAGCACGCGCCCACCGGTGCTGATGCCCGCATAGTCATCATCGCAGATTTCAATGACATCGCCCGGTACATGGCGAAGCCCTTCGGCACCCACGCTGAAGTCCACGGTCTGCGTTTCCAGCAGTTCTGTTTTAATCAGCCACAGCCCGGCTCGGTGCGCCTGCCCCCGACTGGTACAGCCAAACGCATCCATCTTCGTGACGTTACGACCGTAACGGGCAATGGCCTGCGAGTCCTCCACAAGCTCTGTTGCCGTCTCCCAGCCGTTATCCGGGTCAATCCAGTTCACCTCAACGGCATTATGGCGGTCCTTCAGGGCGCTGAAGCTGTAGCGGAACGGCGCGCCATCATCCGGCATCACCACATTACTGCGGTTATAGGTCCACACCTTATCTGATGGTCGGTCCTGCACGAACGTCAGCGTCTGCCCGTTCCATACCGGCATACAGCGCATCGCCGAGCAGAAATCACTGAGCACATCCCACGCCTTGCGCTGTGTGGTCAGGTACGCATTACAGGTGATGCGCGGCTCCGTGCCGCCAAAGCCGTCCGGCACTGACTGGTCGCAGTACTGGCCGATGACATACAGCGCCCATTTATCCACATCCGCCGCACCAAGACGTTTCCCCATGCCGTAGCGCGGATGGGTCAGCATATCCCACAGACACCAGGCCATGTTGTTGCTGTATGCCGGTTTAAACGTTCCGTCCCAGATACCGCTGTATTGCCGCGTCTGCGGGTTATAGTTCGACGGCACCTGCAGAATGCGCCCGCGAAGATGATAATTACGGCTCACCTGCTGGCTGCCGAACTGCTCCGAATCCACCTGTACGCCGACCAGTGCCGTGTTCGGGTAGCACTGTTTCACATCGATGATTTCGGTGTATGACGACCAGAGCGTTTTGTTCTGCAGCTGGTCTGTGGTGCTGTCCGGTGTCATCCTGCGCATCCGGATATTGAACGGGCGCGCCGGCAGGTTACCCACCACCACCGAGGCCAGATACTGCGAGGTGGTTTTGCCCTTAATGGTGATGTCTTTTTCCGTCACCCAGCCACCGTTACGCTGTATCTGAACCAGCAGGCGGACTTCCGACGGATTCCGGTCCCCCTTTGAGGTGGTTTCCACCAGTGCCTGCACACCGAAAGTAAAGCGCAGACGATCGATGTTTGCCGACGTGATGGTGCGGGTGATCGGCGTGTCGTATTTCACTTCCGTACCCAGCACCGTCTCAGAGCCGGAGGATTCAAATCCCTCCGGCGGTGTCTGCTCCTGCTCACCGGCCCGGAACACCACCGTGACGCCGGAGATGTTGGTATTACCTTCACTGTCCAGCACCGGCGTACTGTTCAGCAGCACACTTTTTAATCCCTCCACCGGACCTTCAACCGGCCCTTCGCTGATGGCATCGATCACACTCAGCAACTGCGTGGACTTCAGGTTGTCCTTCGCTTCGCGAGGGGTATGCCCCTTAATGCTGCCTTTACCCATTCCTCACGCTCCATAAACGACAAAACCACCCGCAGGCGGTTTCACATAAAACATTTTGCATCAGCGACCAATCACCACAACCTGACCACCGTCCCCTTCGTCTGCCGTGCTGATCTCCTGAGAAACCACGCGAGACCCCACGCGCATTTCACCGTACAGAACGGGCAGAACATTGCCCTGGGCAACCATGTTATCCAGTGAGGAGAAATAGGTGTTCTGCTTACCGTTATCCGTTGTCTGTGTACGGGGAGTTCTGGCTTTCGGTGCCAGCATCTGCGCCACACCACCAAGTACCATACTGGCACCGAGAGAAAACAGGATACCGGTCATACCACCGGCCCCAATGGCTGCCCCCCATGCTGCAAGGGTGGCTCCGGCAGTAAAGAATGATCCGGCAATGGCGGCAGCCCCCAGAACAATCTGGAATACGCCCCCTGACTTAGCCCCGGCGACTCTGGGAACAATATGAATCACAGCGCCGTCAGGCAGAGTCTCATGTAACTGCGCCGTTAACCCGGACGTGCTGACGTCCCGCCCGGCAATCCGTACCTGATACCAGCCGTTGCTCAGTTTCTGACGAAACGCCGGGAGCTGTGTGGCCAGTGCGCGGATAGCTTCAGTCCCCGCTTTC
>ENA-ORSK01002145-ORSK01002145.1-human-gut-metagenome-genome-assembly--contig:-NODE-2145-length-13699-cov-15.920624_pt1 | contig 13699 bp, 17 predicted proteins | sample MGYA00242192_ERZ509159 | MGnify/ENA primary metagenome ERZ509159 (study PRJEB26280, sample SAMEA2338663) | human gut metagenome | biome: human gut; feature: human-associated habitat; material: faeces...
TTCTGATAATGGGCAAAACAAAAGCGACCAACTTTTTACGGTTGATCGCCTTTGGCTTGGTCATTAGAATGTTCTAATCGTATATATAAAATTGCCTTGATTATAGTGCTGGGACTTGGCCCGGCATGACAAAAATGATACAATGGAAAATGAAGATTTTTATAAAGGAGGGTGATTGGCATGACCGAAGCCGAACGCCAAGCAATACTTAGTAGTGCAAAGACCTTCTTTCGGACTCGTATTGCAGAAAACCATAAAGCCAACACAGAGAAGCTTACCAGTTTATCAAAGTTTAATATCAATCCGTTCACTCATAAGTATCTGGCTCAGTTTGCTTTTGGTGATTCCTCTCCCGAGAGTATGGCAAAAGCACTGATTTATCCTCGGGTTCTGGGCACTTCAATTTCAACGACATTTGGCACGCAGTTACAATACTTTTGTAATGAAGTCTTATCGTCATACGCTTCTACCACTTCTGGCATTGATATTGAATTCATTGATGCTATTGATGGCCGTCGCAAGTATTGCCAAGTAAAAGCCGGGCCGACCACAATTAACCACGATGATGTTGATACTATCAAGCGGCACTTCACTGCTATCCGCAATTTGGCACGAACCAATCATTTGGATTTAAATATCACCGATTGCATTGTTGGCGTTTTTTATGGTACTGAAAGTTCTCTTTCCCAGTCGTATAAGCGTATTGATGAAGAATACCCCGTATATGTTGGAAAAGAGTTTTGGCATCGGCTAACTGGTGACAGTGATTTCTATTATGATCTTATCGATGCTTTTGCCGAAGTTGCCGATGAAATGGATAGTTCTGCAATGATTGGTCAAATTATTCAGCGTCTTGCTCATGAGATCGATGAAAACAATGCTTAACCCTTTTGCTCTGATAAAACAGCTTCTTTAAGCTGAATACCGATTCTTCTTGCCATCTCGACAGGGACAGCGTTACCTATTTGCTTGTATTGGTCACCAATGCCACCGCAAAATGTCCAGTCATCAGGGAATGACTGAATTCTTGCGGATTCTCTTACAGTAAATGGGCGTGTTTCTTCGGGATGGCATCTTTCTGTTTGCTTTTGTGAAGGACTACATGTTAGCGTCAAACAAGGTTCTTCCCAACTAATACGGCGAGCCATTCCTCTGCGTCCTCCACCAGAATAATATGATTTCCCCATATATTCTTTTGCAATATCTTCTGGCAGGTCCACCCAGCATCCTCCCGGCGGAACCAGTGCTAATACCTTTTTCTTCTTCTCGCTGTATTCTACGCCATCACTTTTGGGACAACCTTTAAGAGCTTCACGCAGTGTTGTCATTTTATCTTCTTCATTCGGATAGCTGAATTCAATATCTGTGTCATTGCGAATGCCCACTATAACGATGCGCTCTCTTTTCTGTCCCACTCCGAAATATGCAGCATTGAGAATTTTTTGCTGAGTGTGATATCCCAGTGCTTCAAGTACATTGATAATGGTAGTGAGCGTGCGCCCTTTATCATGCGAGACTAACCCTCGTACATTTTCAGCCATAAATATCTTTGGATTAACTTCCTTGACACAGCGAGCAAATTCGTGAAACAAAGTTCCTCTTGTATCTTCGAATCCAAGCTTTTTTCCAGCGAAAGAAAACGCTTGGCACGGAAAACCGCCCGTCACGATATCCACTTTATCTCTAAATTGTGTAAAATCAACATTGTGGATATCATCACAAATGACATTCCAATTTGGCCGATTAGTTCGTAATGTTTCGCAGCAAGCTTTGTCAAACTCTACATGCTCGACTGTTTTAATCCCTGCTTTTTCAAGGCCGAGAGCCAAGCCGCCAGCTCCTGCGAATAATTCTATGGCGGTAACATCATCGTTTCTAATCATCGATGTATCGATTCCTTTCGTATCTGTGCTAAAATCCATGATTTCATTTGGAGCAACTGAAAGTAGCTGACACAAATCCTCAACCCTCGTTTTCAAAGGATTGTAATCATCGGATAGCATAACAGATAATTGATTTTTGGTAATTCCAAGCTGCTCAGCAAGTTCTGTATAGGTTTTGATTCTTTGCCTATCCATGGCCTCTCGAATTTTTACTTTCGACAGGTACATCTGCATCACCAGCCTTTCAAAAGTTATGATTTTATATTAACATTTAATGACCCAAAAATCAACCCTTTCAAGCATCAATAGCCCTCTCATTTTCAAAATCTATCAAATCGTAAAAACTTTCATCAAACATGCGTTTCTTTTGTTAAAAGTGCTATTTGCGCTTATATATAATTGCGGTCAAAACATCGAGTACAGACCCGACATTTTGACCGCATATCACCCCTAAACGCTACTTTATTTTGTTCGGCTCTGGAACCTGGTTTGCTTTGCGGTCTCGCTTGCTTTCCGTCTGCGTTCCTCGCTATACGGTGCTTGCAGCCGGATAGACAGTCTGGACTTGTCCAGCACATAGATCACGCCGCCCTGGGCGAAGGATTTTTCCAAGCGGCAAAGGTCGGGGTGCTTCTTGCTGAACGCTGCCAGCCGCTTCCGCAGTCCGGCATTGTAGGTCTGGATGTGGGCAGTGTCCTCGCCCTCGTTGAACAGGATAATGGTCTCTTTCTCATACTTCGTCAGGGTCATACTCGTCATCCTCCCATTCAACTGCCGGACAGCCGCTCACGATGCGCTCAAAAGCCTTTTCGTAGCGCAGATATGCTTCCATCTCTAAGCGGAGATTGAAGAACATACAGCGATACCAGCGGTCGGCGGTCGGGGCGTTCAGTTCCCTTGCGATTGCAAGGAAGAAATGCTTTACGGCAGGATCGGGGGCAAGCTCTGCCAGCGTACAGAAACGGTTGACCGTTGCTTCACGGTCGGGGCTGCCAAAGGCGTACAGTGCTTTCTTCTGGTTCATGGTCATAGTTTTACTCTCCTTTGATTTGATAAAATAAAAGCGGCAGGGACTTCACAAGGAAATACCTGTCGCTTTGCTGACGATATAAAATTGTTGGGTCAGGACTTGATAAAATCACGCAGTCCGTAGTTAATCACGGCGATTCTAATAATCAGCCATTCCGCAATGTGAGGGATGATAAAAACCACAAAGGCAACTGCCAGCAGTCGGAGCGTTTCTGCTCCTGCGCTGATGCCGAACATCCATCCGGCAATCGTTATCAGGAACATCAGCCCGGCAAGCAGATTGAAGATAACGGTCGAAAACTGCGTGAAGAAGATACCGACCCATTGTATCAAGGTAACTGCCACAATCAGCGGCAGCACCAGCAGCTTAAAGATTAGCTTTATCAGTCCCATGGTTTCCTCCTTGCTTAGCTGTAAATCAGCTCGTCCTTAATGACTTCCTCTGCCTGTGCCACACAAGCGTTCATCTGGCGAACCCATTCAAGCTGATTTGCGGCTTTGAGCCGTTCGGTCACGCCGTAGTGTTTCATCAGTTGGGGAAGGATGATGTTCATACGGCTCTTGGCGGCGGCTTCAATCTCCGCACAATGGGGATATAGCGTTTCGCTCAGTACCATCTCCGAAAAGAGAAACGGCTGTGCTATCCGCAGATACGACTTTCGCATCAGTCCCCATTTTCCAAGACGGATATTCGGGTTTTGCAGTTGAATGTCGGGGATGTAGTAATCTCCGCTCTTAATGAAGTTCAGTTCCATAGTGTCCTCCTTAATGTTTGTCATTGATGATTTCAATGCGCTCATACAACCCGGAATCATCGTTCAGAAACAGGTTCTTGTGATACTCTGCTTCGGCAAGGGAACGATAGTAATATTCCTCGTCCGGCTTGCCGTCCTTGCGGACAAATCTGACTATCCATAACTCATTCATGCTGGAATATCCTCCTTTTCTGCTTTCTTTTTGTGGTAGTCCTCTCTGCGCTTGGCAAGGTGGGCTTCGTATCGTTTGATGGCTTCGGGGTCTCCGGCTTCCGCATCGGCTTTCAATTTCTGATAGCACTTAACGGTGGCTTCACTCTGGTATTTCCGCTTCTCAGCCAGCTTCCTTGCGGCTTCTTCATCGGTCTTGGCAAGCTCTACAAGGGCTTCGTGTTCCGCTTTGCGCTTGGCAGTCCTTGTGCGGATATACTCCTTTTTTCGAGCTTCCATCATGGCGGCATACTCTGGATCAGCTGCCATTCTTGCTTCTTCACGCTCCTTTTTGCGCTGTCTGGCTTCGGCTTCCTTGGCTCTCATTGCTTCCAGCTGCTTGGCTGCTTCGGGGTCTGTCTTTGCCTTTTCTTTCAATTCAGCCCGTGTCAGTTTGTTTTTCTTTTTGGCTCGCTCCACCCGCTTACGCTCAGTTTCAAGCATCTTTTCACGCTTGATGCGCTCTTTTTCCTCTAACTGACTGATATATTCCGGGCTGGCTTCTCTGGCTTCCTTTAGTTTTTGGCGGTGCTTCTGATTCCGTTCACGCTGATATGCCAGATGTTCTTCATACTGTGCGATAGCGACCGGATCTCCGGCTTGTGCAGCTTCTCGCAGAGCATACAGCTTTTGCTTCCTGCGTTCTTCCGAGCGTTTGCCCTTTTCCTGCTTCTTTCGCAGCTGCTCGGCTTCGATGGCGGCAATGCGTTCTTCCTCGGATACGGTCTCGACTGGCGGATAGTAGTTGCCGATGAAGTTGAAATGAATATCAATGTTCTGCTGGCGGTAGATGGTTCGACCACCTGTGGCTTCGTGAACCTCAATCCTGTCAATGAACGCATAGAGCATGGTGTCAGTCAGTTCCTCGCAGTCTCGGTATTTCTTGACCAGAGCGACAAAACGGGATGCGTCCACCTGCTTGATTTCGTCCTGCTGAACCAGATTATCCAGCTCTGCAACACGCCTTTCCAGCAAAATCTGTTCTTCATCGTACTGCTGAATCATGCGCTGTGCCTGTCGCTCCGGCAGCAAGCCGCTCAAGGTACTCTCATAGAGCTTGTTGATTTTCTCGTCCAGTTCAGCCATTCGCTTCTTTGCTTCGGCAAGCTCCTGATAGCCGTTGTTTGCTGTTCTGGTCTGCTGCTCATTCCAAACGGCTTTGAGCTGCTGAATAAACTCGTCCTCGTTTTCAAGGACATACTTGCTTACAGTCTGAATTGCCTGCAAAATTGCCGCTTCCAGAACCGATGTTTTTACATAGTGGGAAACACATTCGCCGCTTTTGCTCCGATAATTGCCGCATTGGAAAGCGGAATCTGAATCATAGTGCGTTTTGCTATGATTTGCTTCGGGACTGATATATCCCATTCGAGAACCACAATCCGCACAGTACACCAAACCAGACAGACGGTGGGAGTAGGTGCCGTTTGCCACTCTGGGCTTTTTCTTCGAGCGTATCTTTCTGGCAATATCCCATGTGTCTTGGTCGATGATGGCTTCATGCGTGTCGGGGAAAATCATCAGCTCGTCCGGTGTTGCGGCTCTGCGCTGCTTGGTCTTGAAGTTCTCGCAGATGGATTTGCCCAACACAGTATGACCAAGATATTCCTGCCGATCAAGGATGTAGCCAACGGTGGTTGCACTCCATCGGTAGGGGTCTGCCACATTCTTGTGCCGACAATTCTTCGGTTGATTTAAGGCTGCATAAGCGGAGGGAATCAGCACCTTCTCCGCTGTCAGCATTTCCGCAATGGCGGTGGTGCTGTTGCCCTGACAAACCAGACGGAAGATTTTTCTGACAACCTCTGCGGCTGGCTCGTCCACGATGAGGGTCTGCTTATCGTCCGGCTTTCGCTTGTAGCCATAAGGGATAGAGCCGCTGCATCGCATTCCGTCTTTCATTCTGGACTTGAAGATTGCCTTGATTTTGTTGCTGGTGTCCTTGGCGTACCACTCGTTCATGATGTTCAAGAACGGCGTGAAGTCATTGTCCTGTGGGGTAGCACTGTCCACATTGTTGTTGATGGCTATGAACCGAACACCCTTCTTCGGTAAAAGAATCTCTGTGTAGTAGCCAACTTGCAGATAGTTTCTACCAAAACGACTGAGATCCTTTACCACAAGGGTCTCCACTCGTCCGGCTTCGACTTCTTCCAGCAGGGCGGCAAAACCGGGACGATTAAAGTTCGTGCCGGAATAGCCGTCATCATAAAAGTGCCGGATATTTCTCAGCCCATGCTGACGGGCATATTCTTCAAGATATTTCTTCTGGTTCTGGATGGAGTTCGATTCTCCAGCCTGTTCATCATCTCTGGATAAACGCTCATATAGAGCTGTAATTTTGATTTCTTCTTTCTTTGCCACAGTTTTACCTCCCTTCTTTATGTAATTAAGCAGATAAACATCGGTCGTGCTTGTGAAACACACCCTTTGTCTATCTGCTTATAGTATAACCGTTCGGATCGGTACAGACATAGGACGAATGGGCTTGCAGCAGCGACGGCTTACAGAAGAACCGCGTCTTGCCGCTGCCGGAACCGCCGATCACCAGAATGTTTTTATTTCTGGCATACTTCGGCTGCTTTGGGCGGCTCGCCATCGTGATCCGCTCCGTCTGCGTCATAGGGATGTTCTGGAAAAAGTCCTTGTCCATGTAGGGAGCGATATCCGCCGCAGTCCCCCACCGGGCAGAGCCATACTCGATCCCGTGGCGATACTTCTTAGCGTTCTTGCCTTTCAGGTAGACTGCCATGCGGAGAATCACCGCACCGGCTATGCCAATCAGCAGGTCCGTGGGATGAAAACTGAGCCACAGGGAGGAAAGTGCTGCCGTTAAGCCGTCCCCAATGGAGAGCAGCTTGCCGGAAAGGTCAGCACCGGGCGCGAGCCGGAAAGCCTGTGCCAGCTTATCGAAGGGATACACAAACAGAAGATACGGAAGGTTCAGCAAAAACAGTTTTTTCATGTTCATCTCTGCACGCTCCGATCTTTGACCTTTACTTTCTCCCGGTCAATGGTACGGTGTTCCGTTTTCTCTGCCGCCTGTTCCTTCGCCTGGGTCAGTCGATCCCGGATGGAGGGCTTTTCCTCACGGCTCATTTTCCGGCTGGCAAACTCCTGAAATGCCGCTGTGATGGCCTCCGCGTCCCGGCTTTTGAAAAAGACCAGGTAACGGGGCTGCGCTGCGGCGGTGTCCTTCTTCAATGCAAAATCCACATGGTATTTCTTCGCCACACGGGAGAAAGCCTTGATATTCTTGTCGCTGATCTCGATATTGGCAAGACCGGCGTTCTGGCTGGCAAGCTGTTTAAGGCTCTGCCTGCCGCGGTAGATTTTTGGCTTCTGGCTTTTCTGGATTTCCTCCAGGAACTTTTTGACGGCCTTTTCAAAGACCTGCTCACTTAGCTTGGCTCCGTCAACAATGAGTGTCACGGCGCCCCGCGTTACTTCCTCCTGCATTTAGCCTCGCCCCCTTTGCCCGTCCCCGTACATATCGTGCTGCACTAGGGAAGAATAGTAGCTGTTGATGGTGGTCGGAGCGTTATACAGCGCCGCCAGAAGGTATTTCTTGATATTGCGGACATAGGTGGTGTTGTCCTTCATGCAGTCCATGACATACTGCACATGGGAACTGTCCAGCTTCATAAACCGGGACTTTACCACCTCCGCCGGATAATCGTCTCCGGCAATGCGGATGACTTTGCGGGCAGAACATACGGTATCCACGATCAGGTCAACGATCTCGTCAAGCTGATCACGGTCGATATGGCTGTCCTGCACCAGATAGCTGTACTCGATGTTGTCCAAAATCACTTCACGATAACATTCTCTGGCTCCCATCCGATCCGTTCCCATCCTTGCCCCTGCGGGGGTAGGGGGATTTGATTGGATAGGATTTGATAGTTCCGTACTTGATAAATCAGTCTTTGTTTGATTAGTATTTAATTGTGCGGGTTTTTCCGTACACGGTTCCGCCGTATCCGGGACACCCATATCCGGGTTTTCCGTATATGGCTTTGCCGTACCCGGTAAAGGCGTACCTAGGCTTGACGGCGGTTCGCACTGAGGCATTTCGTAAATCACATACTCGGTATCCGTGATCTTGCCTTTTTCATCCCGAAGCTGAGTGCGCCGGATATACCCGTGGGTTTCCAGCTCCTTCAACGCCGCACCGATGCTGTCCACACCTTCCCGGCAGATCGCCGCAAGACCTCTGGTGGTATAATTCCACTCGTCAGGGAGCGACAACATCATGGATAGCAGCCCTTTGGATTTCAGGGTCAGCGTCCGATCTTTCAAGTGATGGTTCGACATGACCGTATAATCACGGGTCTTTTCAATACGAAAAACAGCCATCTTCGCACCTCCTTCCTGTGAAAATAAAAAGTGTTGATTTTGAGCGGTTTATCCGTCTGTATGCCTCCGTTTTCTCCTGCATGAGAAAACATCCACGCCCTGTTCAGAACGCAAGCCACGGAGGAAGAAACAGAAGATATCCCACTGATTTTGATACAGTTTTCAGTCGGCTACCTCTCACGGTCTTTATGGTCATAGTGGAGGTCGCCGGAAAGCACCTTCGCATGGTTGCGGATTTTGATATGACCCTTTTCCTGATTCTCCAAAGCCTTGCTGTATCCGGCGTCAGTCAGGAACAGGCGCATTTTCTCACCCTTCCAGCCAACAGGCGAGTCATGGGTAAGAACATCAAAGACGATCATGTGTCTGGTCGCCGGGTCGAAACGCTCCAAAGCCATAATGTCATGGCCGGATAACTTCTGCGCCCCGGATTGCTGTCTGGCCTCTGCCAGCATTTCCCCGATCGTCCTTGCCTTGCCGGGGAAACGATAATTCTGCTGTACCTCCCGGATCACATCCATGCACTCTTTATCGGAGAGCGGGCGGAGCTTTCTCAAAAGGCTTTCCGCCGTATCCTTCATGGCCTGGTTTGTTGCATAGCGCCAGGTCATATAAATCTCATTCAGAGCAGCCACCTGATTGATACTTTCAATCTGATAGACCATTCTCTTTTCATCTTCATTCAAATTCATTATCCTTCTCCTTTCAAAATGGGTATGAAAAAACGCCACAGGATCACCCATGGCGTGTATATGGAAAAAGGGATGCTGTATCATCAAAAAAACAGCATCCCTTTTGCTTTCTATGTTAAGTTTTTCTCTATCGTGTGGAGGCAAATAACTCAAATTTCAAAAGTAGTAAACTGGTAGTAAATTCTTGCTTCATTTTCACGAAAACCCTGTAAAATCAATGCTTTTGGAGTTCAGAAGATATCTTGCCGTGGCAAACGAATAAAATGCGCGTCATGTTCATCTGTCCTTTTAAAAATATGCTGAGATTATACCATAGCTCCGCGCGGTATGTCAAAAAATTTTATCCCCCTAGGGGGCTTCCGCAATTGCCCCGCGGCTGATATAATCAAAAACATGATTTATCGTCAAAGGAGAAACTATCCCATGAAAAAGACTCTTGCACTTATTCTCACAATGCTCCTGTCCCTGAGTATGCTCGCAGGCTGCGGCCAGCAGCAGAGCGGCACCCCCGCGACCGAGGCTCCCGCCGAGGAATCCTCCGCCGTTGACGCCGCTCCCGCCACCCGCGTCATAACCGACGGTCTGGGACGCGAAATAGAAGTTCCGACCGAGATAAACTCCATCGTCACCCTCGGCAACGCAACGCGTATGCTCGTCTACCTAGGTCTTCAGGACAAGATGGTCACCACCGCAAACGGCGACCAGAACGACAGTCTCTTCATGGCCTACGGCTGCTTCAACCATGAAGCGTGGGCTGACCTGCCCGCGGCCTCAGCCGGCGGCTACGGCGAAATTCTGCCGGAAGTCATTCTTGAGGCCGATCCCGATATAATCCTCTGCACCTATGAGGAGGACATCGTCAACTCCATCGAAGAGCAGCTTGGCCGCTCCGTCGTCGCCGCCCCGCAGGGCACCCTGTTCGGCGAGGACTACAAGCTGGCGCTTCGCGTATTCGGCGACGCCTGCGGCGTGCCCGAACGTGCCGAGGAGGTCATCTCCTTCATGGACAACTGTCTCGCCGACCTCGACGCGCGCACCAATGACATCCCCGATGAGGACAAGCCCCTCGTTCTCGGCGCCGCCGCCACCTTCCGCGGCGGACACGGCATCGAAGGCGTTTACGCCAACGACGCAATTCTCGCTTCCATCCACGCGAACGACGCTGCCGCCGGCATCATCGAAGGCCCCCACGGCGTTGAGGTAGACCGCGAGCAGATCCTCGCGTGGGATCCCGACATCATCATTCTCGACTCCGGTAACCTTGAGCTTGTCAAGGATCAGTACGCCGAGGATCCGAGCTTCTTCGAGCAGCTCAGCGCCGTCAAGAACGGCAAGGTTTATCAGTGGCCGAACTCCACCGCGAACTACACCAACGTCGAGATTCCCCTCGTCAGCGCCTACTACGCAGGATCGCTGCTGTTCCCCGATGCATTCGCGGACGTTGATTTTGAGGCCAAGGCAAACGAGATATTCTCCTTCTTCCTCGGCCACGACGGCTACCTCGACCTGCTGACCGAAGCCGGGCTCGGCTACGGCGCCGTCACTCTCGGATAACAAAGGTGTGATATAATTGCAGAAGCACCCAGTAAAAATCGAACAATATGAACAGTTCGTCGCCCGCAAGCGCATAGCGCTTGCGGCTGCGGCGTTTATTACGCTCTTTGCCGCCGTGGTGTATATGGGCATCGGCTCGCTGAAAATCAGCCTGCCGGACATTTTCCGTGCGCTCGCCGGCGAGGGCGAAAAGAAATATCAGACCGCCATTATGAACATCCGCCTGCCGCGCGTTCTGGCGGCGATATTCGTCGGCGCAACGCTCGCGGCCTCCGGCGCGGTGATGCAGTGCGTACTGCGCAACCCTCTCGCCTCGGCATCAACGCTGGGCGTGTCGCAGGGCGCGGCTTTCGGCGCAGCGCTGGGCATAATCGTGTTCGGCGGCGGCGTGATAACAAACTCCAACTCCACCTCGACCGTATCGATCGATAACCCGTATATCGTCACGCTCTGCGCCTTCGTCTTCGGCTCGATATCGTCGGTCGTCGTGATACTCATCTCCCGGCTCAAGAAAAACGTCGGCCCCGGCGGGCTGATCCTCGCGGGCACGGCGCTCAGCGCGATGTTCGCCGGCGGCAGCACGCTGCTGCAATACTTCGCCGACGACACCTCGCTCGGCGCGGTCGTGTTCTGGACCTTCGGCAACCTCGGCAGCGCAAGCTGGAAGGATCTGCGCTTTATCAGCGTCGTTTTCGTGCTGAGCTTCATCTACTACATGTATAACCGCTGGAACTATAACGCCATGGAGGCGGGCTACGACACGGCCAAGAGCCTCGGCGTGGACACGAAGAAGGTCATGGTCGCCAGCATGGCGGTGTGCTCGCTGTCGGCGGCGGTCGCGGTGTCGTTCGTCGGCATAATCAGCTTTGTCGGCCTCATCGCGCCGCATGTAATGCGCTTTTTTGTCGGCAACGACCACCGCTTCCTCGTCCCCGGCTCCGCGGTCTGCGGCGCGCTGCTGCTGATACTTGCCGACGCGCTCGCAAAGCTGATCGCGCCGCCGATAATCCTGCCCATCGGCGCGATAATGTCGTTCATCGGCGGGCCGGTGTTCCTTATTCTGCTGTTCAGGGGGAGAAATTCCAATGGTTGAGGTCAGAGACATTTGCTTTTCCTACGGGAAAAACTCCCCCGACACGCTCCTCGGCGTGAGCTTTGACGTTCCGGACGGCATCTGCACCGCCATTCTCGGCAACAACGGTGCCGGCAAGAGCACGCTTTTAAAATGCATCGACCGCATTCTCCGCCCGAAGTCCGGCGAGGTCATCGTGGACGGGAAGAACGTTTTTGCGATGAGCAGCAACGAGATGGCACAGAACGTCGCCTACGTGGCGCAGAACGCGCGGGCGGTGGACATGTCGGTTTTTGACACGGTGCTGCTCGGCCGCAAGCCGTACATCCAATGGGACGCGACGCACCGGGACAGGGAGATAGTTTCGGATATCCTGCGCCGCATGAAGCTTGAATCCTACGCGCTGCGCAGTGTGTCGGAGCTGTCCGGCGGCGAGGCGCAGAAGGTGCTGATCGCCCGCGCGCTGGCGCAGGAGCCGCGCGTGCTGCTGCTCGACGAGCCGACCAGCAATCTCGACCCGCGCAATCAGCACGAGGTCATGCAGCTTGTGCGCGCCATCGCGCGCGAGCATAAAATAAGCGTCATTACCGTGCTGCACGACCTGAACCTCGCCATCCGCTACTGTGACCGCTTCATGTTCCTCAAGGATTCGGAGATATACGCCCACGGCGGGCGCGAGGTCATGTCGCCGGAGATAGTCGAACACGTTTACGACATGCACGTACACATCGTCGACTGCATGGGCATACCCGTTTTGATACCGTTCCCGGACGTCAAAACGCACGGGGAGGACGCGGATGGAACAGATTAAAAGCTGGGACGAGGCCGCGGCGGACTACCAGCGGGTTTTCCGCATGGGGCTGAACGACTATAACCGGCAGCTGCTGGAGTTCTTCACCTCAAACGGGCTGCTGCACCCCGGCTGCAGTGTGCTCGATATCGGCTGCGGCGTCGGGAAATACGGAACATATTTCGCCGAGCTTGGATGCGGCGTGACGCTGACGGACATTTCCCCCGCCATGCTCGCGCACGCAGCGCGGAACATGGCGGCGTACGCCATTTCGTGGCGCATCGTCGAGGGCGATTTCGCTATGCTGAGCACAGACGAGCTGTCCGGCGGCGATAAATTCGACCTGTCGGTCGCAATGATGTCCGCCGCAGTGCACGACACGGCCGGTGTGGAGAAGATGAGCACGCTGACCCGCGGCTGGTGCTTCACGGCGAACTTTGTCGAATGGGCGCAGCCGATGCGCGACGAGTTCTACCGCCGGATGGGGCTGGAGGTTTCGGGCTTCGGCGCGGGGATGCACGACAGCGCAGAGGCGCTGCTGCAAGCCGTCCGCGGCGCGGGCTATGACCCCATCGTGAAATACGTGCCCTATGACTGGAGCGACGACCGCAGTCCGGACGAGGCCGCAGAATATCTGATAAAGCGCTACGGCGGCGATGCTGGTGACGCCGCGCTCATGGCTTGCGCGAGAAAGATCGCGGCGGAGCTTGCGGACGAAAACGGCGTTTTCGTCGACAGTGTCAGCACCTGCGTCGCATGGATATACTGGAATACGGAGGCCTAACATGGACATTCACGAGCTTTTTGAAGCCGCCGGAAACCTGCATGGGCATCTCTGCCCCGGCCTTGCCGTTGGCGTACGGGCAGCCGCGGAGGCGGGCGGGCTGCTTCACGGCGAGCTGCGCTGCGCGATAGAGAGCCGCGCCTGCTGGGCGGATGGGTTCCAATCGGTTCTCGGCGCGACGGTCGGAAACGGCAGGTTATGTCTGCGCGAGACGGGGAAGCCCGTATTCAATTTTTACGGCGCGGGCGGCGAACTGCGGCTGTATCTGCGTCCGCTGCCGAAGCTTGCGGATAAATCCGCGCTCATTGAATACATTCTTACCGCGCCTGCAGCCGAGATCTTCTGTTCCGGCATCCCCCATATGCCGTTCCCCGCCGCGCCGCAGCGCCGCGATGAGCGGCCATGCGCCGTATGCGGCGAGCTTACGCGTGAAGACTTCCTGCAAATAAGATGCGGAGTTCCCGTATGTGCGGACTGCGCCGAAAAACAATCTCCGGATCGGTGATCCGGAGATTATTTAGCTTGTCAAAAAAGTCCTGTGAGGACTTTTTTTGACAAGCTTCATCCGCCGAGC
>ENA-ORSK01002151-ORSK01002151.1-human-gut-metagenome-genome-assembly--contig:-NODE-2151-length-13648-cov-3.898109_pt1 | contig 13648 bp, 11 predicted proteins | sample MGYA00242192_ERZ509159 | MGnify/ENA primary metagenome ERZ509159 (study PRJEB26280, sample SAMEA2338663) | human gut metagenome | biome: human gut; feature: human-associated habitat; material: faeces...
TTCTTCCGATCGGACACCGCTCCCATCATATTATAGGTTCTGGCCAGCAGTTCATACATCTGCTCATTTTTCAGATAACCGATACTCTCTGTCAGACATTGCAAGGTGTTTTCATACTGGTCGTTCTGCCAATAATATTCTGCAAGATAATAAAGCCCCAGGCCGGCCAGCTTCTGTGAGCCGGTGTCTGCTGCATATTCCATCACTTTCTGACAGGTCTCGTTGTCCGGAAATTTACCGTTTTCCCGGTTTTGGATGGTTTCCTCTATGAAATTTTGAACGGTCTGTGGTAAACCCTTTAAATCCATGCCGGTTCCTTTCCGGAATCCCCAAGCTGTCATTGATCATCCCCTGTCAGAGGCCATCATAAACAGCCATGGTATTCTAAATAGTTATCATACCACAGTACTTTGTCACTTTACAAGATTGCTCCGCCAAAAATACACGTCACCCGTAAAAAATTAAGGTTTTATTTAGATTTCATCCTCTGCCCATGCAAGAGCACATTTCACCGCACGATGCCAGCCCTTTAACAGTTTCTTGCAGTCTTCTTCATCCATTTCCGGTGCAAAGGATGCTCCGATCTGCCAGTTCTCACGGATCTCATCACGATTCTTCCAATAGCCTACCGCAAGTCCTGCCAGATAAGCCGCTCCCAGAGCAGTCGTCTCGATACATGCCGGACGGCGTACCTGGGTGTTGACGATATCCGCCTGGAACTGCATAAGGAAATCATTGGCACTGGCACCACCGTCTACTTTCAGGCTCTTTAAATCAATGCCGCTGTCCTTCTCCATGGCTTCCAGCACATCTGCCGTCTGGTATGCAATAGATTCCAGCGTGGCACGGATGAAATGCTCCTTGGTACAGCCTCTGGTAATGCCGACGATGGTTCCTCTGGCATACTGATCCCAGTAGGGGGCTCCCATGCCCGCAAATGCCGGAACAATATAGACCCCTGCGGTATCCGGCACATGCTCTGCATACTCCTGGGACTGTGCAGAGGTCTTGAGCATACGCATACTGTCACGAAGCCACTGGATCCCGGCACCAGCTACGAACACGCTGCCCTCCAGGGCATATTCTACGTTCTTGCTTGTGCTGGCAGCAATAGTGGTCAATAGACCCGACTGGGAGGTAATGGCTTCGTGTCCGGTGTTCATTAATAAGAAGCAGCCGGTTCCGTAAGTGTTTTTCACTTCTCCCTGCTCAAAGCAGCACTGTCCGAACAGCGCCGCCTGCTGGTCTCCCGCCGCACCGGCGATAGGAATCTCGCCGCCCAGAACGGACGCATCGGTCTTACCGTAGATCTCGCTGGAACAGCACACCTTCGGAAGCAGACTCTCCGGGATATTGAAGCGCTTCAGGATCTCCTGATCCCAGCAGAGATTATGAATATCGAAAAGCATGGTCCGGGAAGCATTCGTATAATCCGTCACATGTACGGCACCCTTGGTCAGATTCCAGATCAGCCAGGTATCCACCGTACCGAAGAGAAGCTCGCCTCTCTCCGCACGCTTTCTGGCTCCGGGAACATTATTCAGGATCCAGGCGATCTTCGATGCACTGAAGTAGGCATCAGGGATCAGTCCGGTCTTCTCCCGGATGATTTTGTCAAAACCGTCTTTTTTCAGTTCCTCGATCATATCGGAAGTCCGGCGGCACTGCCATACAATGGCATTGTATACCGGTTCTCCGGTATTTTTGTCCCAGAGAATCGTGGTTTCCCGCTGGTTCGTGATGCCGATGGCTTCGATCTGGTCATCCGTGACACCCAGGACTGCCATGCTTTCGATCGCCACTCCCAGCTGGGAGGACCAGATCTCCATGGGGTTATGTTCTACCCAGCCGGGCTGGGGATAGATCTGTGTGAATTCCTTCTGTGCCATGGAACAGATATTTCCCTGTTTATCAAACAGGATACAGCGGGAACTCGTGGTTCCCTGATCCAGTGCCATGATGTATGTCTTTTTCTGTGTGTTATGTGTATCTCCCATTGTGTTATGTAACCTCCCGTTGTTCGTTCCAGGCTCTGCCCATAGCATATCCCAATCGTGTCATTGGAATATATTGTGTCCATTGCCCCAAATATGCTCTATTCTCAATAGTTCTGTCCTCTGTCACCCGCGGAACGACCTGGTTGCCACTATATTGACACCCGTGTCAGCTACGTTTTCCACAATGACATCTCCTACATGAATGGGTGCAGCCGCAGTGACATCTGCCAGGGCTTTCATGCAGTCATCGATCCTGCCTTTGGGAATATCGGAAGCCGTCTTCACGGATACTACTGTGTCTGGATACCCTTCCACACGCACGGTGGAGGTGACGATCCGGGTAGGATTCGTGACTTCTTTTTCTCCGTAAGCCGCCCCTCTGGGGCACCGGTTGCCGGTCACTGTGACACTATTGTCACCTTCTATGGTCACAGTCAGAGCACACCCCACCGGGCAGCAGATACAGGTCAGTTCTCTTTGTGTTGTGTTCTTCTCTGCCATCGTCTCACCCTCTTTTCTGCCGAATATATTCTACAGCGTAGTTTCCCGCCTTTTCCGCTTCTGTGGATACATGGTCTACCAGTTCGTGTACATGGAGCACATTGCCGCAGGCGAAGACGCCGGGGATACTGCACTCCAGATTCTCTCCCACTACCGGTCCTCCGGTCTTGCCGTCCATATCCGCTCCTAAGCCTCTGGTCAGTTCGTTCTCCGGGATCAGCCCGCAGGATAACAACAGAGTATCGCAGGGAACCTCCCACTCGGATCCGGGGATGGGTTCTCCATTATCGTCCACTTTTGTCAGGGTCACTCCCTCTACACGGTCTCTGCCGTGAATCTGTGCCACGGTAGTATTCAGATACAGAGGGATGTTGAAATCATCCAGGCACTGGACAATGTTACGCTTCAGTCCACCGCTCTGGGGACGAAGCTCCGCCACGCACTGCACCTTGGCACCTTCTAACACCATACGTCTCGCCATGATGAGTCCAATATCACCGGAGCCCAGGATGACTACATTCTTACCCGGCATACGTCCGCGGATGTTTACATAATACTGCGCAGTTCCGGCGCTGTAGATGCCTGCCGGTCTGCTGCCGGGAATATTTAACGCACCACGGGAACGCTCTCTGCAGCCCATCGCCAGGATCACGGTCTCTGTCTCAATCTCCAACAGGCCGTCCTCTTTGTTCATGGCGGTGACTTTCTTGCGTCCGTCGGGAAGTAGGGAAATATTTGTTACCATGGTATTCAGCAGATAAGGGATTTTTGCTTCTTCTGCCATGTCAATATAGCGTTCCGCGTATTCCGGTCCGGTCAGCTCCTCTTTAAAAGTATGCAGTCCGAAACCGTTGTGGATACACTGGTTCAGAATGCCTCCCAGTTCTCTGTCACGCTCTAAGATCAGCACTTTTTCACAGCCGGCCTTTCTCGCAGACAGCGCTGCCGCCAGTCCCGCAGGACCTCCTCCGATGATGACGATATCTTCTGTGCGTTTACTCATGGAGTGCCTCCTTTCCGACAGGCGCCTGTGTCCTCTTCCATGTTCCGCCCTCTCCGGGTGCGGTGTCTTTATTTTTACCGGTCAGAATCTCTGAGCCGGTTCCTTCTTTAGTGATCTGTGCCGGATCGAGATGCAGTTCTCTCGACAGGATTTCCAATGTCTTCGGGGAACAGAATCCCGCCTGGCATCTACCCATTCCGGCTCTGGTGCGGCGTTTGACACCATCCAATGTCGTCGCTCCCACTAGGCGGTGAATGGCTGACAGAATCTCTCCCTCCGTCACCAGTTCACAACGGCAGATCACGTTTGCAAAAGCGGGATTTTCCCGGATCAGCGCTTCTCTCTCCTCTTCCGTGGCAAGCGCCATGCTGGGGATTCCTTTTCTGGTGTCAACAAAATCCGCTTTACGTTCTGCAGGATAAATATTTTCAACAATCTGTGCCACATACTCACCGATCGCCGGTGCACTGGTCAGTCCCGGTGATTCAATACCCGCAACATCGATGAACCCGGGATGCCCTGCTGCCTCTTCGATGAGGAAATCCGATTTTTCCGCAGGATCTTCGTGCACCAGATGAGCACGCAGTCCAGCAAAAGAAGTGATCGTCTGTCTGCCGTCCAGGGCATCCACGCTGTTGCTTCCCAGGTTCAAAACCTTCGCCAGTCCCTCTGCCGTGGTGTCCACCTCCTGCTTATCCGGAATATCCTCCGCTGTCGGACCTACCAGCAGATTGCCATGGACAGTAGGAGTTACAAGGATACCTTTACCCATTTTGGAGGGCTGTTGGAAAATAGTGGAATTTACCAGATCACCACAATTTTTGTCCATCAGACGATACTCACCTCTGCGAGGCACAATACGGATCTTCTCTTCACAGATCATGTTGTGGATTTCATCCGCATAGACACCTGCCGCATTGATGACGATGGGAGCCTCGAATATCTCACCATCCACCTGCACCTGATACATCCGTCTTTCCTTCGCAGGCGGGTTCTCGGTCCATACCGGTCTCTGTTCCACGATGGCTGTCACCTTGTGGTCACGATAGAACTCTACGCCGTTTTCCGCCGCATTTTCTGCCAACGCAATGTTCAGTCCGAAAGGACATACGATGCCGCCGGTGGGTGCATACAATGCTCCCACGATATTCCGGGAAATCGCCGGCTCCATCGCCCATACTTCCTCCGGAGACAGAAGCTTCAATTCCTTGACTCCATTCTCTATGCCACGTCTGTACAGTTCTTCCAGTCCGGGCATGCCGTCTTCTTCAAAGCACAGTACCAGGGAACCGTTCCTGCGAAACGGGAAGTCCAGCTTCTTCGACAGTTCCTCCATCATTTCGTTGCCCCGGACATTTAATTTTGCCTTAAGTGTTCCCGGCACCGCATCATACCCCGCATGCACAATGCCGCTGTTTGCCTTGGAAGTACCTTCGCAGACATCGCTTTTTGCCTCCAGTACAGCGATCCTCAGCTTTCCCTTCGCCAGTTCCCTGGCGATGGCGCATCCACTGACTCCGGCGCCGATGATGATTACATCATAATCCTTCATAACCTCGCCCTGCCTTTCCTATATTTACATTTATATTCGAATGTCCACCTTTACCTTCTGAATATCCGTTTTCTCTTTCTGAATGTCCATTTTTTAATTATTGAAAATGTTTCCTTGATATTTATTTTACCATATCCCACGGGAAAACACGACCGAAAACTAGCAACACTCTGTGTAAAATGTAGTCGAAAAAACCGGACAGTGATCGCTCACCATCCGGTCTCTTATTATTGTTCTATTTTTCTTCTATAATCGCATATCCCATACTTCCAAGCTTTCCGGCTTCATAGGATTCACTCAAAAGCACGCTGCCCTTTCCCAAATACTCCCGCAGATCAATCGTTGTACTGCCATTATTGAGACAGACTGTAATCTTGTGATCTCCCCAGGTTCTCTGATAGATATATCCTCCGTCATGATCCATATATCGCAGAGTGTAATCTCCATAGGTCAGCTCCTCATGTTCTTTACGAATAGCAATCAGCCGGGAAAAGAAATCATCCTCTTCATCCTGCACCTTTTCCCAGGGCATGGGCCCCCGCAGTGTTGTCTCGCTACTGCCGTCCATTCCCAGTTCATCCCCATAGAATACGCAGGGAATTCCGGGAGAGGTAAACAGGAACACCTCTGCTAGCCGGAATCTTCGCAGGTCTCCCTCGCAGTACGACAGGAACCGGTTGACATCATGGCTGTCTAATAGGTTTAACTGCCCACGCAGCGTTCCGGTACGATATCGCAGTAGCATCTTCACGATACGATCATGAAATTCCTCTGCGGAAATTTTCCGAAGGGCAAAGAAATCACGACAGTTCTTCCGGAAATCGTAATTCATGGTGGAATCAAACATGTCTCCGTTCAGCCAGGTCTCCGAGCTCTCCCATATCTCCCCTATCATAACACTCTCCGGATTTTCCTCATGAGCAGCCCTACGAAAATCTCTCCAAAATCCCCGATCCACTTCATTTGCCACATCCAGACGCCAGCCATCCACCTTAAATTCCCGAATCCAATAACGGCATACTTCCATAAAATAAGCTCTTTCCTCCGGATTAGAAGAATTCAGCTTCGGCATCTTCCGCTCATAAGCGAAACAACTGTATGTCGGCTTTTCTTCTTCCGTTGCCGGGCGTATCACCGGAAACTGCAGCTGATAAAACCAGTTGGCATATTCGGAGCTTTCTCCTTTTTCCACCACATCGCTAAACTGCGGGAAATACCAGCTGCAATGGTTGAACACACCATCAATGACAATGTGCATTCCTCTGTTGTGAATATCCTGCACCAATTCCCGGAACTCTTCGTCCGTTCCCATATTGGGGGACACATGAAAATAGTCTAGCAGGTCGTATTTATGATACTCTCCCGCCGTGAATACCGGGTTCAGGTAGATACAGTTGAATCCCAGCTTCTGAATATAATCCAGATTCTCCCGGATCCCCTGTATGGTTCCGCCCAGACGGCTTTTCAACCGGATGCCGTTCTGCCATTCCATCTCTTTTCCCTGTCCTACGATCTCGCGGTGTCCGCTGGCAAAGCTGTCCGGGAAAATATTGTAAACGATTGCCTCCCGGAACCACTTCGGTTCCTCACAGATCTCTTCTCTGCGGATAAACGGATACTGGTAAAATTCGCTTCTCTCTACCGGAAGATATTTTGCACAGATATCTGCATAATAGAACCTCGTCTCTTCCGGGTCTTTCAATTCAAAATAGTAGCATACCCTGTCATACGGAGTCTCAAAAGTTGCATCATAATAGTCAAAATGCATATCCGACAGTATCTTCTTCATGTACACTGCCGTAAACACAATAGGATCACCGGGTTGTACGCGGTCTCCGTACCACAGAACACAATCTGTCAGATTATCCTTCGCCACCCGGATACGAATTGTAAGATTCATCTCACTGTTCGCAAATGCATACTGCGACAGCGGTATATGTAAAATTGCTTCTTGTAAAATCATAAGTTCCTCCTGCTTTTAACCTTTGACACCTCCCGAAGAGAGTCCCGATACCATGTATTTCTGCACCAGGAAAAACAAAATCAATACAGGAAGTGTTGTCAGAATTGCCGCTGCCGAAAAAAGCGGCCAGTTACGCGTATAGTCCGTAGCCTGCAGAGAATACAGCGCTACCGCCAGTGTGTTTTTCTCCGCGCCTGACAAAAAGACTGTGCTGAAAATATATTCATTCCACACATAGATCACCACCAGAACAGAAGAGATGATGATGCTTGGCCTTGCCAGCGGCATGACGATCTTCGTGATCAATTGTCTGTCATTCACACCATCAATTCTCGCTGCATCCTCGATAGCCTCAGGAATACTGTCAAAATATCCCTTCATATTCCAGAAAACAAAAATCGCCATACTTCCCGCATAGATAAATACCAATCCCATATAAGAATTCAACAGATTCAGAGTCTTGATAATCCGATAAATTGCAAACATGGAGAGAATTGCCGGGAACGCATTTAACACCAGTAAAATATATAAAGTCCTCTTCCGTCCGACAAACCGCATTCTGGAAAATACATACGCAGCCGGCACAGCCACCAGCATAGTTAGCAGAACGGTCAGTGCGCTTAGCAAAAGACTGTTCACAAACCATCTCCCAAAAGGTCTCTCCGTCAGGATCGTAATATAGTTATCCATAGTGATTGTCTTCGGCAAAACATGAAATTCTGTGGAAATAATACTGTTACTCCCACTGATAGATATGCTGAATGCATACAGGATAGGAATCAGTGTCAGGAAAGAAAGTAAAATGAATCCTATATTCAGCAATATCAGCTTTACTTTTTCTTTAATTTTTTTCCCTGTCATATTCCCCTCACTGTTCCGAGATTGAAAACTCTCTTCGGTTCATGGTCTTGTAAAGCACCAGTATAATCAAAAATACAATAAACGCCACAGCGGATGAATAACCATAGTTACTGGTAATAAACGCTTTTTCATATACATAGGTGATTACCGTATTAATATCTGCACCAGTCTTCGAACCGGTCTGCATCGTCATCAGATACACAATGTCAAACTGCTTAAACGCCGTGAATGTAGCCATAATGATCACCGGCATCAGAATGGGAAGAATCTGCGGAATGGTCACATAGAAATGTTTTTTCCAAAATCCCGCACCATCTAATTCCGCACTTTCATAGATATTCCGGTCAATACTCTGCATGGCACCGTCCATCATCGTGAACATATACGGAACTCCCAGCCACAGGTTCACCACCAGACAACTGATAAATGCCATACCGTTTGTGGACAGAAAATTTACCGGTTTGCCTCCAATCTGTTTAAGTATCTGATTAAACAGTCCGAATTCCGTATTAAAAATTCCCATACGCCATAACAGAATTGATACATATGCCGGCATCGCCCAGGGCACGATCAGCAGAGTCTTGTAGATCCTTCTCAGTTTTAATCCTTTCGCATTCAGCCCAGCGGCAATGAAAAAGCCAAAGATCAACTGTAATGCCATACTGGATACAGTCCATAATAGAGTCCGTAAAAAAGCAGGAAGAAATCCGGAATCAAAAGCCAGCAATGCCTTTTTATAATTGTACAGTCCAACATACTGATAATCCTTCCAATGATAAATACTCATATTGGTAAAGGATATTTCTACGGTATACAATAAGGGCACGACAATCATCAACCCTACAATGATCAGAAACGGCATACTGTAGAACCATGCTTTCTTCTTTCCTCGTTTCATCCTGCTTTCACTCCTTACCTGTCATTACATCTGCAAATTACTGCATTGCAGAAATCTGTTCCAAAGCTTCCTTCTGGTGTGCATCGCATGCCGTCTGCACATTCTCTCCACGCTTATTCACTGCTGCCAGCAGGTCATCTGTCACTGACCACATCACATCCATTTCCGGAATGTTGGGCATAGGTACTACATTGTTTGCCATAGTCTTCAGTGCCATGATCATTTGATTCTCTGATACAGATGCATCTTCATAAGCTTTACTGTTGGCAGGTGCACAGCTTGCGGCATTTGCCAGTGCCACACCGGTCTCCTTGGATCCAAGTACCTTCAACACTTCTGCCAACGCCTCCTTTTTCGTCTCTGCTGCATGCTTCAGTACATGAACGCCCTGTACTCCGGAAAAAGGTGTCAGAGATGTGCCGTTCGGCAGGACCGGCATCGGCGCAATTCCTAAGTCAATACCGGCTTTTTTGATCCCCGGTACCAGCCAGGGACCTCCGATAGTACTTGCTGCTTTTCCTTCCGTAAACAAAGTTGTCACGGTATTATACTCACCATCTGCCGTCATATATGACACAAACTGCTTATGATATTCCATAGCTTCTACCGTCTGGGGCAGATTCAATCCCGGCTCTCTGTTCTCATTGATCAGATAACCGCCAAAGCCCTGGATCCAGGCTGCTGCATTATAGGAAGTGGAATGCTGCTCGACAAATATATACTGATCTGCCGTGGTCTCATTCTTCATAAGTTCCAACAGTTCATCCGTGGTCTCCGGTGCAGTCTCCATCAGATCCTTATTGTACAGAAACAGCAATGCTTCATAGTACAACGGTAATTGATATTTGTCTCCCTGATACTCCCCGGCGCTTAACGTCATAGGAAGGAAATCCGCCAGATCATCCTCCGTCAACACATCGGTAATCGGAGACAGGATTCCCATCTGTGCAAAGGTACCTACTTTATCATGCGCCCACATAAACATATCCGGCGCACTTTCCTGATCGTCACCCACTAATTTTAAGGCATCCGACATATTTTCTTTTCTTTCAAAAGTGACTACAATCTCCGGTGCCAGTGCATCGACCTGCTTCTGTAACGTATCGGCAATAGTGGCATCCGCACAATGCCATACGGTAATATTCACCGGTTCTGTCGTCTGCGTATTCTGATTTTCCGTTGTCGTGGTTACATTACTTTCTGTATTTACGGTTGCCTCTGATCCGCATCCGCTTAACATGGATACTACTAAAAGTGAACTTAGCAACATTGCAATTTTTTTCTTCATAGCTTCCTCCTTTTGATAAAACGTTTTTCTACTTTTATAAAACACAGCGCTATGTTTAAAAAGTATTGAATCTTCTTTGCGAATTCGATATACTAAAAATAGCAGACCGCCTGCGAAATAGCAACGAAACAGCCCATAAAAAATGCACAAATTACGCAAACGTTTTACCAATGGAGGATTTCAGATGGCAGCAACAATCAAGGATGTAGCCAAAAAGGCCAATGTATCTATTTCCACAGTCAGCCGAGTACTGAGCAATCAGATGCATGTCTCTTCTTCCACTTATAAACGAATCCAGGATGCCGTAGCCGAATTGAATTACATTCCCAATTCTTCCGCGGTATCCCTGGTTAAAAAAAGCAGCACAACTGTCCTCTATGCTGACAGTTTTTACAAGGGACGCCCCTACGAGAATCCCCATATGTTCGACATTATCTCCGGTTCATCCCATGAATTACGCAAAAAAGGATATTTTCTCGGCTTATTGGATCTGGATTGTTCCAAAGAAAAAGCCGAAGAGCAGATCATCAACGCCATACAATCTAAAAAAGCAGATGGAATTCTGATCAACGGTTATTACGTAACTCCTGCAATTGAGAAAATACTATTAGCCACTGATTTCCCGCATATCTGTATCGGAAAACCCTCTTTCGACTCCATGCTGTCTTGGATTGACACAAATCATTCTCTGTCTTCCAATCTGGCAATCACTCACCTGGTCTCTCTCGGGCATAAAAAAATCGCCTTCGTCGGCGGTTCTGACAAAGACAATATTTACAGAGATCGTTTTCTGGGATATCGGCTGTCTCTCGAGCGCAACAATCTCTCACCCCGAGATGCCTATGTCATCCCTACTTCTTGCAATCTGGAAGAAATCATCCAACATACCACGGAGCTTCTGCGACTACCGGAACCTCCCGACAGCATTCTGTGCTTTAACAGTCTTATCGCCGTCGGCGTCATCCAGGCAATCCGTCAGTTCCACCTGCGCATTCCGGAGGACATTTCTATTGTCTCCTTCGACAATTACCCGTATGCACCTCTGATCACACCATCTCTGACTGTCGTGGATATTGATATGTACAGTCTTGGCACCCGTGCCGGAGCATCTCTGCTGAAAAAGATACAGAACCCGGAGATGCTGATCCAGACCTATACCGCCCTGCCACATTTGATTCAACGAGACAGCACGGTGTTACACAGTGAAACATAATTCGTATATATCCTTAAATCTTGTGGAAAATGTTCCGAATTTTAATAAAGACCGTAGCTTTTCACTTAACATTTGCTCATTAGAATTAATCAGCAGACTGGCTCCTTCATCATCATACGTGATATCAAAACAATATTCTTCCTGCTCAATCTGCTTTCGTATAGAAATCATTTATAAAATCTCCAATCTGATAGTTTCCATCACCATGTTTGTCTTTGGCAGTTCATATGCATATTCCATAATTTGTGTCATGTCCATTTTATGGATCAGCTTTCTATAGTTACTTATTATTTCTTTGTATAGATCAAAAGAAAATTTCACCCGTACATCCTCAATTTTTCTATTACTTTTGGGCGTTGCGACATAATAATGATCCGGTATGGTGTCGGTCAGTCCATAATAATAAAATGCGCTGTTAAGTGTCAGTATTGCATTCGGATATTTTTTCATGATGATCTCTAATTCCGGCACATACCTATCCTCTGAATAGAGACCCTTTTCTGTTATAAATAGATGACCTTCCTGTATGTTTTTTTAATTTGATAATCTGTACCATATTTTTCCAGACATTCATGATATGATAATAACATATTCCCCTCCTGGTTTTAGCTATTGTAGGTAAAATATATTTTTTACCTGTTTCTATTTCAATATCATCATAACTTATTATATTTGTCCCTATTTACCTTTGTGTGTCTAATATCAAGACAGTATAATTATACATTTCACGAATTGCGTATGCAATTAGAAAATCAAGTAGTCCAAATTCAAATACAATACCATAAGGCTTTCCAGATAATCTGGGAAACAGTAGTAATGATTAGTGGCGTTTCGTACCAGTATCAAAAGCCTTTGACCATATATTTACAGACCAAGAGCTTTACGAAGAATACAACCTTACTGATGAAGAAATAAATATCATAGAATCAGTCATCAAAGAACGAAAATAACAATACCAATACCCTTTGTCATGTGGTAAAATAAAGAAAAACCTATTATGAAACCTAAGGAAGGATTGGGCATGAAAATTTTGAAAAGTATTCTTAATTATATTCCATTAGCCACGTTTATCATATTTGTGGTTACTGATGGAATTATTTCTTTAACATCGGCATTAATTTTTGTTATTTCCACGATTGGTCTACTGATTAATTGGAAAAGAAAAAAACCAGCGATGAAGAATTAAGAAAATTCATGTTTATCAATTACAGGTGACATTGAAAGAGTCAGCCCATTCAAGGTGCTGGCTCTTTAAAAATTCCATTCTAATAAATTGCACGACAACTTATAAAAAAATATGCTCCACATTATGGAAAAATGTATATAAATGTATAAAAGTATCAAAATCGAATAATTATAAGGACTTATGCATCAGACACACTTTTGTAAAAAGGGAGTTGATTTTCTCACAGAAAATATTGCTGTATCATATTTTCTACGATGTTAGCTTTTAGCGGAGCCTCTTCCGATTCATAGGTGGCCAGTAGTGTATCCGACAGCATAATTCCATTTATGTTATAGAGCTGCATTTTCCGAAAAGCAACCTGCGCATAATTTTCATTATCCATCATACCAAAGTGCTCCCAGTAATGGACTTGGCCTGTTACCGGGTGCCTTATGGTAAAATCCGGATAGATCACTCTCTTTCCCAAATGTAATGCTTCCTCGTAATGAAATGGTATCCTGTTCACATGCAGCATCGTCGCAATGATTGCCTCTGATTTGGAACGCACCTTCTGTCCGTTGAAAATAGGATGAATCAGTTGTTCCGGATATTTGGGGCATCTCTCATAATCCTGCTTTTCCCATTCAGCAATTTCTGTATTTACTGAAGTAAATACTTTTTTCAACAGTTCTGCATATACAGCAGTCTCAAGCAACTGTTCTTCTCCCGTTTGCTCTTTGTTACACAAATCCAAATAACTTTGTATTGCTCGTTTTTCTTGCACTATATCCTGAAGCATTACTTCATAATATTTCTTTTCCGCCATAGAGACAGCGGTATTTTTTTCATTGCTAGGAATATAAATTTTCTGTCCATCACAAGATATGTACCATTTCTTATGCTTACCGTTTTGAGAATAGATCAGTTTACCTGCCGGATATGTCTGCAGTCGTTCCAAAATGTTTTTTTCCCGTTGGTCCAGCACTTCTTTTTCTCTTAGCATCTGGTGATATAGCATGACTTCGCCTTTCTCTTATTTTATTGTGATTTAATCAGTTACTTTTTGTTGAAATTCTGCTGAAACCAGCTGGATTTTCACAAGAGTTGTAAATAGAGTTTCATGGTCAGATGAAATGTAACAATATTACATCATATTTCTATCAAGTTGTAAACCTTTATTTTTTCATGGGCACAGCACAGGCTTGCG
>ENA-ORSK01002160-ORSK01002160.1-human-gut-metagenome-genome-assembly--contig:-NODE-2160-length-13603-cov-5.687851_pt1 | contig 13603 bp, 9 predicted proteins | sample MGYA00242192_ERZ509159 | MGnify/ENA primary metagenome ERZ509159 (study PRJEB26280, sample SAMEA2338663) | human gut metagenome | biome: human gut; feature: human-associated habitat; material: faeces...
GGGAAAAACACGCCGACAGAAGGCTTGACCATAGGAGACAAGGCTCCTACATTTACTATCTGTGGCGAAAAGCAGTTGATTGACTTGAAGGATTTAAGAGGTAAATATGTACTGCTAAGTTTTTGGGCCAGCTATGATGCTCTGTCAAGGATGCAGAATGCTACTTTGAATCATGCCATCGCGCAGGCCGACAATGTAGAAATGGTTTCCGTTTCATTTGATGAATACAAGTCGATATTTAACGAAACCATTAAAAAAGACCAGATATCAACTTCTAATTGTTTTGTGGAATTGGCTGGTGTTTCATCGGATCTATATCAGACTTATCGCTTGAAAAGAGGCTTTAAGAACTTTTTGTTAGATGAAAATGGCGTTATTGTTGCCAAGGATATCACCGTATCCGAACTCTCTTCTTATTTGAATTGAGAGAACATTTCCGAAAGGAAGAAAAATACAACAAAAATAATTACCGTGGATTCTCAATGGAATCTGCGGTTTTTTTTGCTATATGGTATTTTATTGACTTACATCATTTATCATTCACAATCAAATGCTTACCTTTACGGCGGATAAATAAAAAGGTTATGAAACAGATTAAGAATATTGTGTTTGATTTCGGCGGGGTTATCATTAGCTTTGACCGTGAACAGGCTGTAAAGGCGTTTGAGCGGATAGGAGTGAGGGAAGCGGACAGTTTATTAGGGAAATACCATCAGCAGGGGATTTTTCAGGAAGTAGAAAATGGGAACATGGACGCTGAAACTTTCCGCTGTGAATTGAGTAAAATTTGTGGGAAAGAATTGACTTATCAAGATGTGGAAAATGGGTGGAAAGGATTTGTTACGGACGTGCCGCAATATAAATTGGATTACTTGAATGAGCTTCGTAAGAAGTACAAGGTATATATATTGAGCAACACCAATCCTTATGTGATGGGATGGGCGAGGAGTAATGCATTTACTTCTGCGGGAAAGCCATTGGACGCTTATGTTGATAAGATTTACACTTCCTACGAAGCCGGTTCCACCAAGCCGGATCCTGGCATCTTTAACTATATGATAAAAGATAGTAAACTGAATCCGGCTGAAACAATATTTGTAGATGACGGTGCGGCCAATATTGTTATTGGTAAAGAACTGGGCTTTATTACGATGCAACCGGAGAACGGCGAGGATTGGCGTCAAAAACTAGAAAAGCTCCTATAATTATTTAGGAGCTTTTCTGTATAAATAGATAGCAATAAATGTGTAAAGTATATTAGGAATCCATACCGCTATAATAGGAGGGGTGTTTCCGTTGACAGCAAAGGTTGCTGACACTGTTTGGAACAAAATGTATGAAAAACTAAGTGCTAACCCTACTCCTAAATGCAGTCCCATTCCTCCTTTCATTTTTCTGGATGATAAGGAAACACCAATGGTTGTCAAGATAAAAGCGGCAAAGGACATGGCTATACGTTGGTAATATTCAATTTCAAATTCCTTTATGTTGGCGAACCCGCGTCTTTTCTGCTTGTCTATATATTCTTTCAGTTCAGGGCTTGTCATGGTTTGTTGCTGCCCTTTCATAATCAGGAAATCTTGAGGCTCCATTTTAATGATCGTATCCAAACGGTCACCACGAGTGATTTTTTCACGCATACCTTCCATCTCACGTATCATATAGTTCTTGATTGTCCATTTGTGTACAGATGCTGTATCATAAGTGACACTTCGGGCAGTAAGGTGGGCAACTAGTTTCTTGTCATCAAACTTGTCTAAGGAGAAGCGGTATCCCGTTTTATTATAATTTTCATAACGTTCTATGTAGGCAATGACCCCGCTGTCTACTTCCAGTTGCACATTCCGCACATATTCCTGTTTCTTTTTTTTCTTATAACGGTCCTCAAAATCCAAACGGGTTACATTTCCCTTAGGTATGACGTATGCTCCCAGTCCGAAAGTAACAACGGAAATGATTGCAGCCGAAATCATATAGGGCCGCATCATTCGTTTAAAACTCATTCCGGTGGAGAACATGGCAATGATTTCCGAGTTTTCTGCCAGCTTGGAAGTAAAGAAGATAACAGCGATAAAGACAAACAAGGGGCTGAACAGATTGGAGAAGTAAGGGATGAAGTTCATGTAATAATCAAATACAATCGCTTTCAGCGGGGCTTTATTATTGATGAACCTGTCTATATTTTCGTTCACGTCAAACACTACTGCAATGGAGATAATCAATGCAATAGCGAAAAAGTAGGTTCCCAGAAACTTCTTAATGATATATATGTCCAGTCTTTTCACCCATTTATCCAGTTTCAGCCAACTGATATTCGGCTTCCACCATTTTTTATCCTTTGGGGATGAATCTGTGTTTGTCTTGAACCAATTCTTCATTTCTAGTAATTTATAATCTTGTAGATAAGCGTTTTACCATCATTGGTTTCCACGTAGAGAAATCTCCTGCAATGATGTGTTTACGGGCCTCGCCTGCTAGCCACAGATAGAATGCCAAGTTGTGGATAGAAGCGATTTGCATGGCCAGCAGTTCTTGTGCGTGGAACAGATGGCGCAAGTAAGCACGGCTGTACATGGTATCTACATACGATGCCCCTTCGGCCTCGATAGGAGAATAATCATCCTCCCATTTCTTGTTGCGCATGTTCATTATGCCGTTTTTAGTGAACAACATTCCATTGCGTCCGTTCCGGGTCGGCATTACACAATCAAACATATCTACACCGCGTTCTATACCCTCCAGTATATTTACCGGTGTACCGACTCCCATCAGATAGCGGGGCTTGTCTTTGGGTAAGATTTCATTGACAACCTCTATCATTTCGTACATTTTCTCGGTTGGCTCACCTACGGCTAGGCCACCGATGGCGTTTCCGTCAGCTCCCTTGGAGGCAATATATTCCGCTGATTGTTTGCGTAAGTCGGGATAAACACAGCCTTGCACTATGGGAAATAATGACTGTTGATAACCATATTTGGGATCGGTTTCGTTGAAATGTTTTATGCAACGGTCCAGCCAACGATGGGTAAGCTGCATTGATTTTTTTGCGTATTCATAATCTGCGGTTCCCGGAGTACATTCGTCAAAAGCCATCATGATATCTGCACCGATAGTCCGTTCAATGTCCATCACCCGTTCAGGAGTGAACAAGTGCTTCGAACCGTCTATATGTGAGCGAAATTCCACACCTTCTTCTCTCATTTTGCGGATACCTGATAAAGAGAATACCTGAAAACCACCACTATCAGTCAGCATAGGACGGTCAAAACCATTGAATTTATGCAGACCTCCGGCACGTTCTATTATATCCAGTCCCGGTCGCAAATACAGGTGGTAAGTGTTTCCTAGGATTATCTGCGCTTTAATGTCCTCTTTCAACTCATGCAAATGCACGCCCTTCACCGTTCCCAATGTGCCTACAGGCATAAAGATGGGGGTTTCTATTTGCCCGTGGTCAGTCGTTATCAATCCGGCACGGGCATTCGATTTAGGGTCTGTATATTGTAAGTCAAAAGTCATATTTATTTCTTTTCTTCTGTTTTTTGATTGGTAATATTAAAATCAATGGCACCGTTTACTTTTTCATTGGTGAGAGCTAAAGCCAATACTTCTTTAATATCCGTGACATAATGGAATGTCAGTCCTTCTAGATACATCGGCTGAATTTCTTCAATGTTCTTGCGGTTTTCCTCACATAAAATGATGTCTTTGATTCCGGCACGTTTGGCGGCTAGAATCTTTTCCTTGATACCGCCTACGGGCAGGACTTTTCCACGTAATGTGATCTCGCCTGTCATTGCCAGGTTTGCTTTTACTTTACGCTGGGTGAGGGCGGATGCCAATGACGTCACCATGGTGATACCGGCTGACGGACCATCTTTGGGGATAGCTCCTTCAGGTACATGGATGTGGATATTCCAATTGTCAAAGATATCCTCCTGTAAATTCAGCAGTTTGGTATGTGCCTTAAGATATTCCAAAGCCAGCATAGCCGATTCTTTCATTACATCACCCAAGTTCCCGGTCAACGTCAGTTTACCGCCTTTTCCTTTGCTCAAACTGGTTTCTACAAACAAGATCTCACCTCCGACAGCTGTCCACGCCAGCCCTGTGACAACACCGGCGTATTCATTTCCTTGATATTTGTCACGGCTATATTCTGGCGTGCCTAGGTATTTGCGTACATCGGCAGGTTTTATTTCATGCATCACTTCATAGCCGTCACGTGCAAATTCCAACGCTATTTTACGCATTACCTTGTTTATCTTCTTCTCAAGTTCGCGTACCCCACTTTCACGAGTATAATTTTCTACAATACATTCCAAGGCAGCTTTAGAGAACTTCACATATTCTTTTTTAATGCCGTTGGCTTCCAGTTCTTTGGGGACAAGATGCCGGCGAGCTATTTCTACTTTTTCTTCTGTGATATATCCGCTGACTTCTATCAACTCCATACGGTCCAGCAGAGCAGGAGGGATGGTGCTCAAATTGTTTGCCGTAGCGATGAACATTACTTTAGACAAGTCGTAATCTACATCCAAATAGTTATCGTGGAAAGTGTTGTTCTGTTCGGGGTCAAGCACTTCCAGCATAGCGGAACTGGGATCTCCGCGGTGGTCACTGCCCAGTTTGTCTATTTCGTCCAAAATGATAACCGGATTAGAGGACTCGGCTTTTATCAAACTTTTGATGATACGGCCCGGCATGGCACCGATATAAGTTTTACGATGGCCACGGATCTCGGCTTCGTCATGCACACCACCCAATGACATACGTACATATTTACGTTTCAATGATGCCGCTATGGAACGCCCTAAAGAAGTTTTACCGACTCCCGGAGGACCATAAAGGCAGATGATGGGTGATTTCATATCACCTTTTAGTTTCAGCACTGCTAAATGTTCAAGGATACGCTCCTTTACTTTCTCTAGTCCGTAGTGGTCTTTGTTCAATGTCTTTTCGGCATTACTTATATTCAGGTTGTCAGTGGTAAAGACATTCCAAGGTAATCCTAACAGGGTTTGCAAATAGGTAAGTTGCACATTGAAATCTGGTGATTGGGAATTTGTCCTTTCCAATTTGGAAACTTCTTTTTCAAAAAGTTCTGCCATTTCCGAACTCCATTTTTTGGTTCTTCCTTTTTGGCGGAGTTCATCTATCTCATCTTCCTGTCCGGCACCCAGTTCATCCTGTATGTTTTTAATTTGTTGCTGCAAGAAATATTCGCGTTGCTGACGGTCAATATCTTCGCGTGTACGCATTTGAATGCTTTGTTTGATATCAGCCAATTGTACTTCACGATTTAAGATCTTGACCAGCATATACAGGCGGCTTTGCAAATCGCCAGCTTTTAGCAATTTTATCTTTTCTTCTACCGGAATAGGGAAGTTTGCACAAATAAAGTTTACCAAAATTTCCGGATTGTCCAAGTTCTTGATTGCAAAAACAGTATCCGGACTCATCTTCTCGGAAGCCTCTATGAACTTGCTCGTCAAATCCTTGCAGGTGTCAATCAATGCTTTGAATTCGTCCGTTTCCAGTTGGTCATTTGCCTCTGGAATAGGAGTCACTATTCCTTTCAAATATGGAGATGTTTTTGTGATACTGTCCAAATGTACTTTGGGCCCGTTTGACTGCATAATTACTGTGGTATTTCCACCTGGCATTTCGAATACACGGAGAATCTTCCCAATAACTCCTACATGGTACACATCATTAAAACCAGGATCATCCATGTCTCCCTGTATCTGACAAACTACCGCTATGGGAAGTTTTTTCTTGTATGCAGCATTTACCAATTTCAATGTGCTGGGGCGTCCAATGGTTACAGGCATTACTACAGATGGAAACATTACCATGTTGCGTAAAGGCATAACAGGTATTTCTTTATTAAATTCCATAGCAGTTACTTCATCCGGATCCGTTTGGATTTCAGCTAACATAGAGATGTCATCGTTATCAGTATTCAACAAAATATCCTCTTTCTTATTCCTCTTCATAATTTATTCCTCTTGTGTTAAATTGAGCCCAATGCCCAAAACGGGGACAAAGTTAATCATTCCTTGTCGAATAAGGAAAATTCATGGGAACTAATTGAGTTTTAAAAATCAAATATTTCCTAATAATTGGAGTAATTAAATGGATTTTTCTATTTTTGACAGCTAATTTAATAAATATAGTATGCCAAATCCTTATTTTTCTTTTAAGCAATTTACTGTTTATCATGATAGATGTGCCATGAAGGTTGGTACGGACGGAGTTTTATTGGGAGCTTGGGTTGATGTGGTTTCTGCCCGTAATATTTTAGATGTTGGTACTGGGACCGGATTGATTTCTTTGATGATGGCACAGCGGTGCAATGCCCAGATAAGAGCAGTTGATATAGATGCGGATGCTGTGGAACAAGCTCGTGGAAATGTGGCGGCATCTCCGTGGCAGGATAGGATAGAAGTGGAGTTGCAGGATATTTGTCATTTTACATCGGAAACACTCTTTGATGTTATTGTTTCCAATCCTCCTTATTTTACCGATTCATTGAAATGCCCTGAAAGGCAGCGTAATATCGCTCGGCATACAGATCTTCTTGATTTTGATAAATTAGCAGAATCTGCCGCCCGTTTGCTTCATTCCGAAGGTGTTTTTTCTGTGATTATTCCTGCTGATGGTAAAGAATCTTTTTTGATGGCTGCCACTCGTTACGGATTACATCTCTCACACCAGACTTTAATTCATACAAAACTTGGAACTGAACCCAGACGGGTATTGCTTGCTTTCAAATTCTCTGTGGATAAGTGTGTTACAGACGATTTGACCATCGAATTATCACGTCATGTGTATAGTGAAGAATATATAGCCTTGACTAAAGAATTTTATTTGAAAATGTAGAGGGTGGATTATTCTGAACATCATCAAAGAAACTGTTTTTATTTGGCAGAGTCTTTACTGATGTTCAGAAAAAAGATATTTTTTATTGTTTTTTGGATAGACGACGCAATAAACTTTTGTTAAGCTCAAATAAATGGCTGTGCCGGAAAGCAAAAGTTTCAGCTTTAGGCTTCATACCACTGAATATTTCGGATATTTGTTGTAAGAGACTAAAAGGTTCGTTCTCTTTTTTTTTATCAGAAACAATGATGTTGAGTCCGTGTGGAATCAATTCTACCTCAATATCCTTTCCTCCCATGATCGGATCTCCGTCATAATGCATTACTCCGGGTTTTGAACGATGTATCTTAATCTTTTTAGTACGGAATGTCTTGATCCGGCTGTTTTGGTCTATGGTTTTGTTGAAAAGTTGAAAAGATAAAGAAGGAACATCCAACACTGTGAATGGCTCTAATATTGTGACATCCATCAAACCATCGGTTAACGAGGCTTGTGGAGCAATATATGCGTTATTCCCATATTGGGAGGCATTGCCGCAGGCTATCAGGAAAGCTTTGTATTTTACCGTTCCTTCTTCATTTTCTATTTCATAAGTTTCAGGTTTGTAACTCAGACTCTCATGCAAGGTATTTTCCAGATAGGTTAGTAGTCCGCGTTTGCCTGAATCAGCAAACTTTAAGCTGACAAATGCGTCAAAACCTACTCCGCATGTGCAGAAAAAAGGTATGTTGTTTATTTTTCCGTAATCAATACAGGCAACAGAACTTTCATTTATAATGTCAATAGCAGCCTTGGGCTCCAAAGGAATTTGTAAATGTCGCGCTAGTCCGTTTCCCGACCCGCAAGGTATAATACCTAATGCTGTATCCGTATGTATCAGTGCACGTCCTATTTCGTTTATAGTTCCATCTCCTCCAATAGCTACTACTATATCTACTTTCTCTTTGGCAGCTGCAGCCGCAATTTTTTCAGCATGGCCGGCATATTGTGTTTTGACAATCGTATAATCATAAAGTGTACGGTTTATACGTTCGTCAATCCATTTTAATATGGCTCTTTTCCCCTGTGTCCCCGAGATAGGATTAACGACAAATACAATTTTCTTTTTTGTGGTCATACTTTTACTTTGGTAGTTTAGCTCTTTATTAAACGCAAAAGTAATACATTTTGTTTATAACTACCCTAAATCCTAAAAGTTTTGATGTCCCTAAATATTTTTTTGAAAAAAAGTACAATCGGTTGTAGAATTTACTATCTTTGCAGCCTGTTTTGACGGGAACACCTTGAAAACAGAATGTATTAGTGAGTTTATATACATTATTTTAAAGTAGGCCGACGAGGCTTACATATACAATAGGATATGGGATTATTACAAGACAAGTTAAGTAAATTCAGATTGCCTCAACTATACATGGAAAGAGGCGTTTACCCTTATTTTCGTGAGATAGACAGCCATCAGGATACAGAGGTTATCATGGATGGTAAAAAGGTGCTGATGTTTGGCTCCAACTCATATATGGGGTTAACCTACGATGAACGGATTATCGAAGCAGCTATTGCTGCAACCCGTAAATATGGTACAGGTTGTGCAGGTTCACGCTTCTTGAATGGTACGCTTGATCTGCACGTTCAGTTAGAAAAGGAATTGGCGGAATTCGTAGTGAAAGATGATGCATTGGTTTATTCTACCGGTTTTACTGTAAATGAAGGTGTGGTATCTTGCCTGACAGACCGCAATGACTACATTATCTGCGATGACCGTGATCATGCTTCCATCGTAGACGGACGTCGTCTTTCTTTCTCCACCCAGTTGAAATACAAGCACAATGATATGGAAGCCCTTGAGAAAGAACTTCAGAAGTGTAAACCGGAATCTGTGAAACTGATTGTGGTGGATGGGGTTTTCTCTATGGAAGGTGATTTGGCTAACTTGCCTGAGATTGTTCGTTTGAAAGACAAATACAATGCAAGTATCATGGTGGATGAAGCACATGGCTTGGGTGTGTTCGGTCGTGACGGGCGAGGAGTCTGCGATCACTTCGGACTGACAGATCAGGTAGATGTTATTATGGGTACATTCTCAAAGTCACTGGCTTCTATCGGTGGTTTTGTTGCTGCGGATAAAGATACAATCAACTGGTTGCGTCACAACTCACGCTCATATATATTCTCTGCAAGTAATACTCCTGCTGCAACAGCTGCTGCACGTGCTGCACTTCATATCCTTAAGAGTGAGCCCGAACGTCGTGAGAATTTGTGGAAGATTACAAATTATGCTTTGGATTGTTTCCGTCAGGCCGGTTTTGAAATCGGTGATACTGAAAGTCCGATCATTCCACTTTATGTTCGTGATACGGACAAGACATTCGAAGTGACTAAGCTGGCATTTGACGAGGGTATATTTATTAATCCTGTTATTCCACCAGCTTGTGCACCACAAGATACTTTGGTGCGTGTTGCTTTGATGGCTACTCATACAAAGGAACAAGTTGACTATGCTGTGGATAAACTGACCAAGTGCTTTAAGAAGTTGGAAATCATAAAATAAGATATCACAGGTTGCCTTTGTAAAGGCAACCTGTTTTTTATTATGTATTATTGTCTATCTTTGTATCCGTTTTACTTGAAAAGGACATGAATCGGATAAAAGGTATTCTATATGCAGCAGTGTCTTCTGCGACTTTCGGATTGGCACCGTTTTTTTCCATAAGCTTGTTGGCTATTGGATATTCTTCTTTTGAAGTGCTGACTTATCGTTGGGGAGTTGCTACAGTTGTCTTGCTTGTTTTTGCTTTTCTTACCAAATGTGATTTTCATATAGGGTATAAAAATTTTAAAACAATTTTCGGACTGAGCTTGCTGCGTGCGCTTACTTCGTTCAGTCTTGTCATAGCTTATCAGAATATTGCAAGTGGTGTTGCTTCTATCATCCATTTTATGTATCCGCTGGCTGTTGCAGTAACAATGGCCGTTTTCTTTAGAGAAAAGAAGTCTATTGTGACTTTCGCTGCTATCGTTTTATCATTAGTAGGAGCATCTTTATTATCTTCCGGAAATATAGAATATAATGGTGGAAATAGAATGGTGGGATTGATAGCGGCCTGCATATCGGTTTTCTCTTATGCCGGTTATATAATAGGTATAAGAAAAACTAGAGCAGTGGAAGTTAATTCTACGGTATTAACTTGTTATGTGATGGGGTTGGGAGCCTTGCTCTTTTTGCTGGGAGGACTTTTCTATGATAAGGGGGTCCGTTGGGAAACCAATGTAATCACTTGGCTCTATATTGGGGGACTGGCACTTCCTGCAACTGCGATCTCTAATATCACGTTGGTGAAGGCTGTAAAATTGGCAGGACCGACGTTGACTTCTTTATTGGGTGCATTGGAACCTCTTACGGCAGTCCTGGTAGGGGTATTTGTATTCAATGAACTCTTTACTACATACAGTGCTTTGGGCATAATCCTTGTTGTGATTTCTGTAAGTTTGGTGCTTTTTCAGCAAAAAAGAACATATACATAGACGTTTGCTATTCAGTTTTCAGGCTGTTTACCGGATTAGTGCGTGCACTAAGATAACTATGTATTGTTATCGTAATGGTTGTAATTACCAATACAATAAGAATAGGAGTCAGGAAATTCCATTGTGTGGCTGAAATTCGATAAGCAAATTGCTCCAGCCAATGTTGCATTAATAACCACGTTATCGGAATAGCGATGATGTATGCTACTAGTATTTGCCATAGAAAAGAACGGTTTAGTAACCATACTATTTCCCAATTGGAAGCACCATGCACTTTACGGATTGCAATTTCACGGGTACGATGACGTACAGCGTACCATGAAATACCGAACAGGCCAAAACAGGTCAGGGCCAATGCAATAAATGAGTAGCTGATAAGGATTCGGGAGAGTATAATTACTTTGTTATTACGCAACATAAATTCTTTATGCATATCTACATATTTGAAACCTCTGTCACCATTCATTTCCTTCCATAATTTTTCAATAGATACCAATGTTTCTTTATAATATTCAGGAATGAGTTTCATTTGTATGAATGTTCCTTTCTGAATTAAATCCTGTTCTGTTCCAATAGATATTTGTTGACCACCGATTTCTTCTTCCAGGGAGTTAAATGGGAAATTCTTGAAAATACCTGCAATAATACTTAATGAATCCGAGAATCCATCAAATTCATTTAGTTTATGGCCTATGTGGGAAACATCTATGTTCAGCAGACGCGCAAGGTTTTCATTGATAAAAGCCGGATGAGTATATTCCCGACAGGCTTGGGAGGGAGATACTCCGGCAATTTGTCGGATATGCATGGTTTGGAAGAAAGCTGTGTCAGTAGGGATGTGTGCTATAAAATTATGTTGGATACTACCGTCTGTTTGTCGGATAGGAAGCTCACGAAGCCAACAGTAAAGTACAGAACTCATGGAAAGACTTATAGACTCTATCCCATCCATTTGTTTCAGTTCCTGATAGAGCGGAAACAGAGGAAGGGTGCCATTTCCTATTTCTATTGTATTTTCGTAATGGTATGCACGGGATTTGATTAGATTCATTTGTTTTTGTGTAAGAGTGGTTGCATACACTAACCCGATTGAAAATATAAACTGGATGGTAACAAGCAACCATATAAATTGTTGCTTTTTCCTTCCTGTATAAGTTTGCCGATACTTGCTCAAAGTCTGTTGAGAGAGTTTATGGCTGATATACAGACCGGGAATGACAGCCATGAAGAAAATGAAGGATAAAAGTAAAGGTAGAACTTGCCAGCTGAAAAAGAAAGAGAAGAAGAGGTGGGTAGACAACAGATCATTAAACCACGGCAGCATGTCATTAATAAGCAATAATGATAACAGGAATGCAAATAAAACGGTAAGTGCTGCATCAAGAAATAACTGACTGCGGATTTCTTTTGATTTTGCTCCCATCAATTTCTCTATATGTATCATTTTAAGTTGCTGCATGATACGTGAGAGAGTCAGATTTGTATAGTTGAAACAAGCGATGATAAGTACAAGCAGGGCTGAAATCAGACTGATATATAGTAATAATACGTCACAGTGTTGGAAGAAAGCCAACTGTTGCTGCTTACTGTCTTTTCCAGTATTAAAGTATAGTTCTTTTATCGGATCAATATAATATTGTGAATCCGGTACTAAAGTTGGAATCTTGTCTTTTTTAATTTTTTCCTGTAAAGCTAAGGGAGATGCACCTGGTTGTAGTTTTAATAATACGGGACCTCCCCATGATTTGTCGGATAGTCCTGTCAGCAAATCAAAATGCAGAAAAGATTGTGGACGATCTTCTAATATAGCTGCTACTTTATAACTTTTACTTTGTCCTTCTTCGTTGATTATTTCCAGGATTTCTCCAATTCCGGAATGATTTCCGAAAAGTCGGTGAGCAAATCTTTTGTTTACAGCAACTTTGTCCGGGGTCGTGAGGACTTCTTCCAGGCTGCCTTCTAAAGTTGTATAAGGGAAAAATTGATTTAAAGTAGAGTCGGCACTGATAAAAAGAAACTGTTTGATATCTGTTCCATTATATTTGCAAAGATTACCAGACATTCCGTTCACATGCAGAATATCTGTAATTTCAGCATATTTTTCTTTTATCTGTGTGGCTGCGTCTGAGGTAGAGTAGGCTACTTTAATACCTTCTTCCATTGGAGAGTCTTGACGTAATAGATAAATGAGGTTACGGTCGGTATTATATTTTTCCACATTATATTCATGGATAAAAAAAGTCATAAGCAGATTGGTGCATCCTAATCCAGCTGTAAGACTGAATAGTGAAATCAGAAAAAAAAGTTTGTTCCGCCACCAGTTGCGGACAATAAGTTTGATGTTTAAGAAGATGTTCATTGTTATAATATCCTTTTGTTATCATTGAGGTGGTTAAACCACCTCAATGATAAATTAATTTATATTTTTATTTCATTCACCACCTGTCCGTCAAACAAATTAATGGTTCTTCCTGCATAGCCGGAATCGTGTTGGGAGTGGGTAACCATAACAATTGTTGTTCCTTCTTTATTCAGCTCGGTCAAAAGTTCCATTACTTCCTTGCCGTTCTTGGAATCCAGATTACCGGTAGGCTCATCTGCTAGAATCAGTTTCGGATTTGCTACTACAGCACGGGCTATTGCAACACGTTGTTGCTGACCTCCTGAAAGTTGTTGTGGAAAATGTTTTGAACGATGCATTATGTCCATTCGTTTCATGGCTTCTTCTACTTTCTTTTTCCTTTCTGTGGCCGGCACTCCCATGTATAATAGTGGAAGTTCTATGTTTTCATAAACATTTAGTTCATCAATCAGATTGAAGCTCTGGAATACAAAACCTATCACTCCCTTTCTTATGTCGGTACGTTGTGATTCTGTGAATTTTGAGACTTCTGTACCGTTAAGATAATATTTCCCCGATGTAGGATTGTCGAGCAGACCGAGAATATTGAGTAATGTTGACTTACCACAACCTGACGGACCCATTATTGCCACAAACTCACCTTTTTTTATTTCGATGTTCACATCGTTTAGCGCCCATGTTTCCACTTCGTCAGTGCGGAATACTTTCTGTAGATTTTCTGTTTTAATCATAATTTTCTGGTTTATATAGTTATATAACCTGTATCAACAAAATATATGCCATTTGTGTAAGATGCTGATTTATAGAAGTGTATCTCTTTTATACCGTGTTTAA